>Ga0307517_10015652_pt1 | contig 10053 bp, 10 predicted proteins | sample 23_EM_MG_FD_194515 | JGI IMG/M metagenome (GOLD analysis project Ga0307517, IMG submission 194515) | Populus trichocarpa ectomycorrhiza microbial communities from riparian zone in the Pacific Northwest, United States - 23_EM | ecosystem: Host-associated > Plants > Roots > Unclassified | place...
TGATCCAGGTGAATGCGCCCCCTGAAGGGAGCAACATTGGGACTGAGACAAATTCCAGGAGTTCGTTAAGCTGCGGGAGCGTTGCTGGGAGGGTCTTCCTCCCCCGCCCGTATTCAGAACCTGGGGTTCGGAACCAACTGGCATGGACAAGAAAGACCCTGCTGCGACTCCAGTTGCCACATCCCTTGGACTTGCAAACAGAGATCCTGAACCTCAGGTCCCACATCCCCCTCAACTCGAGACAGTCGCTGTCTCAGAGCCAGACACGGCTCCTGGATCTCCCGTCACTCAGTCTCCGCCATTCAGCATCACCAGCCTGTCCGACTTCACCACTGCGGATACCTCTGACGACGAGCCTGCTATCGACCCCGCGACCACAACCCCTCACGATACCCTCTACTTCGAGGACGGGAACGTTGAAGTGTTGTGTGGCAACACGCTGTTCCGCGTCCATGCCAGCATCTTGTCACTCCACTCTCCTGTACTTGGTCAGATGTTCGCGAAAGCGAACCTGACTACTGCAGAATCACCCAACGGCTGTCCCCGCATTTTATCCTCGGATACAGCCACAGATTTTGCCACACTTCTCAAGGTTATATGTCTCCCAGGGTACGCCATTCTACTCTACAAACAAACAATTCCGCTGACCCCTTCATCTACAGATTCCCCGAACGTAACAAAGTGCCGGATTTCACCACATTCTCATCTCTCCTCCGGATCACGGCAAAGTATGAGATGCCCACCGTCCGATCTCAGCTACTCGAAGCCATCCGCGATGCATATCCGGTCACCTTCGAGGGCCTCGATCCTTCCAAGGTACTCGGGGAGAACGTCTTCGGCGGATCAACTCCCCACCCAAATGCAGTCCTCAACCTGTTCGTCCAACAGAATCTCACATCCACGCTATCAATGGCATACTACATGGCGGCTCAGAGGGGGATGGACTCATTGTTGGACGAATGCCTCCCAGCGAGTGCACGGTTACCCCCCAAGGTCCTTCGGGTGGCAATGAAGGGATTGTTTACGCTCCGTGAGATGGAGCTCAAGGAAACCCACCATTTGATCCTCGGACCGAAAGGCCCCCACGGTCCCTCGTCCAAGTGCTCTTCGTGCGCCGTAGCAGGTTCAAGAGTGTCGGAGGCGCACCAGAATGTTATCGATCGGATCACAGATTCATCTCGGTCTGGGACGAGACTGTTGCAGGTCCTATCGTTGGGTGACATCTGTAGTGGTGATTATCACGGATTTTGTGAGAATTGCGTGAAGGGATGGGAACATGGGCATGCGGAGGTGAGGAAGAAGGCTTGGATCGCGTTGCCAGATGTGTTTGGGTTGAGGGCTTGAATCCGTGTCGACAGCTTGGTATCAAGTAGCATTGAGTGCTTTGAACATTTGGCCTCGGCATTTGCGATGTATTCTGTGACTTGGTTTATATTTCGGGAATGGGTGACTATCCGTAGGCTTTTTATCCTCGAATAAACGAATATCCAGTACCCTCGGTTATTAGCACCCTTCTACGACGGAAATGATATTATCTGGTGGTACGGATAGTCACCCAATCTGCTCTCGTGCTTATGTATCACGGGCGCCAATTCCCAGCGTCATTACACATATCCGGTCCCAACGTCCGACCATGGGCGATACTTGGCGGGGGATTTACTCACCATAATTCTCTTCGGACAAGCCCTCGACGGTCGTGTAACCGAGAGTCCCGCGGAGATTCGACGCGGAGATCGCTGGCCCGGTACGCGGTTCGCGAAGATCTGCCAAAGATCTGAAGCCGGAACGAAATGCGGGGGGAGGTAGCGAGTTGTTCGTGAGGTCGGTTTTTGTTGGGATGTTGTTTTTCGAGGAAATTTTGTATGCTCCATCTGTTTCCAAGCGGTTGATTGCTACTGTGGCCTACTATAGCGGCGGAGTGCCAATTGAAAGCGGAGTTCAAGTATGTGCATTGTGGTCCTCATTTGTCGGTGACCGCAAAACTTGCAAGCGGACAAAGGTATAACATGGAATTCGAGGCGGCAGAGGGGACCACCTAATATTTAGTATTTGATTTTATCTACATGCATCTAGTAGTAGGTAGAGAAGCACACCAGAAACCGATAAATAAGTAATGCTAACATTAACCTCAATCCGAAGGGGTGGAACAGTACAAAGAGAACAGATCCGATACAAGGAGCAGAGGGGGAACGTTACTCATATTCCGTAACGTTCCCTCGCTTTAGGCATCATCAAATTCGGATACTTCGACCCCTCATCCCTCCCATCCTCCGACCACGCCAACGAAGTAAGCGTTGGCGGCTCACACTTTGGCATTCTCCTCTCGAAATCCACACACGCCTCCACCACGCCCCCCCCCCCCCGATCTATTATTTATGGTTTGTTTTGTGTTGAGTCGAGGCCAGTTAGCTGTGTGCTAGATAATACCCCAGCTGTGTTGTACTAGTTTACGTTCGCCAAAAGGCGTCACAGGATAAATTGAATTTTTAAAAAAAAAAAAACGCCTCCACCACGGTCTCGTAGACGTCTCCACCAATGCATAGGTCCCCGAGACCATCTTGCGGGACCAAGGTTACGCGTAATACGCGTTTGCGACTTGCGAACAACCACTCCACGATCACCAACGGATCAGATAAGATGGAGAGTGGATACGCCTCGTGTAGCCTAATCGCGAACGTCCCAAGCATCAGATATAGATCCGGCAACTTGGAGTTGGAGGTCCGTGCAGTGCTCGGATTCCGGATCATATCCCGGATAGTATGCATTCCGTTGCCCCCAAACGGTGCCAAACAGACGGTATTTTCGCACATGATCCCGGAGAATCTTTCCCCTCGAGATTCGCTTGGCCAGCCTGCTGCTCTGTAGCCGCCAAGATTTCCTCGTACCGCCACAATCGCAATGGAGAACTTCCAGGCAGCCTTGAATCAAAAAATCGCCGAGTTATCCGACAAGAACTACGACCAAACGCTCGCCTTTTTTCGTCTTTGGTTTGAGATTGGGCAGACTCAATCCAAAATCCCCTCTGACCCCGTCCTGTGTGCGCTCCGGGCATACAGATCGGGAGCCTCTACATACCTCAACCCCACTGACCAAACGGCCCACTTGATCCTCCGTTTCGCCAGCGATGCAGAGTCGGACCACATCCTCGCCCCACACAGCGCTGGGCTTCAAAGCCGCCTCTGCGCAGAGACTCTCCGGCTATTCTTCGACACTGATCTAGGACTCGCGTACAACCAACATACTTGGAACTATTCCTACAATACACATGTTAATCTCCTCGCACACTACATCAATCTAGGATACGTGGGGGAAGCTGTGGTCCGTGATCACATTCTCCAGTCGCTTATCTCCCACTCGACACTGTGCGATCACCAGGTATACGCGCTCGTCGTGTTGTTCACAACCGCAGGGGCCACATTCGCAGCATACGCTGATCCTACAGTGATCAACCGCTGTTTTGAGCTTCTCAAGGTCCCCCGCACTTGGCCGAAGCAGGAAATGATCCAGGTGAATGCGCCCCCTGAAGGGAGCAACGTTGTGACTGAGACAAATTCCAGGAGGTCGTTAAGCTGCGGGAGCGTTGTTGGGAGGGTCTTCCTCCCCCGCCCGTATTCAGAACCTGGGGTTCGGAACCAACTGGCATGGACAAGAAAGACCCTGCTGCGACTCCAGTTGCCACATCCCTTGGACTTGCAAACAGAGATCCTGAACCTCAGGTCCCACATCCCCCTCAACTCGAGACAGTCGCTATCTCAGAGCCGGACGCGGCTCCTGGATCTCCCGTCACTCAGTCTCCGTCATTCAGCATCACCAGCCTGTCCGACTTCGATGCTGCAGATACTTCTGACGACGAGCCTGCTATTGACCCCGCGACCATAACACATCATGACACCTTCTACTTCAAGGACGGGAACATTGAAGTGTTGTGTGGCAACACGCTGTTCCGCGTCCATGCCAGCATCTTGTCACTCCACTCTCCTGTACTCGGTCAGATGTTCGCGAAAGCGAACCTGACCACCGCAGAATCGCCCAACGGCTGTCCCCGCATTTCATCCTCGGATACAATCACAGATTTTGCCACGCTTCTAAAGGTTATATGTCTCCCAGGGTACGCCACCTTACTTCACAACCAAACAATTCTGCCAACCCCTCCATCTACAGATTCCCCGAACGGAACAAGGTTCCGGATTTCACCACATTCTCGTCTCTCCTCCGGATCACGGCAAAGTATGAGATGCCCACCGTCCGATCTCAGCTACTCAAAGTCATCCGCGATGCATATCCAGTGGCCTTCGAGGGCCTCGATCCTTCCAAGGCACTTGGAGAGAACGTCTTCGGCGGACCAACTCCCCACCCAAATGCAGTCCTCAACCTGTTCGTCCAACAGAAGCTCACATTCACGCTACCGATGGCATACTACATGGCGGCTCGGAGGGGGATGGACTCGTTGTTGGACGAATGCCTCCCAGCGAGTGCACGGTTGCCCCCCAAGGTCCTTCGGGTGGCAATGAAGGGATTGTTTACGCTCCGTGAGATGGAGCTCAAGGAAACCCACCATTTGATCCTCGGACCAAAAGGCCCCCACAGTCCCTCATCCAAGTGCTCTTCATGCGATGCAGTAGGTCCGAGAGTGTCGGAGGCGCACCAGAATATCATCGATCGGATCACAGATTCATCTCGGTCTGGGACGAGACTGTTGCAGGTCCTATCGTTGGGTGACATCTGTAGTGGTGATCATCATGGATTTTGTGAGGATTGCGTGAAGGGATGGGAACATGGACATGCGGAGGTGAGGAAGAAGGTTTGGATCGCGTTGCCAGATGTGTTTGGGTTGAGGGCTTGAATCTGTGTCGAGAGTTTGGTATCAGGTAGCATTGAGTGCTTTGAGCATTTTGCCTCGGCATCTGCGATGTATTCTGTAACTTGGTTTGTATTTCGGGAATCTGCTCTCGTGCTTATATATCTCGGGCGCCAATTCCCAGCGTCATTACACATATCCGGTCTCAACGTCCGACCATGGGCGATACTGGGCGGGGGATTTTACTTATTATAATTCTCTTCGGACGAGCCCTCGACGGTCGTGTGGCCGAGAGTCCCGCGGAGATTCGACGCGGAGATCGCTGGCCCGGTACGTGGATTGCGAAGATCTGAAGATCTAAAGCCGGAACGAAATGCGGGGGGAGATGGCAGGTTGTTCGTGACGTCGGTTTTTGTTGGGAGGTTGTTTTTCGAGGAACTTTTGCATGCTCCATCTGCTTTCAAGCGGTTGATTGCTACTGTGGCCTATAGTGACGGAACGGAAGCGGAGCTCAAGTATGTGTGTTGTGATCCTCAAAGTTTGTCAGTGACCGCAAAACCTGCAAGCGAACGAAGGTATAACACGGAAGCGGCAGAGGGGACCACCAAATATTTAGTCTTTGATTTATCTACATGCATCTAGTAGGTAGAGAAGCACACCAGATACCGATAAATAAGTAATACCAGCATTAACCTCAATCCGAAGGGGTGGAACGGTACAAAGAGAACAGATCCGATACAAGGAAGCATTGAAAGACAAGAAAATCCTACGATTCGTGGGCATCACGAGAGCGTGCGCCACAAGGAGCGGAGGGGGAACGTTACTCATATTCCGTGACGTTCCCTCGCCTTAGGCATCATCAAGTTCGGATACTTCGACCCCTCATCCCTCCCATCCTCTGACCACGCCAACGAAGTAAGCATCGGCGGCTCACACTTCGGCATCCTCCTCTCGAAATCCACATACGCCTCCGCCACGATCTCGTAGACGTCTGTACCGATGCACAGGTCCCCGAGACCACCTTGCGGGACCAAGGTTACGCGTAATACGCGTTAGCAACTTGCGAACAACCACTCCACGATCACCAACGGATCAGATAAGGTGGTGAGTGGATACGCCTCGTGGAGCCTAATCGCGAACGTCCAAAACATCAGATATAGATCCGGCAACTTGGAGTTGGAGGTCCATGCAGTGCTCAGATTCCGGATCACATCCCGGATATTATGCATTCCGTTGCCCCCAAACGGTGTTAAACAGATGATATTTTCGCGCACGATCCCGGAGAATCTTTCTCCTCGAGGTTCGCTCGGCCAGCCTGCCATTCTGTAGCCGCCAAGATTTCCTCTCGTACCATCACAATCGCAATGGAGAACTTCCAGGCAGCCTTGAATCAAAAAATCGCCGAGTTATCCGACAAGAACTACGACCAAACGCTCGCCTTTTTTCGTCTTTGGTTTGAGATTGGACGGACTCAATCCAAAATCCCCTCTGACCCCGTCCTGGGTGCACTCCGGGCATACAGATCGAGGGACCTTACGGACTGTAACCCCATCGACCCAAGGGTCCCCTTGATCCTCCGTTTCGCCAGCGATGCAGAGTCGGACCACATTCTTGCCCCATACAGCACTGGGCTTCAAAGCCGCCTCTGCGCAGAGACTCTCCAACTATTCTTCGACACTGATCTAGGACTCGCATACAACAAACTTGTTTGGAACAGTTCCTACGATACGCACGTTGGTTTCCTCGCACACTACATTAATCTCGGATACGTGGGGGAAGCTGTGATCCGTGATCACATTCTCCAGTCGCTTATCTCCCACTCGACACTGCACGATCACCATGCGTACGCGCTCGTCGTGTTGTTCAAAATCGCAGGGGCCACGCTCGCAGCATACGTTGATCCTACAGTGATCGACCGCTGTTTTGAGCTTCTCAAGGTCCCCCGCACTTGGCCGAAGCGGGAACTAATCCAGGTGAATACACCCCCTGAAGGGAGCAACATTGGGACTGAGACAAATTCCAGGAGGTCGCTAAGCTGCGGGAGCGTTGTTGGGAGGGTCTTCCTCCCCCACCCGTATTCAGAGCCTGGGGTTCGGAACCAGCTGGCACGGACGAGAAAGACCCTGCTGCGACTCCAGTTGTCACATCCCTTGGACTTCCGAACAGAGATCCTGAACCTCAGGTCCCACATCCCCCTCAACTCGAGACAGTCTCTGTCTCAGTGCCAGACATGGCTCCTGGATCTCCCGTCACTCAGTCTCCGTCATTCAGCGTCACCAGCCTGTCCGACTTCGCCGCTGCAGATACCTCTGACGACGAGCCTGCTATCGACCCCGCGACCACAACCCCTCACGATACCTTCTACTTCGAGGACGGGAACATTGAAGTGTTGTGTGGCAACACGCTGTTCCGCATCCATTCCAGCATCTTGTCACTCCACTCTCCTGTACTCGGTCAGATGTTCGCGAAAGCGAACCTGATTACCGCGGAATCACCCAACGGCTGTCCCCGCATTTCATCCTCGGATACAATCACAGATTTTGCCACACTTCTAAAGGTTATATGTCTCCCAGGGTACGCCACCTTACTCTACAGACAAACAATTCCGCTAACCCCTTCATCTACAGATTCCCCGAACGCAACAAAGTGCCAGATTTCACCACATTCTCGTCTCTCCTCCGGATCACGGCAAAGTATGAGATGCCCACCGTTCGATCTCAGCTACTCGAAGCCATCCGCGACGCATATCCGGTCACCTTCGAGGGCCTCGATCCTTCCAAGGCACTTGGAGAGAACGTCTTCGGCGGATCAACTCCCCACCCAAATGCAGTCCTCAACCTGTTCGTCCAACAGAATCTCACATCCACGCTATCAATGGCATACTACATGGCGGCTCAGAGGGGGATGGACTCGTTGTTGGACGAATGTCTCCCCGCGAGTGCACGGTTGCCCCCCAAGGTCCTTCGGGTGGCAATGAAGGGATTGTTTACGTTCCGTGAGATGGAGCTCAAGGAAACCCACCATTTGATCCTCGGACCGAAAGGTCCCCACGGTCCCTCGTCCAAGTGCTCTTCGTGCGACGCAGCAGGTTCAAGGGTGTCGGAGGCGCACCAGAATGTTATCGATCGAATCACGGATTCGTCTCGGTCTGGGACGAGACTGTTGCAGGTCCTATCGCTGGGTGACATCTGTAGTGGTGATTATCATGGGTTTTGTGAGAATTGCGTGAAGGGATGGGAACATGGGCATGCGGAGGTGAGGAAGAAGGCTTGGATCGCGTTGCCAGATGTGTTTGGGTTAAGGGCTTGAATCTGTGTCGAGAGTTTGGTATCAAGTAGCATTGAGTGCTTTCAACATTTGGCCTCGGCATTTGCGATGTATTCTGTAACTTGGTTTGTATTTCGGGAATCTGCTCTCGTGCTTATATATCTCGAGCGCCAATTCCCAGCGTCATTACACATATCCGGTCTCAACGTCAGACCATGGGCGATACTGGGCGAGGGATTTACTTATCATAGTTCTCTTCGGACAAGCCCTCGACGGTCGTGTGGCCGAGAGTCCCGCGGAGATTCGATGCGGAGATCGCTGGCCTGGTACGCGGTTTGCGAAGATCTGAAGATCTGAAGCCGGGAGAGGTAGCGAGTTGTTCGCGAGGTCGGTTTTTGTTGGGAGGTTGTTTTTCGAGGAACTTTTGTATGCTCCATCTGTTTCCAAGTGGTTGATTGCTACCGTGGCATATAGCGACGGAGTGCCAAAGCGGAGCTTAAGCATGTGTATTGCGGTCTTCGTTTGTCGGTGACCGCAAAACCTGCAAGCGAACGAAGGTATAACACGGAAGTGGCAGAGGGGACCACCAAATATTTAGTGTTTGATTTTATTTACATGCATCTAGTAGGTAGAGAAGCACACCAGAAACCGATAAATAAGTAATGCCAACATTAACCTCAATCCGAAGGGGTGGAACGGTACAAAGAGAACAGATCCGATACAAGGAAGCATTGAGGGACAAGAAAATCCTACCATTCGTGGGCATCACGAGAGAGTGCTCCACAAGAAGCAGAGGGGGAGATAACATGAAGAACTGGTGGAGGGGGGGAACGTTACTCATATTCCATAACGTTCCCTCGCCTTGGGCATCATCAAATTCGGATACTTCGACCCCTCATCCCTCCCATCCTCCGACCACGCCAACGAAGTAAGCATCGGCGGCTCACACTTCGGCATCCTCCTCTCGAAATCCGCACACGCCTCCACCACGATCTCCTTCCAACTCAACATCTGTGCGCCCTCTTCAAGTGAGAGGTCACTGATTCGCGAATCGAAGACATCAATGGCCTTCGTCCAGGAGTACTACGGAATACGAGACATCAGCTGATTTGTTCTCGAATGTAGAGGGATGAAGGTAATGAACTGGATACCTTGAGTAGTAGGTCGAAGTATGTAACCTCTTCGAGCTCCAAGCCTCCAGTCAGGTTCCCCAAGTTGTCCAACGCGGCATCACAAAGGCTGTTCATCGTGGCCCTAACACTAGGTTGCATCTCACCAACGAAGTGATACAAAGCAGCGAGATGAGCAAGGCAAGAGATACAACTGCTCCGAATAATCAAAGTCCCTTCCGTATCATTAATCTTGTCGAATTCCCCGAGGCGGATCATCAGGGTATCAGAGTACTCGTCCAGGGAGGAAATCAGGTTATCGCACGATTGTCGCCAGGCTTTCGGTTTCTCCTCTATACCGCGCAAAGAGTCAGCTCGAACTCCGTGGTGTATCAAAGCACTTACCTAGATCATGAAGCATTTCAAGGAGAAACACCGCATCTCTCACAAGCAGAATCCCTCGCGTGCGCATCGTCAACGGACAGATACGGAACAACACGGGATACGTCACCTACAACAACACCTCAACATATAATGACAAAACGACATAAAGACCGGCGAAGGCTTACCGGTAATTCGTTCCTAAACTCCTCCTCAATCCTCGTCGTCAACTTGGGCCGTTCCCCACCAAGAGTCAAAAACATGTAATTCTCCATCCATATAATCTGTGACAAGACCGTGGACTTCTCGTGTACCTCGTCCGAGAATTCCGGCGGATGCCCATACTTCGGTATGAACCGCATATCCCCCCCATCGAGCATCTTGCACGTCTTCCAAAGATACAGATGGGCCACCTGTATGAGTCTGACGAGGATACACCCCGAAGTTAGGAAGAACATGGACTGGACCTTGAGGTCGAGATTGTTCCCCTGTTGAATG
>Ga0307517_10015654_pt1 | contig 10052 bp, 19 predicted proteins | sample 23_EM_MG_FD_194515 | JGI IMG/M metagenome (GOLD analysis project Ga0307517, IMG submission 194515) | Populus trichocarpa ectomycorrhiza microbial communities from riparian zone in the Pacific Northwest, United States - 23_EM | ecosystem: Host-associated > Plants > Roots > Unclassified | place...
GATTCGAGCAAAAAAACGGCGCCGATTAGCGTAAATTGGGCGTGGAGGCGAGACACGTCAACGTTGGTCAACGAGAGCTGATTATTTGTGGATAATATTATGTAATAATACCATATATAGAATATTACTCCCACACCAGTTAGTTAGTCCAGCCTTGGAGCCGCTAAAATGAAATCCGACCCCATGTCATAAATTTTACTCCTGTCACCCCCTTGATCTGGCCGGTTTATCACGGTCCTCTCTCAAATCTTTACACAAGTTGTCTCTCCATTCCAGGGAAACCCGGACTGTAAGATATCCAAAGGCGTCACCAAACATGAGGCAGTAGTCCGGGTTACCATAAATTGCATGCCAAACTGTTTACTTTACCATCCCCCCACATTCCATATGGAATCCATATGGAATGGATATATTCCATGGATTCCACATGGATTCCATATGGAATATGTTTTGACATATAAATCAAGTACTTACTACAATGGATTCCATGTCCATTCCATGTGTACTCATTCCACATGGATTCCACATGGATTCCATGTGGAACATACCCAATATTGAGATGGAATAAAGACTTAAGAACATAGAAATTAATGAAGAAATAATATATATTAATTGTATAGACTAAATACAGAGGGTAATATAGCAGTACTAAATAATGGACATAGAGAGAGGGAGGGGTAATTACCTGCCACTCACCATTCTGTCATTGTGTTCGCCGCCGCCGTTGTCATCGCGTTCGCCGCCGTCGTTGCTGTGTTCGCCGCTGCCGTCGTTGCTGCACCCCGGCGCTGTCGTTGCTGCACCCCAGCGCTGTCGTTGCTGCACCCCGGCGCTGTCGTTAGCTCCCCGCTGCTGTCATTAGCTCCCGGGCGCTGTCGTTAGCCTGTCACCGCCATCGTTAACCTGCCGCCGCTGCCGTTTTGCACCTGCGGCGTCCACGGTCCTTGTGGCGGGCTGCTGCGTATGAAGTAGGGGGGTGGGTCATGGTCTGGGCGCTCGATGTGACGCATTCATGGGCGCTAGTTGGGGTCAGCGTTCAGGAGATGGGAGAATGGGTTGGGGGAGCTTACCTCGGTCCTCCCTTCTTCTGTCCATGGTGGTTATCTGTGTTGGGCATCCCCTACGCCTTGTCGTGGGCATTCGGTCCTGCGTACGCCATTTGCTGAGCGCTCGTGGTGCTGGTATGGCTCATGGATGCTGGTGACGTGGCGGTGGCAGCAGGTTAAACGTGCGGGCTCATCACCGCTGGTGACGTGGCAGGCGCCCACATCCTTTGATGAGGGAGGGGCTGGGCCGCGCGTTTGTGTTCGAATGGCATCGTGGTGGCCGTTGCTGTGGGATTAGCGTTGGGAGGTGGTGTAGGGTGACGTGGCAGCTGTGTTTTGCAGGTAGTCAGTGGGTGGGTAACAGGCGGGGGATATGCACTAGGGGCTGAGACGGCGGGGGGAAACCCCCCGCCGTCTCGTGTTGACCTGTTCCTCCCCGGTCGCGTCGTCTCCTTGCTCCATTTCCACCTTGCAGCGCTCACAGTCGTCGTGGCGGTTGTTGGTGGTGGCGGTCGTCGACACGGATGACGTGGCGGTGGTGTGTCATGGGCGCTGTCGTTGTCGTTGCTGGGCCTGGCTTTATCGTCGGCGTCGTCATTGCCGTGGCTCCCTTCGTTGTCGCTGTCATCCGTGTTGTCACTGTGGACGCCCGTCGTTGTCGTTGCTGCGCGTCCTTCGTGACATGGCACTCGCGTGCTACTGGGTTCTCGTCAGCCAATGCAAAGGATGGAGGTGGTGGCGTACTTACTTTGGGTCCTGGTGATGCTCCAAGTTGGGAGGGTGGTGTGGGGGAGGAACGGTGGTGGTGCTGGGAAGGAAGGAAGCGACGTCAACAGGTTTCCGGATTTGGGACGACGCGGGCCGCCGAACCGGAAGGTAGGCATATGTACACCGCAAAAGCAAAGTAGTCAGGATATAATGTTTTATAACGTCCTTGGAAAAATGTGACCCAGTCACCTTCGTTAAGCTTGATTTCAATCTTATTTGAGGCTTGTGAATGCTGAGCTCAAAGCGACATGCCCAATTTGGGTTGGCTTGACAAAATTTGTAAGCGTGCTTTCGACATCAGGCCCCATCCTCAGCAGCACGTACCCACCACCTCGAAAGGCAAATGGCCGCTTTGCTCATTCCAACAACTGAGGTCGAGGCGCTTTTTTCATCTCAAGGATATTTATACAGCATTGGTTCCCCATGATGCTTTAAAAATGTCCATCCCTGACTCCCCAGCTTCCGAATTGACCATTTCGATCAACATCACCCTTTCTCCGCAAGAGCGGTCAATTGCAAGCGCTCCCTTATCATCCAGAGTCTTCCCTATACTCACATACATTTAACAGGTTCTTAATTTGAACCTATCTAGGAATGTCAAATCCGAAGGCCTTGATCATGAAGAAACAGCCCCCAAGCCTTTGGTGCTGGTGTCTGAAAACTTGAGTCCGATAAACTTGGTGTGTCTAATTTCAACATTTTCTCTTATTCGTATAAGTATATAGGCTGATCTTTCTGATAGACTCTCACCACACCTGCCATCCCTGTGGTAGATCAGAAAGCCCAACCAGCCGACGATTCAATGACAGAGTCCGAGACAGAGCCTGAAAGTGAACCGAACCACAGAAATACTCGTGCCGCACCGGTGGTAGATCAGAAAGCGCGCGATGAACTCACCAGCACCGATGTACAGGCAGCGAACATGGCGGACGATTCGGTTACGGAGTCCGAGACAGAGCCCGAAAGCGAACATGAATCTAATCATGCCCACCACACAGTATGCCCATCTTACATCTTTTGTGACATGGTCCCTTATCCTCGATCATAGGTTGCACCTATTTTGTTGCGTTCGAGATCCATTCTTAAGTGTGGTGAAGAAATAGTTGCGGTAAATCTTGCATCATCCTTTGCAGAAAACTCACTCCGATACTTCGTTTATAGGCAACCGACAGCGACGAGGAAGAAATGATAATCAACGACAAGGTATTCCACTTCCACATCTCGGCGCTATCTATAATCTCACACAACTATATGAAAGACGTCCTCTGACTACAACCGTCGTGGAATCAAACGTAAATTTAATGGCACACATAACTCCGTGGATATGCGGACTCATCAAAATCTATTGATTACCACCTCTGGCGCAAAGCGCAAGATGCTCTAGGTTTTTCTACCTCTACCAATTTGACGTCGTTTTGCTGGTGGCTCTCTATCGTCATTCCCTCCTTCCTCCCCATTACCAATGTCAACTTCGTCATCATCTGAGTCCATGGCGTCCTGTCGCTTCCTCTTCTTCTCTGCATTTCGGGCTTGCGTCTCCTTGCGTTTTTCTTGAGCTCGTGCTCGCTTTGCTGTCTGGTTGACCCTCAAACCTGCAGCTACTTTTGCGTGGTGAAGCTGGCGGTCTTGGTGGAGGGCTTTGGGTGCGGTTAGGTATCGAGGAAGGGATTTGCGTAATAATGTTGCATTGTGGATTGCATACATATTAATTATGAAATGATTGTCGTCCTTGTGTTTGATGAATTTTTCAGTTTTATTTGTAACTTGCCGTTCTTGGACCTGTTCCCGAAGAGCAGATGCCTCGCAATTGGCCATACGACAATCATGCTGAACAGAGAATACAAAGAGGATCTCCTATTGACATATATGAGCATTCTGCCTGCTGTACACTGAAAACACATACTGAGGGCTGAACCACAACATAAGACTTGACATTCTCTGCTTGTCGTCGAATGACCGGCAACCTGAACTGCGGGTGCAAGGCTTCTGCGATTGAGAACCTTTCAATTGTGATGTATCCTCTTGTCGATACTCCTTCTGGTGAAATGATCTCGGCAATGCGACCAATTGCATTCTCATTCTGCAAAGGAACCAACCTTCAGTTAAATCTGGCACTGACATTGATTTGGAATGATCAACGTACCCCTTGCTTAAAAAATATCCATGAGTTGGAGGCACACTTATCGCCTGACTGTGCAACGACTGTCACCCCTGTTTGCCACCGTACTTCAGCCACTGGCGGATTAGTGATGACCATAGAAGCAAGTGTCTCGATCCATGGCTGCGGTGGGTTCTTGGCCTTCCCAGCAAGCCGAATACTGCCTATATGCATGTGTATTTGAGCCATATCTATAGACTGGACTTGAATGACACATGGGGGATACGTACCAAGCACAACTTGTTGGGGAGGAACCCAACCAAGATGTCGTTGAATGATGGCTTCAGTCTGAAGAACTCGCAGCACATTATCACCAGCTTGAACCCAACTCTTGCCCTCTTTCCAATAACCACCAGCTAATATGTGCTTCAAACGATCCATGGAGGCAAATTTGGTGGCAATATCTCGACTCGGTGCTTGATGGTTGCTATAAATCGAGCACAGCCGGAAGATCCCATTAAAACATTCAAAGATCTCTGTTGAATTTCGGATTGCAGGCCCAAAGCGGCGAATGTCTTGAGCCAAGTGAGCGAGAAGATGGAGTTTCATTTTGACGACAATCTTAGAGGGATCAACATCTCCAAAAGCATCAAGAACATTTCCCACCAAGATTTCTAGATCTGCCTACCAAAAAGTACAACCGTTAACGTGACACAATTCTGATACAGTTGAAGATCTACTCACAAGATACTTATCCATATCATCAATCTCATGGACCCACAGCAAAGCCCCAAGATCCCCGACCGCCTTGATCAATTCAAATTCCTCATCTGTAACAAGTCCATGGACGTGGAAGGCCATAGTCTGCATAAGCGTTTTGAAGTGCTTTCCGATCAGACCATTCCGATACTGAATCATGTAACCAGCTCGAAGGGGGGGGACAGTCAATCCATCAAGGTCAGTGGATTGTAAGCGAATGGCAAATTTTGCGCGGTCATCATCTGACCAGTGTGTGTTGACAATGTGCCAAATATATTTGACAATCCCGAGCAGAATAGTATGTAGGATTTCAACGGGTGTATCTTGTGTTGGATCTAGGCCTAAATATGTTGTGAGCGACCGGGAAATTCTAATAAATAATCATGCTCATGCCTGAAATTGACAAAAGCGGATTCATTTTGTCACCAGGTTGTGATTTAAGCCATTCGCGGAGTTCTTCTGCAATAGATTCACTCGATCGACTTGGGTTGCTACTTTTCATCTCGTGCGACTTCTTGAGAAGAATATCGATCCAATGCTGGGCGATTTTGTCTTTAGTACCTGTTGCGGTCTGCAAATCGGAAATGGGCTTTTCAACCCCATAGCATGCAAGGTCAATTTGTCTTGCAAGGCAGTCCTGGACTTCTTTGGCAGTACGTGCTGCTCCAGCCTGAAATTCTAGATTATTGATCAGATCATGGCCAGATGGAATGGCTTACGAAATGCAGTGAATGATAACCTTGATCTGATTCAGTGTGTTTGTGATTTCCTCCAGCCTTGCACTTTCGACATTTACAATTGGCATTGCCACCCATATGCGAAGACTCTTCTGACTGCTGAGGGTTATCTGCTGGAAGTCCAGGAACACAAAGAATTACACCACAGCCTCTTTTTGTGTCAGCATTAAAGCAGCGGATGGGGTCGGTATGTGTCTTGCTAAAGAGTGATAAATCAGCATTGTTAAATACAATAGAGGAAAGGTGATGTACTTTATTTGTTCTCGTAATACTGAGAACTGTTCTGGAGCGGTTGCATGGGGGGAAGCTGAAACATATCAAACAAAATATTCTTGCTGAAGCAGCCGTCCAGGAATACTTGAGTTGGCCATGTACATGTTGATGTGTTTGTTGTACTGTTTCGAGCGATTGCCAGAAACATCATCACACCATAATGGTAACATAACAACATAAAGGTCCTCTCCCTTCGCTAACTTGCGAAGGGGATTAGGCATTTCTGGAGGGTCCACCCCATCTGAAATTGACAATTAGCCTCTGATAACAGAAATTTTACATCTTTATATTGTGCACCTTCCCAAGCGATGATATCTCCAACTCTCCCCAAAATGTCATGGTAATTCTTCGAAAATAATGATGCCGGAACTATCTTCAACTCCTCATTAATTTTCCAACCATGCTGCGTGTTTATATTGATTGAATTTTAGCTTTCAAAAACTTTGAAACGAGTTGCTCACAGGAGTCACTGATACTGTGGAGCATCTTGAAGTCAGTTCGCCATTTCGGATCACCCAGTCATGGAGAATGACATATTCTCCCAATGAGAGCTGTGCGACCTCCTCAATGAAGAACTGCTGTAGCCCACGTGAATACATGGGTGTCAATTCAGATGGCTTAAATTCCTTCCAACGCTCAGCCTGCCATACTTCGGAAATTGGTCCCACAGTCTCTTCTGGATAGAAATGCATGTGAGGCGTAATTTGTGGGTTCGCAAAATCCTGCATGTGAAAGAGTTTTTATAATGCTATACTGAAGATAAAGGTAAATAGAACAAACCCGAGCAACTGTTTCTGGGATGTCGTTCACATAGAAAATATTTCCCAAACTGGACTTGCATTCCGTTGGCTCACTTCCGCACCGCTTCCGAAGATCGGCTTGCAACTTGCGAAATGCTTCATATGATGGGACATTGGATAAGCCTGATTTCTTCAAAACCCACAGTACCATTCGGAATAGATTGCTGGACATTCTAAGCCTTGGGAGGTTGTCGAGGATGTCGAGCATCATCATCTGGGTTATATTTCAGTGTCGGCTCAAAAGGTACACATGCGCCGCTCACTAATTTGTTGGGATATGGGAAATAATCCTTATCCACAGGAAGATTGCTGAAGTATTCTGCAATATCTTCAGGTTCAGCGACATCGACCAAGCCTAAACCGCAAGGAAAGAAAATTAAGCCATACGAGCAAAACAAATGAGTAGGCTCTCTTACCCTCTCGGCCTCCATTTCCAAAATCAAAACTGTCCTCATCCTCACCAAACTCATCAATATGTTCAGCCTGTCGAAGGAGCTCCTGGTATTGTTGCTCCAACCATTCCTGCTTTTCTGTGGTGGTATCTGAGAGGAGTGTTACACCCGTTGGTACAATCAGCTCAGGGTTGCTATGTGATGGAGAGTCGTATGGAGGATCATCCCAATTGTCGCCCAGACCATCCAAACGAGGTAAATTGTCAAACATTCCAGTGCGTCGAGAAGATGTGGGTTGTGAAAATATTGATGTCAAATGAGCGGATGGTCCTTCATTGAGTCGTTTCCGCTGGGATTCTTCCATGGTCTTTTGAGCATCTTGTTCTGCCTTGCGCATGACCTGAGTTGCATGCCCATCTGAATTTGCATGACTTTTCAATGATGTCCGTGCAATCCAACCGCCTAATTTGCCATGTGGATCAGTCTCTGAACATATGAGACATCGGACAAGTTTTCCAGTATTATCCTCTTCAAATCCTGTACGAAGATCAGTTGAATATATCAGGCTGTAACATTGGAACATACCCTCTGGCAATGGAGCTCTTGGCCGAGGCATTTTGGGGTCAAGGTGAAATTATGCGTGTTCCAAAAGTTCGGAGAGTATACACAAATTATGGGTGGATAGTGGTGGTTGTCTCAAGATGCAAAAAAAGTGCAATGGTATCGAAGTATACAATATTTGGAGTATAATAAACAAAAGGAAGTAAGACAATTAATCAATAGCGAAGTTCTCACCGTGATGGTCCTTTTGAGTTGCGCCTGAAGGTGTTACGTCATGTGACCATTGCGGGCCAGTGGCCCTTTCGCTGTCCCAAATTGAACCAAAGCTCTCTTGATCTCTTCCTCCTCCCACTTTGGTCCAATCCTCTTTCATCCAAATGTGCATTGGGTCGCGCTTGTTGCGCTTGGTTGCGCTTTTCTCTTGTGTTCTTGGTCCGACTGGGAATCTTATATTTAGAGCCTGACCCAATAAAAAGGTGAGTCTAGCAAGGAAATCTTCTACTCGACTTCCACCACTTATACAACCCTCATTACTCATGGCACCAATCAACGATGAAGACATCGACCCCGCCCTACGTTTCAATGATACCGATCCTTCCATGCAGTTCTTTGCACGCCGCTGTCCTGAGCCTGAGTCAAATCATGACGATACCACCAGTGAACTTGGGGGTGAACTCGATGATTTCCAAGCTCACTCTTCTACCTTCCAGGATTCCCAGGACGATGAGGAACAGGGAACCAAGGCACACAACCTCGGCGCATTTTCCAAGATGATTTTGCAAAGGAAGAAGTTGTCGGACAAGGCTACCACTGATCTCAATATCTATCGTGAGGCGAGTACACCTTTTTCATCAAATCTGCCCTTCTTAAAATCTACATTCTAACTATTCTCATTTCTATGCTCCAGACTAAGCACGTAGAAGAGCGTTTGGCTCTTCATTATGTTCTCGCTCTGGAGAACTGGGATTTGTTAAAGGAATTGACTAAACCCGAACAGTGGGTTATATCTGAAGACCTTAAGGTACGTTTACTACAACTATCATTCTCCCCGGCCTAATATCATGATATTAGAAAAGCATTTCGGTCTACACGAAAGCGTTTTTACTGTCGCCAACAGTCAGCGCATACAAAGGGAATGCCTCGGAACATGTCTTGGTAAGCTCCACTTTCTTTGTGTTCCAGTAATCACTGACACTATCACAGAAGGCAATGCACTCCCTCAATGTCAGTGGCCTTCCGGCAGAGAATGAGGTCGTACGAGTTAAGGAACTCCTGTCTGCAATTGGAAGTGCACTCACCACTTTTCGGAACGCCATGAAGACGAAGGTGAGAATATGATGATATGCACTTCAACTTCCTTCATGCCCTCATCCCAATGCCTCGCTTCTTAGATCGCCTTGTCAACTCAAGATGGAAACAAGTTACGCAATGTCGGTGACCTTGCCCACAATCTCATTAGAAACACGTCAGTTACTGCCACCCTTCAACTATACATTCGCCTTGCCTTCTTAGTGAGCTCTTTTATTGACCTACCATGATTTCTCGTGTACTCACCTCAATACTTCAGCGCTTTCACATTGTCACATACAAGCAAGCAGTCGACACATGGGATGAGGTTGACGCAACCCTTGTCAAGTGGCGCAAGGAGGCGAAGTCAGAAAAGGACCTTACTGAGTGCGCCATATTTCTTGTTCTTCATTACATCACGATCTCCTAATTTCCTGTAGATCTTTTCACAATGTATACGTCGCTGACAAATGCAAGTATGGGGACCCCTCGACCACAACTCACGATGTTACGCAACCCCGAGATGTTCCGGGATGGCTGAAGACGATGGACTCCCACTCTTGTAAGGTGCAGGGTGTTGTCGCCAACAAGAAGAGGAAGCATGGTCATCATTAGATATAGTCCGATTCAGCTTTGTAGCATCACTACTTGTCCCAATAGTCATCATTTTTTATCCCTTTTCTTTCGGTGAATTGGTCCTGATACTCGCTCTCATCTGGGTCCACAAAGTGACTGCCATCCATTGAATTGATAACTTTTAATTGAAATACATTCCGCGAATTGAGGTGTGCCATGTTGATAAACCCAGGTTGCAGCAACCAGCTTCCAGCCTGTTTCTCTGCGTAAGGCAAGGAAATCGAGATGTATAAATGACCCCTATGAGATGATTTATAAGTACGAATCATTTAGCCCACTACAAGGTGGTTAAGTCGTCTCAAAACAACCTGGCAAGGTGTGACCTCAAAAAAATGTTCGTGTCTCAATTTCACCTCGTTTTGATTTGTCTGCTAATGTTGACGTGGCGTCAGTCCTGTCTCCAAACAACCAACGACCCTTGGCCTTACAAACGCCTACCAACAACCTCAAATCCACATCCATTTACGTTTGCGGTGTAGCATTAGTTCGTGTTGGTAATAATGCCTTCGTGGCGCAGTTGGCTTTAGCGCGACTGTGTCTTTGTCAGCACCTGGGTTCAATTCATGCCTGTTGCATTTTTATTTTTCATTCAATGTATTAATAACACTATAAATACTATTAATGGTCTATTTAATTGTTTCTATGATTGTTTTTCATGTATTCTAATATTAGAAAATATCGGAATCCACATGGAA
>Ga0307517_10015655_pt1 | contig 10052 bp, 6 predicted proteins | sample 23_EM_MG_FD_194515 | JGI IMG/M metagenome (GOLD analysis project Ga0307517, IMG submission 194515) | Populus trichocarpa ectomycorrhiza microbial communities from riparian zone in the Pacific Northwest, United States - 23_EM | ecosystem: Host-associated > Plants > Roots > Unclassified | place...
TTGAGGAGGGATGAGAAGTACTCGATCAATGGAGCTTTTTAATGAGTTGCCCTCCAAGTTTTTCTTCAGCAAGCAAAATTCCTGCAACAATTCAGTCAATCTCGATTCAAGAAACATCCATGCATAACTATGTTTTTTTCTTGTAAAAAAAATAAAACTATGTGGGAGTTAAATTAATATAACTCAATTGATTTAATGAGTCCAAAAACAATTTAAACAACTATTAAAAATATAGTTTGACTAAAAAAAATCAAGACGATATATATTTTTTTATTTTAGAAAAACATCATATTGAATCGACTCGGGTTATGGAACGATGATAACCTCATATAAAATAAATTAAAATTCAATTCTCAATAAATTTATTATTAAATGATAAAATTAAAAAAAAATCAATTTAAAAAAAGGACATGATAAAAAGTACATAAGTTTACTTGGTTAACTCACAAAACTTGTGACCCGGGTTGTGAAGTGATAACTTTATAGAAAATAAACCATAATATATGATAAAATCTATTTCATAATTAACTAAATGTTGAAGATATTGAATGATGAAACTGAAAAAAATATCAATTAAAAAAATAGCAAAAAAAAAAAAACTTGAGTCCACCAGATAATTATCCCGTCAAATTTATAACATGGATCATAAGATTGAAATAACTATAAAAAATTCAAATCACAATAAACTATAAAATTCAATATTCAATAAAATAAAGTGTTGAAAGATGAAATTATATAAAAAAAACATAAATCTAAAAAAAAAATTATTCACATAACGAAATAGATGGAATGAAATTGGAACATCACATCTAGAATTTGGCTGAAAAATCTGAAATTGATCAAGATTTAGAACAAGATGAAAATTGTTATATATAGGTTGTTTTGATTTTAAAAATAACACAAAAAAATATCGGTCATTACAATGTCAGTGATGTGCATCATCAACCACATAAAAAATTACAGATGCCATTGTTGTTTTTTTTATAAGTTGCTACTCTTGTTTTCTTAATTGTAAATGGCATAGTTTGAATGCTTTACAAACATTGCATTCCTCATCGAGGAATGTAATTGAACAATGTCTGGTTATGGTTCCACCGTAAAAACTAAGATCTCGTTTGACAACAGTTGCACTATTCTAAACCATCGAATCATTGAAAGACTGTCTCTTCAAGTAAGCAGACATCAATTGAAGTCTTAATCCTCTCCTCATCTTATCTCCATGAAATAATTTATACGATGATAACGATAACCCACCAAGTAATTAATGTGAACCATTAAATGAGATCCGACATTAAGCTAAGGTCTAACTTCTGAGGGATTAAAAAAATCCCAATTCCAGAGAGATTTATTAAACGGAAAACACAAGAGGTGTGAAACCCGAGGACCAATTCCTTTTCTCTTGCATTTAATGCTTACCACATGATTCCAAGCTTCGAATCTTCTGTTCCGAGCAGAATAGCTCTCCTTCCCTAATTATTATTATTATAAAGAAGATACTCAAACACGAGATATATTAGAAAGAGAGATTTTACTATCAATTAAGCTATATATATGCGCACTCTCCTTCTCTAGTTGTCCTGGCGTATCTATATTTTCTTTTTTTCTCGTGTATGTGTCATTTAATGAAGTGCATGTGTGTTATTTTAAACCCGTATCTCAGCCAATATATTACTATGGGGCCACCTGTTGAAATTTCTTTTATTGGCACTACATCACAAAGCGCGTATTTTCAAGTTCACACCTCCAAGTTTCAAACCCCTAAGCTCTAGAACGAAGAAAAGGAATCATAGTTTGACGGTGAGAACCTTTGTATTCTTTGTTTTACTGTGGTTTTTTTTAAACACATGAATAAAATAGAGGAAAAACAGACATCTTTCGCCCTCTTGAAGAAAAATAAAACATGCGAGGTCCAACGCAAGCATTTAATGTGCTTGGTGATATGGAAGATTCGATTCTTGAAATTTGCATATAGTTTACTTTCAAATCTAAAGGGGTGAAGATTAGAGGGTATTATTTGACAAAAGCGAACATCGCAGGTGAGGGGCTCATGGCTACAGAGACTTGAAATTCAGTTGCCTGAACAGAGTCCATGTTGGATTTCCAAGGTGACCAATTCTATTCAAAATGCAAGGTCTGCATTATCAGTTCGGTGGAAATCAAGAAAAACATTAGGCCTGAAGCAAGAGGAAAGCACGTGAGCATGCACACGAACATGGGCCGTGTTAATTTGTTGCTGCAGAGCTACGTTTTGTCCTCATAATAAACTCCTTTATGGTTTAATACTTCAAAAATTGAAGAGGTCATCTTCAATCTAGAGTTTGAAATATATATTTTAAGGTGACAAGCACTTCACATACCATGGCTCATGAATGAATCTCTTTGTTAGTGATATTGGCTGACCAGACTCGAGAGGCACCAGAAGAGAAGCCTTTCCTGACAGCATACACTACAAAATGGAATTGGAGAATGAATAAGTGGAAAGATAATTCATTTTTCTTCCAGGGCATGCCAAAGAAAACTAGTTAATGACTGATGAAAGCTCATTTTCATTATTGCCTTGATTTTCTATTGCAAAATACAATAGTAATGTACTGACGGGCACATAAATGCTCTAGCCATGCTAATTGTTTTTATTGGTTTGCATACACGACCTTGATATGGCTAATCCAAGACAAACCAGCAGAGCATGTCATCCAGACCAATCTCTTCCCTTCTTGTCCCCTGATCAGACCAAGTACACTAGCATCAGCCTCTACAGTTAAGTAAATACTCCCAAACACATCGTATCATATGAAAAGATCCAAAATGATCAGATAATTAGAGCATACACTGATGTTCTTTTGATTGAATGGAGTAGAAAAGCATCTCTGTCTTCAGAATCGTTACAATTTAAGGGGAAAGAGCTTGTAGTTAACAACGAGAAGTGACTTGATACAACTTTGCAGTCATACAAACAAATTCCGTGAGGACAGGTAAATTTGGCAACAAAGTTATAATTCAACATTCTGCTGCAAACTGTGGCGTTTACGCAATACATGTGCATTCCGCTTCTTGATTCCATTTCTAAACGGAGTGCTAGCAGCACTCTTCGTTTCTCTATGAAATGAAGAGCATATTTTGCTCTTCTCAGCTATTTTCCTTTTCAATTACTCAGCCGCTTGTGCCTGGACTGGAATGACCGAACAGAATTTGTAACCATCAAACGAAAAGGAATGTTTAAAAGAGTTTGACATGAATCTTATTCACCAACCCTTAATCACTTGGAGAAATGAGAACCACATAAATATCCACAAAATAGTTGCACTAAATCCAAAGTAGTTATTCCTGAGGTCCAACATTAACGAGTTCATTGCCAAAGATTTATAGATTAAAGCTAATGTCATATGAATAAAAGTGATGTCTAACCTCATGTAGAATCTGAGATGATAGCTGCATGAAAATAAAAGAACATATATTATATATCCCAAAATCTCTGTGTGAAACCTCGAGTGGTAATTGCTAATGTAAATCACTTAAAAATTTATAATCCTTCCAAATGGGCCACGGTCGTGAATTCTGTTAAATTGAGAATAAGAGGCGCAAAATTAGCAGAGCATACTACACCGTAAATGGCCAAACTGCTCTATTTAAATTTGATCACTAGTCTCCTTGCTTTTTGGAATTAAAACACACAAAGAAATGCTGCATGCCCTGCTTATTATCTATCTTGAAGCTATCTCGAAGCTTATGTTAATTACCCTGAGTTCGCCATGACATGAAACTCCACAAAAGCCCGTAAACAAGGATACAGTTATATTTAAATTATCCACTGCCAGGAAAAGAAACGTAAAGAGTTGTTCTGGACACTCCTATAAAAAGCTATGAAATCGATTCACAAACATCTTGGAATAACTCCTGAGTCATGCTAAAACTCTGGCATGGTACATAATATCAAAAAATTTCACCAATATGTGCATCGAAAACTGGCACAACATAATGGCAGTCTTTTTCACATGAATTAGCTTTTGAAGTGAGAACTTGTAATCTCATCATCAGTGCCAGCATAAATTTTACCATTCCATTGCATCCACGATCTCTACAAGCTTAATTTCATTTCGCTGCAGTTTATGAATTTCGAACACCAAATTCGACAAGCCCAGTAGGCTTTCTTCCTTACAGCAACGATTAAAGTATCCTGCAGTACACTTCAAACTGTGCTCTCTTGTTTGCACTTCTATCTTTATCAACAGAACGTGGCATGTAGAATGTATAATATTCGCTTCCAAAATCAACATAAAACTAAGAGATCAAAGCTGTGTGTGCGTGTGTGTTTGTGTGTGTAACACAGCACAAGCTATCATTGAAGTACGCATTTCATAAGCCTGATTGATTATCATAGCTGATCAGATGCTATGCATCCATGTAAAAAGATTAAAAACAAGAGAATAGAAACATACCAGAACCTGAAGTTGCAGACTTTCACGTCACGGTTCTTGAACCTCTTTATCTCTTCAATAATCTGAGCATTTTCGAAGAACTCACCTGTTTTCGTATCTGCAATGTCATTCTTTTCAAAACATGCTAGGGACTTTTCACACGACTATACAAGCGAAAAACAATCAAAGTGAAGGCTCGGGTTAATACGAAAATTAATCTAGACAATATTATTATATCAGAAAATAGATAAATTATTCACTCAGCAATAAGGAAACTTAACCTGTATAGCAATAGAATAGAAGCCGTTATCAAGTCAATGGCGATCAAAATTTAGCCATTCCAGATACGAAACTTGTAGCGATTTTTCACCGGTAGACTTAACATCACGCAAAAGCAATGCCACTTATTTCAGCGACAAACAACTCTGCACACATAATTCATGTAGAGATTGCTAGTAATTTTAATTAATTGACGGATAAAATTTGACAAGGAGTTTGTGGCTGCCTCAATATCGCCTGTGAGAGCGAAAGCGCCAACACATAATTGGAGAGTGAAAAGCTTCTGTTTGGCAATTTTATCTTGATTTGGTGGATGATAGAGAAAGATTCGGATCTCATGGACTGTTTCAAATCCGATCGTGTTTCGATCATCGATTTCAAGTCTTTAAAGACCAGAACTGATTCGAGAATTCGCAGCGTTTCGTCTTTGAATCTGCAAAAGAAAGAAGAGATTGAGTGACCTTTTTTTAATTGAGAGATGACGATTGAAGGGTTGTGAGGGTGAAAATTGGAACTTTCAGTTTGTGATTTGACAGCGGAAGAGGGAAACGGTGAGGACTGAGGAGTTTGTGCGAGTCCTGGCATTTGCCAAGGGCGGGAGGTTGTGACTCTGGGCTTGGTTTTTATTTTTTTAGTTTAATATAGTTATTCGGTTCAGCTTACGCGTATCTCCAATAATTCCATGGATTCTGAAGTTAACGATCATGTAAGCCTTCAATGGCTATCATATGAGCAACCACAGGGCTTGAACCTGAAACTACAGAGGGAGCAAACCTCTTGGTTTCAAGCTCTTATCACTGGATCACCATCTAGATGGTTGTCTGGCCTTGGATTTTTGTTTAAAGATTATTTGTAGGTTTGGATATGTCCAAATGTGAATTACTGAAACATTTTTTTCTTATATTTTTTTTTAATGGTGTTAACAATAACTGAAAAATAATTTTTTATAATTCCAATAAATTTTAAATGAAAAAAAAATGAATTAGACTTATTATTTGGAAATGAGTTAATGAACAAATTTACCGATGATTTCTTAAATTAGCTAAAATGTGTTTGTCAAAGTGATGAAAGTTTTTTTTATAAAAGTATTTTTTATTTTATTTTTATATTAATATTTCAAAATTATTAAAAGATTCTAAAAATATATTAATTTTATATTTTTTTAAATAAAAAATAATTTAAAAAACACTTTAAAAAATATATATTCATAAAACAATCACATCCAATAATTTTTTAAAATTTAAACCGATCTACAAAGTTTAAAAATAATATATTGATTTGTTTTTACCTTTAAAAAATTTTGTGCAAAAAAACCTCAATGGAAAAACGGACGGATAAACTCATCTGTACTAAAAAATACACAATAATTCTCTTAAATCTATTATTAGACGGGTTTGAGCGAGGCTCCCCCGCCCCGACTTGGCTGGAAATTTTCCTACTGGTGGCAACCAACAGCCCCTTGGCGCTCAGCCCTTAAACCATTCAAATCGCTTCTCAACTCCATCTCACACTCCCAAAAAAAAAAAAAAACTCCCATCGCATAGGATCAAAGAGAAAAAATGGCAGGACGCAACCATCTCCAACTCCGCGAAATCCCTTTATCCCGAGTCGCCCCCCTTCCTCGCTCAACCACCGACCCACGCCACCTCCGCACCCGACCTCACCACCACCTCCTCGAAGACCGAATATCAACCCAACACCGTGAGATCCAATCCCTACTTTTAGACAACCAACGACACGCTGCCACACACGTTGCATTAAAACAAGAAGTCTCTCTGTCACAACAAGACCTTCGTCACTTGTCAACACTTGCTGCTGATGTTAAAGCCGAGAGAGATAATCAAATCCGTGAATTCTATCAAAGATCGTTGAAATTGGACGCCGAGTTACGGTCTATTGATGCTATGAGTGCCGAACTTGTTCGGGTAAGAACGGATGTACAGAAACTTACTGTGCAACGGCAGGATATGACTGCACAATTGAAGGAGATGAATAGTGAAATTGTTAAGGCTAAAACGGAAACGCAGCAGGTGGGTGTTATTAAAGAGGAGATTGAAACTGTACAGCAAGAGATTCAAAGAGGAAGGTAAGACAAAAAAAGGGGGGGGGTTATATTTGAGGGATTAAGTTGATTGATTGATGGATTAGAATTTTAAAAAATAAAAATAAAAATGTGATGTTAATTGTCGTGTGATTAGGTCTGCTATTGAATATGAGAAGAAAACACGGGCATTTAATCTTGAGCAAGAAAAGGTGTTGGAGAAAAATAGGATTCTTTTGGTTCGAGAAATTGAGAAACTTCGCACTGAGTTGGCCAATTCAGAGAAAAGAGCAAGGGCGGCAGCCGCGGCAGGGAACCCAAGTAACTTACTATAAATGTAACATGTTCTTAAAGTTTTTTTAAATAATAGAGCTTGACATTATGAATTGTGTGTGCTCAGGTCCTGGATACGGTAGAAACTATGGCAGCGCTGAAGTGAGATATGGAGGAAGTTCATATCCTGATCCTATTGGCCTGCAGCAGGTGTGTGCTCACTATTCTTTTGCCTTTTTAATTTTTTAAACTTTAGTGTGCCATTTCTGACACATGCATTTGAAAATAGGATCAATAAAAATATCTTAGTTTGAAATATATCGATGCATATCAGCTGGTGCCTGCATACGTTTGCTGAATCCTTATTGTTGTGAAACACAATGAAAACTCGTGAATGATAACATAAAGTTGCATAGGTTATCAAAGTCACAAAATTCGCCATAAAATATTTGAATTCTTCATCGCTTCCTATTAAACAAAAAATCATAGCTCAAGAGGTAGGGAGTGGGGACATAGAGATCCCAAGTTCAAACCTTGGTGCTCTTCAGAAATATGACTAGTAACTTATAGTTGAAAAGCTATTTCAAATGGTGTCAATTGTGCACGATGTAGTCATGGAAATGCATTGCCGCTCAGTACCATCTACTTAACCTAAGCAAATGCCAAGTGATCTATGTAGAGACTATAATGTAGATACATCTGAACTGTATTTGTTTAATGCAGATATGTTAAAGTTTTACTTATGAGCTTCATCTTTCAAGACATTTTGATTTGATATGAATCAAAACTAATACTGTATGTATTGCACTTGAGCTCATTACTGGTGAACCTCAAAATTTGAGAGAGATACTCCTCTATGCATAAAAACATACAAGTCAATTTCGTAATGAGCACTTCGCAATGGAAACAGAGCTCGCACTGAAGTGTCTGCTTGTGTTTGAATTGCATGTTTGAACCTCATACAATGTGATTTCTGATCTCCCAAGAAAAGACCGGCACTCGAATAGCTTCCAAGATGCCTTAACGTTTCAGGTTCAGATTGGTGGTAGTTATTCTGTTCCTACATTTTCATCTGGAGCAATGTCTAATGGCCACCATGACACTGCACATAGATGAGTTTCTTTCACCATGACAGCCAAAATCTTAAAATCTTGATATTATTTCCTGTGGGGACGTTACAATTCTTTAGGAAATTTTTTGCTTTCACGGGTACAGATGTTGTGCCTTCCAAAAATTTGCCTTGTTTTATGGCTTTTTTAGCCGGATCCCTTCGTGGTATTTTTTCTATCTGGGGAATGCCTCGTCATGCCATGAATGATAGGTTAATAGGGTCGCTTTACCTGGCCACTGGAAACTGTTTTAATTTTATTTTTTTTATCAGTTTGTTCCCTCACCAGCATTTTACATGTAACTGTTGTGAATCACTTTGTAAACAGGTGAAGAAAAGTAGCTCTGTGAAGCGATACATGTACAGAAACTATTTGGACAAGCATTGTAGCTCTTTTCTGTATCAACGAAGAAAAAAGGGAACAAGGAATCTTAGCTGATTCATTTCCTTTGTTTATTTCCTTGAACTTGCTTGAAAGTTGTAGCTGACGATGGGCTGTCAATAGTGAAGTGATTCTTAATTTTGTGTTAACAGCTTGCCGTTTTCTTCCCTTGTTCTTCGAAGTACATGTTACGAAGGCAATGGCCAGTGGCCCAAGCTGGATATACGCCCCCGAATTTAGAGAGAGTAAGTAAATACGAAGACTAGAAATGAACTATGGTGCTGTGAATAATTTTTTTTATTGTATTGTTTGAATTAAAATGAGTAGAAAGCACACAAACTTGTCATAATATTTTAATGGCCAACTTTAAAAAAATTAAAATAACACTTCAAGTAATATCTAAAATGTCTTGTTAATTTGTCTCTCAAAAAAATGTCTTTAGTAGTTTAATATAATTTTTGAACTTGTATTTATTTCAATTTAAATACAAAAGTTAACCTATCTATATAGTTCATATCATGACTTAAAACAAGAAAAACTAACCATTACCATCAATAAAAAATATTCATAATTATATATCTGGTTATGATAGAAATAAATACTAATTTGCTTTAAATAAGAAATACCATTTGTATTCGTGGATAATTTGAAAACATTGAATAATAACACTTAAATATTGTAATAGATATCAAGCTCTTGTGACACTTATGTAACTTAAAAAACAATTTAAAATTAGTTCTTTTCCAAAAAAATAATTCTTCAATCTTTTTTATATATAAAAAAAATCCCTTTGTCTTTTGCCATATAATGATTTTTTCACGATTAATTTGTTATTCTTTATTTATTTGGAGACAACACTATCCAATAGTTTTAGACGTCGGTTGTTTGATAGAAGACAAATTCCTCTAGAAAGTGAATTCCAAAATTATTGTTTGTTGCAAGAATAGATTACTTTTCAGTTGTATCATGAAAAATAAATTAAAATCAAAATCTATTTGCTAATGTTTTAGTCATGTTACAGAGAATAAATTGAAAATAAATTTCTGGGCTATTAACTTTCATAAAAAGATTACTTTCAAGTATTTTCTCATTTTTTAAATGAACTTCTTTTTTTGTATCCAGTCTTTATAATAAAAATTGTATGATTTAATATATTTTTATTAATTTTATTTCATTCAATTTAGAAATAATCATAAAAAAGTTGTATTGTGAACTTAAAAAATCTTTATATTAGATTTATTATAAAAATTAAATTTATGAAACTAACTAAATATAAAAAAAAATCATTACTCAAAAAATTATATTGTTTATGTTTTTTCTTCATTTGAAAAATAGTGAAGAACTTGCAATGAAAAATTATTAAACTCTAAAATACACTTTTAGAACTCAAAAATTAATTTTCCACTTTTATAGATGAAAAGATATTTCATTTTAAATTAAAACAACATATACACTAATTTATTAAATTAATATAATTATTACATGGGAAAATATATATTGATATATCCTTCTGTACATGTTAGTAATCTCTTATTTACTAATAATATTTTATAT
>Ga0307517_10015656_pt1 | contig 10052 bp, 5 predicted proteins | sample 23_EM_MG_FD_194515 | JGI IMG/M metagenome (GOLD analysis project Ga0307517, IMG submission 194515) | Populus trichocarpa ectomycorrhiza microbial communities from riparian zone in the Pacific Northwest, United States - 23_EM | ecosystem: Host-associated > Plants > Roots > Unclassified | place...
TTCTTGTGTGTTGCATACAGCCAATACCTTAACATGTTTTGAATGTTTTTTTTATATAAAAAAAACAAATATTTGAAGTTTTGAAAATGTGTTTTTCCATGGATTTCTTAAACACAACAAAACAAATTATTTTCTTGCATTCTGGATTTTACAACATGTTTGTAAAACTCCAAAGGGTATTTCCCAATATTTCAAAAAATACAAAAATCTTATTTTGGGGGAAATTCATCTATTATTCACCGTTAATGTTTGGATAAAGAAATCCCAAAGGGATGAATATCCAAAATATTATTGGGAATTACTTGTTATTATTCACTGTTATTTGGATAAAGAAACCCTAAGTGCTAAATATCCAAAATAATTTTCTAGGAATAATAAGTTATTACACATCTTTGAAAGAAGCCTTGATTATAATTGAGGATATTTTAATTTTTGACTCCACGGTTTACGAGCCGTGAGAGTATGAAACACTAAGGCAAAAATAGGCTTTTAAAGCGCCCTGAATTTCCTTAGATTTCTAAATTTTTGTCCCTCCTCCTTGTGATTTACGAGTCGCAAACTCTTGAAATACTAAGGGGAAAATGAGCTTTTAAAGCACATGGAATCTCCTTGGATTTCTATATTAATAAATTTAGTTTGAATCAAACACATATTTCAAGAGATCTGCATTGGTTCTCCTTGGCACTTTGTAGACATATCTAAAGGTATGACCCATATTGGCCAAGGGTTCTTACTTTTAGACTTTGAACTCAAATCCATTCATCATAGCAAACCTATCCTAGGAAAACTAATTAAGAGAACATCAATACCATAACAATTATAAGATAAACCAAACACCAATCAGCTTACCTTAGATAGGGCATACTAGGGGTGATAATACCTTCCCTCTATGCAACTAGTCCCTTGCCTTAGAATCTCTGAAAGACCAGTTAGGGTTCCTAGTGACCATAATACTAGGTGGCGACTCCCTTATTCACAAAACAAAGACCCCGACACCATATCCCTGGTCCGAGAAGGGTCGCTGCGATGCAGCGCTCCGCCGCGAGGGTGCGACACAAAGCTTAAAGAGCTTTTCCATAAGGGTCGTGGCTTCATGGATTAAGCTCCTTGTTATTATGCATACTGATAAAATAAGTGTAAGAAAAAAAGAGAGAGAAATAATCTTTCTCGATAAAGCCTCAAGTTTTGACTTGAGCATCTTGTTTCTTGAAATTCACATAAGGTCACCTCATCACAGACCATCAAATGATATACTCAATATCAAAGATTAAAACTGACACAAAGAACCATGGGAAATGACATTTATTCTTGCAACGGGTCAATTTCTGTTTTTCAAAATACAAGACAATCAAAGGATTACATTGAATAACATGTGTTGGATCTTTGATCGAAAAAGCTTGATTTTGAAAAAAAAATACTTTCAAAAAATGACATCTCTGATTTCATTTCAACAATTAGACTTTGAATAGACATGATCTTTAAAAGATTGTCAAACAAGAAGTGCATCAATCGAGTTTGCAAAATCCTTGACAGAAGTGACATGAATACTTCTCGACACTTCTTGAAAAGTTGAGCAGCCAGGGGCAATACAGTGGACCCTAAGAAGGAAAAACAAGCAGTATTCAGATTAGCTAGGGGGCAATAAAAAATGACTAAATGATGAATCAGTGAAACTGAGGACAATGGTGTTCAAAGAAAGATAACTAGATGAACGAGCATATTCAGATCATATTGGAGGTAAGTCAATGGCTGATTAGCAATCTAAGATGAGGACGACACCAAAAAAAACCTCTTGATGAGTGCTGGTAGGATGCACACAGCTAATCAAAGAACGATTCTTGAGAGAATCTAGGAGATGAATGATTTGTTAAGCTCCTTCATGACGAATCAAACAACACCACACTTGGGGGCATGATCATACTTGATAAACAGCGAAAATAGTAATCATCAAAGGTAGTCTAGGATAGGCACTGCATTTACAGTTGAGTGGATGACTAGCACATGAATGAGCCAGTATATTGAAAGAGCAAAGAAGGCTTTGGATAGCAAATAAAGGCACCCTATGACCATGGAACATCAAATGCAGAGGTAAGTCAATGGAGGCAAGTCAATGGCTGATTAGCAATCTAAGATGAGGACGACACCAAAAAAAACCTCTTGATAAGTGCTGGTAGGATGCACACAGCTAATCAAAGAACGATTCCCAAGAGAATCCAGGAGATGAATGATTTGTTAAGCTCTTTCATGACGAATCAAACAACACCATACTTGGGGGCACGATCATACTTGATAAACATTGAAAACAGTAATAATCCAAGGTAGTCTAGGATAGGCACTGCATTTACAGTTGAGTGGATGGCTAGCACATGAATGAGCTAGTACATTGAAAGAGCAAAGAAGGCTTTGGATAGCAACAAAGGCACCCTATGACCATGGAACATCAAGGAGGGGGGACTTATATTTCAAATCAGGTAAGGATACATGCATGTCATCTAACCTCAAAGCATTGCACACATATTTTTTTACAGGAAAATCCTCAAAGAAGTCCAGAAGATTGAAAAAAAAGAGAATCATTGAGCTGATAATAACAGAGAATCATGGTTGTGACCCTGGAATGGGAAGAAGATGAGATGAACCCTACTGTTAGGAAAATCTCAAAGAAATGAGAAGATCAACCTTGTCATCATGAGGAGTCTTCAGGTCAACCCTGCAATCGGGAAGCACCAAGTTTTCCAACCTTGTCATTGAGAAAAATCCAATTAATTGCAGTCATCAGGAAGGACAGATGTCAACCCTGCAATTAGGAAGGACAGATGTCAACCCTACAATTAGAAAGGACAGATGGCAGTCCTGCAAAATCACAAAAAAGAAAGAAATAATGCATCAAGTGAAAAGTTTGATCAAACCTTATCATCAAGAAGAAAAATGAGAAGAACCCTACCATTAGAAAATTCTCAAAGAAAAAAAAGAAAGTTCAAACCCTTCCATCAGAAAGAACACACAGATTTTGGTTCTGGTTAAAGGGGATCGCTAGATGGGATCTTAGTTTAGCCCAACCGCACAGATTTTGGTTCTGGTTAAAGGGGATCGCTAGATAAGATCTCAGTTTAGCCCAACCACACAGATTTTGGTTCTAGATTGCCAGATAGGATCTTAGGTAAACCCAATCAAAAGGGCAGGTCGCCCTTGAAAATAGACCAAAGTGAGTATGTGTGGGTAAGTCGCCCATGAAAATAGACCGTGTGAGTGTGTGGGCCGGTCGCCCCTAAAAATAGACCAGGATGAACATGTGTGGGTAGGTCGCCCGTGAAAATAGACTAGTGTAAGTGTGTAGGCAGGTCGCCCGTGAAAATAGACCATGTAAATGTGTGGGTCGGTCGCCCTTGAAAATAGACCAGGATGAACATGTATGGGCAGGTCGCCCGTGAAAATGGACCAGTGTGAGTGTGTGGGCTAGTCACCCCTGAAAATAGACCACTTTGAGTATGTGTGGGCAGGTCGCCCGTGAAAATAGACTAGTGTGAGTGTGTGTGGGCAAGTAGCCCGTGAAAGTAGACCAATTTTCTTCAAAAGGGGCAGGTCGCCCAAGATAATGAGATCATTTGCTTTTTCTTTTTCTTTACAAGCTTACTATGCAAGACATTGATGATGTTTTGTTTCGTAAGCATTGTAAAGAGGGGGCATCTGTTGTTACCCATTTTTGGGTTCCCACAAAAAAAAATAAAAAATAAAAAATAAATAAAAATAAAAATAAAAAAACATAATAAAAAATAATTTTCAGAAAGAATTCAAAAAATAATAGGAGTGAGAAAAGGATGCTGGAATGCCCATAAAATGGTTAGGAATTGGTTGAGGAGGTTCAAAAATACAAAAATTAAAATTTGACATTATATTTTTGACTGGTGAGAGAGCCTTGTTGATAAGAAAAATTCAATTTGAGGAAGATAAGTCCAAAATCATATATTTATGGACTCAATTAAATTTTATTTAAGGTTTAATGGAATATATGGAGGGTTTGATTGCAAGAAAAATTGATTTTTAAGTCAATTTAGGCTTTTATTGGAAGAAATTAAAGTTTTGGGGTCCACTTATAATTTTGGAAACTTGATTTGGTCAAATCAAGAGCTTAATTGCATAATTATTGAAGTTTGATGGCCAATTAAGGACTTAATTGAAACAAGCCAAAACTAAAGACCAAACCAGAAAAGACGCTAAAATCAAGGGATCCAATTACAATTTTCCAGGGGCTTGATTATAAAATTGAAAAAACATCCAAAACATCCAAGAACAAAATCAGAAATATCCATTTGAATTTTAAAACGGCGCCGTTTCCTTAGACACTATTCATCGCCATCTTCAAAGCCGTTTCAGCAGACAGGAACCGTTTCAGCAAATGCCGCAGATTGCTTGATTGCTTCAGTTATGGGGAACGTTTCACAGCTACAATCTCTCTGCACACTGCCGACCGTTACTACTGCAATAATGGTCCTGAACGTCTTTCATATAAAAGAAAAAAACACATGCAGCTTTGGGCTATAAAAACAGAGGAAAAAAACGGAACAGGGAGAGGAGAGAGAACAAAGGGAGAGGGAGAGGAGAGCAGAACAGAGGGGAGACACAAGATAGAGAAGGGGGAAGAAAACGGAGGAGGGGGAACGTAAAGAAGAGAAAAGACAAAGGAACGGGAGAGAAAAAAAAGTGAGAACGAGGATAAAAAGACAGGGAGGAGAACGAACAGGGAGAAGGGAGGAAGAGAACAGAGGAGGATCAGAGAAGGGGGAGGAGGAGAAAACGAGAGAGACAGGGTAGAAGGGCAAGGAAAGGAAAACAAGGAAACCAGTAGAGAGAGAAGCAAACAAACAGAAACAGAAAAAAAAACAAAGAATACCGGGAGGAAGGAGAAGACAGAGACGAAAGGGAAGGAACTGCAAGAAGAACGGCAAACAGAAACAGAAAAAAAAAAGGAAGAACCAGATGAACCAGAAGAAAAACAAATGAAAAGGAGAAGATAGAGGTCCAAAGCATGTTGTTGCCTTCGTTGCTTCCTGGTAAACTTCTCCAACTTTGCAGATAATGCACAAACACTGCGCACTTGAAGATTAATTACACCGTGACTGTAGCAGGCGTGCGTGAATTGTTCACGCACGCTTGCGGGTAGAAACCAGCTGGGTCAGCTCGAAAACTAATATTCAAAAATTATTTCAAAAAAATATGTGATTTTCCGTAAATTTTTTACTGTATTTTGATCAATATCGATTTGTATTTTTATACTGTAAAGATACAAATCCGGTATTACAATACCCGGTTTTCGTCAAGACATTAAAAAATAAAAAAATATTTTTGTTTTCATGCATACGGCAAGTCTAAAAAAAAAATCATATTGTATCTTCATACAACAAAGAAAAATTCAAAAAATATTTAGCATGCATTTTGGCTTTACTAACCAGTTTATTAAAGTCACGAGAACTAGGCCAAAATTTCAAAAATAACAAAAAAAATTATTTTATTGTCTTTTAGTATCTGGGGTTACGATCTTATACATAAGATATATTTTGGATATTAAATTTCTTTTGTTGACGTTAGAAAGGTTAAGTTTTATCCAATAAGATAAGAATCTCCTTACATATGAGGACTTTTCTTAAACCGTAGACATACCAACAATTATAAACCACAACAAGACCTTAGATTTTATCAGACAATAAAACCATGCAGCTTACCTTAGGTAGGGCGTATTTAGGGTGCTAATACCTTCCATTATGCAACCAGTCTCCATACCCGATCTTTGAGACCAGTTAGGGTTCCTAATGATCAAAATACTAGGTGGCGACTCCCATTCCATTTTTTTCATTAATAAAAGACAAGAATTCCTTGTCTCCCCATATTTGCCAGATAGATAGAAGATAAGATATTTTGAGAGTGGATGTTTTCGCCGGGACGCCGCACAGGTGCGACACCGGGTATTTTAATATCGGATTTGTATCTTACAATATAAATATTCAACCCGATATTATACAAAATTATTGAAAAAACTTGAAATTTTTTGGAATGTTTTTTGTTTTTTCTTTCTATTATTATTATTATTATTATTATTATTATTATTATTATTATTATTATTATTATTATTATAAATTGAGCTGGACCTAGCCCAGCCTTACGGGCTAGGTCAAAATGGGTCCAACCCAACTCAGTCGGGTTAGCCAACTAGCAGCCAACAGACCCTCCTCCTTCTTCTTCTTCTTCTTTTAGGAGTGGGCTAGATCCATCCCAACCATCTAGGCTAGGCCGAAACGAGTCCAGCCTAGTTTGCATCTGCTGCCAGAAGCCAGCAGTTGCAGGACGTGAATTATTTCACATCATGCATGCAAATGAGAAGGGGAAGAGAAGAAGGAGCTCACTTGGCACATGGGTCACGATAGTTGTCACTAGTCTTGCAGAGGACGGTGGAAGTGCTGGTGGCACACGACAATGCTGAGGTGGTGGTTGGGTTCATGTGGTGCAAGAAAAAAAAGAAGTTTGTGGTGGAAAAGGAGAAGGAGAGATTGGCGGTTATGGTTTCTATTGTCAGCGAGGAGATGGGTTGATAGAGGGGTTTGTGTTGTGATTGTTTAGTTGTGCTAAGGTTGTGGTGGCTGAAAACACGGTGGAGAGAGATAAAGAAGAGAGAGAATTGTCGGCTAAAAGAAAAAAAAAATAGGGAGGTTGGTTTTTTGTCAACTTTTCACCCGATTTTCTTCACACTCAGGGCATGGAATCCAACCCTATTTATTTGGGATGAAAGAGGAACATTTTGTCTTTAACGGTGTCAAATCTTGGCTCTTGATTCAGCCCTGAAGGATCACAACCATTGGCTCAAAGTAGACATCATAAACTATTAAATTTAACAGTTGAAGGTTGCCTAAGCAGGCCTCTTTGGGCCGGTACCACGACTGTTGTGGTGTAAATTGGCTATAAAGTACCACACCGAAGTGTAATCAGATGTTAGACGATCATTTTCGTGCAAGTTTTGTCAAATTTGATAGAAAAATGAAGCATTGAATGTTCCTGAAAAGTAATTCATGAGTAGTCTTTTCAAGGAAAAAAATAAGAAGAAAATGAACAATAACCAAAACAGCGCTGTTTTGGTAAAGTTCAATTTAGTCTTTCGATTTGTGATTTCTCTCAATTACACTCTTAATTGACTTCGAACTTTTAATTTTGTGTAATTTTGCTCCTAATAAACTTCAATTTCAATCTCGGATTTCAACACCCTTTTTATTTTGATCCTTGATCTTAAATTTCTTCGATTTAACTCCTAAATAAATATTAAACTTCCAAATCTCTTCAATTATCTAAAAAGTAACAAGACTATTTTCTATAATACATGCACAACCCGCATGTAGGTACATAGACAACTATAATTATTAATTATTATTTTTTTATAACACATGCACAACCCACGTGTTACGAGACTATTTTTGTGAAATAACAAGAGTGTGTTCATTCGAGAAATAAATTTGCTCACGGTTTTAGGAAAAAAAACTCAATATTCAAAGCAAATGATGACTATCAGAAGCATTAAAACTGACGGCGGTTTTATAAATTCCAACAGTTGTTTTAAAAAATGTTTTTTTTTAAATTATATTAAAATAATATTAAAAAAATTATTTTTAACCTAAACACTTTAAAATAATCTAAAAACATTAAAAAAAATAATTTAAAACAAAAAAATAAAAAAAAAATTAAATTTTTTTCTAAATCATTTTTAAAACATAAAAATAACCAAGCTACAAGAATGAAACTGTCAATTATGCACCAACTAGCTATATAAATGCATTCATTTGAGTCCAAATAGCTTGTTGTCCTTTAGGACCAGGTGGAAAAGAGATTGGTCTATGTCTACATCAATCAGTATTTGCAAAAAGAAAAAGAAAAAAGAAGAGCAGAAAATTCTAATTGCAATTAGTGAACAATTGATGATGAAGTTCTTTGTGCACTCTACAGCATTGAAAGTAAAAAAAAACCTTCGTGTTCTTAGTGCACTTTATAGCCAGTGGTCATAAATCACGGATTAAAAAAAACCGTTGAAAAATCAGAGCAGGAGGTAAGGACAAGTGATGATGAAGTTCTTCGTGCACTTTTACAGCAGTTTGGAATGAACTTCAAGCAATGTGGGTCTCTTTTATTAATACCTGAAACAATGTATACAAGGATAAATCCTTTTTCTTTCTCTCTTTTCTGCTGGGAATCTCTCTCGTTTTCAGTACGTTCTTAGCAAGTTTCAAGTCAATATCTGAGAGTTTTAGCAGCCGACGGCGCTAGTGATGTGAATCATTCAACATAATAGCTTGTAGTCATTAAATTTGTGGCTCAAATGCCTCTAAATGCGCCTGCCTCCTTATCTTTTAAATTTCAACATCTTGCAACCTGCAACTAGGAGAACCCAAGAAAATACCAGGTGAAGATTCACACCTTATCTTGATTTACCAGGTACATTTTAAACCATATTAAAAATAAAGTCCAATTATTTTTAGAATAAAAATTTTATTGGAATTTAATCTCTAATATAAATTTTTTAACATAAAATATCAATATGATTTTAAATAAATTATACACGACTAATAAATTAAAAAAACTATTTACATGTTATGGAAAAACCAATAACTCTTTAAAAAGAAATAATTTTTTTATAATGATTGTAAGAAGTTAAAATTGATACAAGTACTCTGGCACCTGGATGTGACGTTTTAAGATTTGGCAAGTATAAATCAAATTAACCTCTCCTTCCCTGCCTGTCTCTCGACAAATACAAAGCTTTTGCAGCCAATTTTCAGCACAAGATGTTAATGATGTTTCAGCTTTGCCAGGTTATGGTGATGATCAGTTTCTCGAGCTCTATTACTTTCCTTGCTTCTGATCAGCTACATCCAGGAGAAGGTAAGAACAACCTAGCTACCTCCTTAATTAATTAATTGCCCAAGCACTGTATTACTTTATAAAAAACTCTAAGTCATAAAAATAGAATAGGCTCATACAAAAATTAAAAAAAATTATAAAACTTAATATCTAATAAATTTAATATCTAATAAATTTAATGTTAAAAAATAAAATTAAAATTAAATAAAAATAATCATTATTTCAATTAACAATAAATTCTAAGGAGGGGTTATTGAAGTAATTATTTTTTTAGTTCTTATTATTTTTTTAGTACTTGTTAATTATTATTATATAAAATAATATGAATATATAAGTTTTACAAATAAAGTTTACTAATTGTGTATTTCTTGTATTAAACAGTCTCTCGCACAATTAAACAAAATTAATTAAAATTTTAAAATGTGTGGTAAATTAAGCAAGTTCACGCGTGCTTTGTCTAGCCGGGTCATTAGTTTAGGCCAGTGACCGGGCTGGGCTGGCGGGTCCCGCCCAACCACATGGGTTGGACCGGACCCGGCCCATTTAAAAAAAAAGAAAAAATGGGTCGGGCCTGGGATTTAAGCCCAACCAGCCCAAATTGTGTTATTAAAGATGTTTAGCAAAACACACCCTTACGTCTTGTCCATGTATTTTATCCCCTTCTATGTTGTATTTGACCAAACAAGCCCCATTTCGATATCAGAAAATTCTGAAAATATTTGGGGATCTTCGTTAATTTATTTGTGAGCCTCTCACACTTTGTTTTATTTTTTTCTCTGTGTTTTGTATTTTTTTTCTACTATGTGCTCAATCCGCGGACTATTATTATTAAATGCAAATTTGTTGTGCAATGCTTTTTTATTTCCATCTAAAAAGGACAAATAATAATAAAGGATAAACAAAAAGAAAATGACATAGAAAAATTCTTCTTCAAATTCAATTTTTTGCAAAATTATTCACTGACGTCAGAGTTTGGAATATCGTATTTTTTTGGGTTTGTGTAATATTTACCAATGCCAGAGAAGAAAATATTTGTATGAACTGTTTACTAACGCCAGAGTCAGGAACATGAGAGGAAGAATAAAAAAAAGGAGAAAAAGAAAAGGGAGAACAAATTATTCTTAGTAATTTAAGACAAAACCAACAATGCAGCCAGTCTC
>Ga0307517_10015657_pt1 | contig 10052 bp, 7 predicted proteins | sample 23_EM_MG_FD_194515 | JGI IMG/M metagenome (GOLD analysis project Ga0307517, IMG submission 194515) | Populus trichocarpa ectomycorrhiza microbial communities from riparian zone in the Pacific Northwest, United States - 23_EM | ecosystem: Host-associated > Plants > Roots > Unclassified | place...
TTAAAAGCTTTATCTAAAGTACATTCTGTATAACATCCATTTATTTTTAATAGCCAAATTCAAACCGGGAATTTTCAGAAATAAAAGCCGGTTACATTAGCCGGCTTTTATTCATTTTCAGTTTTAGTTTAATGTAATGATAGTAGTTGGAAGGATAGCCGCAGATATACTTGCTTTCAAGGTATTAGTGCTCCATCCAATTGGCTGTGAAGCTGTACTTGGATCCCACCATGCGTCCATTTCCTGGCCGTTAGTTTTATAGTATTTTACTTTGTTGTAGCTGATGTTTACATCGGAACTCGATTTGCCCGAATAGTTACCATAACATAAGCCACAATTTGAATACGGAGTAACAGCACCATATATAGTGTTATGATCCATCTTAATATGAGTACCACCTTGTACCTGCATACCAACAAAACCACCATTAACAATAACATTGTTCCTGGCTACCTGGTATGAGCCACCTACGTCGCCCAATACAATAGCTGCGCCACCGCCGCTTGTGTTATTATACTGGCCCCCTCTTATCCAGTTACCGTTCACCTGGATAGAGTCACCTTGCAAACCATTTGACTGGTATACACTCAATCCATCTTCCGGTTTACCGACACCAGCAATATCCTCACATTTGTTATTGTTGATCTGATTTCCGCCACCGCTCACATTTACGAACTGAACGAAGTTGCCACCAGGGAATGGCCCGTTGATGTTCTTAAACTGATTGGCGTTAATTTTAATAGTTGAAGAATTTTCTACGTGAACACCTGATACACCACCTGTAACATAGCAGTAGGTCATTTTAATATTCTTGCAATTCCCGGTCATGTAAACTTCATACTTGGTAGCATTAGCAAAACGGCAGTCGGTAATGGTTACATTGCTGCAGTTGTTCAGATAGAGACAATAAGTACCGCCGGTAATTGATTTTCCACTAATTGTAAAGTTGCTTTTACCACTATAACTCAGTGCCGAAGAAGTGGCGTAAGTTGCGGCTAATGAAGCTGTAGTGTTAGCAGTTGTTAATGCACTTGATGAAGAAGCATCAGTGGTAGCAGTACTTGTTTCTGGGGTAACTTGAGAATCCTTTGAGCAGGACGTGATCAATGCTGTTGTGAGCAGGGCGGCCATAGACATGGCTATCCCCACACGGAGTGCTTTGTTTTTTAATTTCATAATAGTTAAATTAATTAGACCTCTTAGACGGGATATTTTAGAGAATATTGTATAAGATTGGACTTATATGAATAAAAAACTCCATTTATCCACAGAAAATGATAATAAAAGCCACAAATTTAAAAATCGCAAATAACTGAAAATTAAATATTTAGAATTTTAAATCGTACAATTGACATTTTTTATCAACATTTTAAAAAAAATGAAATTTTGTGATAAAAAATGCAAAGCAAGTCCTTAAAACACGCTAACTTTCTAATTAGTTAATACCACTAGTTGGAAAATTTTGATCATTTATTGAGGCAGAGAGTCGCCTTAGAAAATATTAGAATGTAACTATTTTATTAAACACCGATTATTCGATTGCATAATTTTGCAATATTATTGCCAAAATGCTATAATAGCGTTTTAAACAACCTTAAAATTATCACATACAAAATGACCGCTAACTCACTACTAGCCAAGCTATTCTGCTTATTGTTTATTTTCTCCGTTTTAAACAGCTGTAAACCGCATGAGCCAGGAACCTGGAAGAACAACAATATAGAGCCCGGAACAAGGGAAGATTTTCATAAACTGAACAACCAGGTACTGGAAGGGCTTAAGGCAAACAGCAAGCTGCAAATGGACGGCTTAATGTCTAAAGATCTGATACAGGATAATGGCAAATTACGACTGATAGAACTTTGCAGCAATCATTTAAAAGACGGCAACTATGTCTTATTAGATGAATATTACATTGTTAATAAGGATAGGGGTGATAAAACCCTGCAATCCACTAATGAGGGTATCAATAACTATAGCCTGAAATACAATGCTGAGACCCGCGAAATGTATATGGCCTTTTTTATCCCGAAAGATATACCAAATAAGTACATGATATCTGCCATTTATTGCAAATACGACTACGGCTGGAAATTAAGTCATTTAGAAGTTAGTCCGTATACATTTAATGGTCAAACAGCGGCACAACTATTTGATATGGCGAAAGAAGATTACGCTAAAAAATACTTGTTGGATGCACTTAATAATGCTCAACTGGCTGAAGCTTGCATAGAGCCTTGCCAGGGCTGGCAATATCCTGATGAAGCTGAAATCCATAAGATGGGCGCAACAATAGGCAATGAACTGAATAAGAAATATCTTTATCCTTTTACACTGACACAAGTGCCTACCCATCCACGGATAATCAGTATATCAACCCAAAAAACAGCTGATGGTGTGTATCCCCTGGTGTATTATATGTCAACAGTTAAATTAAAAAATATAGCCGGGCTTCAACAAGAGAACGATAACATAAAGAAGGTGATCGGCAAAGTAATACCCGGAATTGATAAGGGCAAAAAATTCGTCTACTTTGATGCATTTAACGAATGGCCACGCTATGATCGTTCTGTAGACCGTTACGAAATGATCGAAAAACTGAAATAAAATTGAACTTTTTTTGGGCCGGGCTGATTTAAAAGTCGCCGCTCGATCCTCCGCCGCCAGAGTCACCCCCACCAAATCTTATATGATCATTGGCCGGTGCAGCTGGTGCCTTGGCAAATGTTTCGGCAACAATAAGTGATTCCACCTTCAGGTGGTCCATAAAGTTGGTATCATCCGGCTCGGCATAAGTAAACCCATGCTTTGGCGTTTTCAGATATTTCATTATGGCGTAAGCTATACCTAATATTAAGGCACCACCAATCGTAAGCGCTGTATCCAACGGCAGGACATGATAATAAGTACGGAAGGTGATCACAGCGGCGACAATCAGCAATAAGCCAGTCCGCAATAAGATGACATCTTTTTGCCGGATGCCAAATCCGACATAAACGAAAGGCAGTACCATTGTCCATATCCAAAAGAATGCACCGAAAGGGATAGCCCCGCCTGGTCGTGAACTGATCTCGTCGCTGAGTGTTTGAACAACGTAATAGTTACCTGCTAAATACAAGACGAGCAAAAAGATCACCTGGGTTATGATAAAGCAGTTCTGATAATCTGCAAACTTCTTCTGCTTGTTATATACATAAGACAGGCTATACAGCACTCCTGACACCAGCATCATAGCAAAGGGAATTGTGGCCATGCCGAAAGATATATTCTTTGTCCAGCCAAAAAACACAAAGGCCAGGAACGCAAAGCAACACATAGCTGTCATAAACATATCTGCAAAGCGGACGCTGAAGTATAAATTAAAAATAAAAATAGCCCCTGCAACAGGCAGATAATAGACATTATTATAGTGAGAGAATAGCATAGTAAACCCTACGGCAAACAACAGGCCCGAAATAAATAGTAATGCATCATCAATCCCCGAACGGTAATGATGTTTGGTTTTTACCATGAACTCAAGGGCAATATAAGTAAGCAACCCCATAAAAAACATCCAACCAAAAGTAAAGCTCAGGTCAGAGGCAGCGAAGAATAAAGTCAACAAGCCATCGCCAAATGAAATGACTACACAGGTCAATATAAATAAACCTATACGCGCAAACAAACCGGGGGTATAAAAGCCCACAGGGTATTTCTCCGCAATTGCCTTAAATTCAGCATCATTGATAAAGCCTTTCAGCTTATCTTTTTTCAATTCGGCTTGCAAACGGAGGTTAGCCAGCCATACTTTGTCATAAGCTATCATGATGCTTTGAGTTTTTTATTAAGCCTGATCAAAAGAATAATGAGCCCTATAGCTGATCCCATAAAATAAATCGGTGCAAGAGTTAAAACACCATCGCCTGCTAATAAAGAAAGCCTTACAGCCAAACTGCTCACTGCAACATAACTATATAGTATCACTAATAGCAAAAAATAAAATGAGTTACTTTTTACCGCATCACGATATATAAAAAATGCGGTAGCAAACAGTACCAGCATCCATAAGGCGCAAAGGGGTGAATCGTAATAATGAAAATAGCCTGCCAATAAAGCTATAAATGTTACATGAACGCCATAATGCTGATAGCTGAATTTGAAATGCTTCTTAAAATTAAAATACTGCGTAGCGTAGGCACCGGCTAGTAACATAACTCCCAAAACGAGGTAAGTGGAAATAATGGTCTCGCTGTTAAAGTCGCTATTTAGCAACAATTGTTTTGGGGTTACTGAAACGCCCATCCATATGGCCAGGTTGGCAATGGCCATGTTGAGTATGCCCAGGTGATCAAAATAATAAGCTACAAAAAATAATACCAGCATAGGTATTAATGTTGCTAGGCCGTAATTGGTACCAAATACTTTGTATTCAAACTGCAGGTAGCCTACAAAAGTTAAAAAGCTGATACATCCCAGCAGCAGGACATAATCAAAAGCTGTATTGGGAGATTTTACTTTGCCGGTACTAAATGGCAAACAGGTTTTGAAACAGTAAGCAAAACACCCTGTACAGATCAGGGCAATAAAGGCCAAAATTGCCTGGTGACCAATAGTATCAATATTTTCATAAACAAGTATGCCCAGCCCTGTTGTGAGCAGCAAAACGCCTAAATACAGCAGGGTTTTTATTTCCCAGTGAACGGAAAACAGGTTTGGTTTTTGCCGGATCTTTTCAAACGATTCATCGCTTATAAGCCCTTCGGAATGAAGGTCGTCATACAAATTATCCATGTGAATTTAGGTTGCTTATCCAAGTATACTAAAGATTATCGGTTATTTCTATTCCGCTATAATTCATATGCTGCTTAAATCAATTTCCATAACATGAATGTTACCCAAAAACTTTTTAAAATTTTTACAAAAGTTAGGTAATCACAAAAATTTATCGATATTAGGTAGCTCTTTCGTACGCCTAAAAATAGCTTCATGAAACGTAACTACTACATCGTGGCATTGATCATGCTCACGTTCTTTGTAATATCATTCCTCACCAACGTTATCGGCGCACTCAACGACGATTTTATTAACGGATTTCACATAAGCGGCTTTTTTGCTTCATTTTATCCATTCGCATTTTTCATTGCCTATGGACTGGTATCTATTCCAACCAGTATGATCCTTGAAAAACATAAAGAAAAAAAGATCATGGTCTTTGGTTTTATCGTTGCGTTTTTCGGGTCTTTATTATTGGCTTTAGAACCGACGCCATCAACGACGGCAATCTCATTGTTCCTGGTAGGCAGCGGAATGGCGATGTTACAAGTGGTAATTAATCCATTGTTACGCACTGCAGGCGGTGAGGAGCATTACGCCTTTAATTCAGTATTGGCACAATTGATATTTGGAGGAGCATCGTTTTTAAGCCCATTGGTCTATTCGTATTTCGTTGTTCATTTTAATGATGCCAACAATAAATTTTTGACGTTATTTCACTCTATAGTACCTGCAGATCTTCCATGGGTATCATTATATTGGCAATTTGCCGTTATAAGTTTATTGATGATCGTCATCATACGTGTGACGAAATTTCCAACTGTCGAACTAAAAGAAGATGAAAAAGCCGGAACCTGGGCAACACACTTTGCACTTTTCAAAAGCCCGGTCGTTGTGGCCTTTTTTATTGCTATGATTTGCTACGTAGGTACCGAGCAGGGTCTTAACAACAATATTTCGGAGTTCTTAAAGACATATCATGCTTACAGCCCAAAGACCACCGGAGCGCAGGCACTATCCTACTTTTGGGGATTAATGCTTGTTGGTGGAATTGTAGGTTTGTTTTTGTTAAAAATAGTGGATAGCCGTAAGGTACTTATTGGCTTTACCGTAGCGGCATTAGTCTGTTTATCGGCAGCTCTTTTCGGTTCTGCTAAAATATCATTGATAGCTTTCCCGGCAGTGGGTTTCTTCGCCTCTGTTATGTACCCTATCATTTTTTCACTTGCACTTAATTCTGTCAGCGAACATCACGGTTCTTTTGCAGGGATATTGGTAACCGGCATCATTGGCGGGGCTATAATTCCGCTTATTATTGGGGGCATAGGTAGTTTGACCGAACTGAGGGTAGGAATGTCCTTTTTATATCTCACATTGGGATATATTTTATGCATTGGCTTCTGGGCAAAACCCCTCATTACCAACCAAACAGTTTTCGACAAAAAGGATAAAGCACAATGAATACAAAAGTTATAGGGATAGATCTTGGCGCGACCAATATCCGTGGCGCAGTAGTTATTGGGGATACCCTGTTAAATATTGTTTCGGCACGTATCCACAGTGACGGTTCTGTAGAAGATGTTTTAAGCGACATTTACCAGGTGGTAGATGCTTTGATAGACGATAGTATTGCCGCAATCGGCATTGGCGTGCCCAGTGTGGTTGATGTGATTAATGGTATTGTATATGATGTTCAATATATCCCATCATGGGTTGAGGTGCCGCTAAAAAGACTGATGGAGGAAAAATATCATATCAAGGTTTTTGTAAATAATGATGCTAATTGTTTCGCGGTAGGCGAATATCATTTTGGAAAAGGAAAAGGATTTGATTCAGTAATTGGCTTAACATTAGGGACAGGGTTGGGTGCAGGTGTAATCATCAATCATAAATTATATGCCGGGTACAATTGCGGTGCGGGTGAATTTGGTCTTTTCAACTACCTGGATAATGTGCTGGAGTTTTATTGCAGCGGCTCTTTTTTCCAAAACGTGCATCAGCTGGATGGCGTGCAGGTTTTTGAAGATGCCAAAAAGGGAGATGCAAGGGCGTTGGACTTATATAAAGAGCTGGGTACGCACATCGGCCAGGCCATTAAAATGGTGATGTATGCTTATGATCCTCAGTTGATCATTTTGGGTGGTTCGGTACGTCATGCCTATGATTTCTTCCAGGAAACGATGTGGGAGCAGATCAAAACATTTGCTTATACCAAATCAGCTGAGCGGATCAGGATAGAGACCTCTGATCTTCAAAACAGCGGAATTCTGGGAGCAGCAGCTCTATATTATGATGCACAATAAACTATAGCAGCAGGCTAACCCCACCTGTGCGAGTCTGAAATATTCTTAAAACAATCTGTTATGAAAAAACTGGTTCTTTTCTTCGTATTGACATTACTTGTCAATTACGCGATCGCGCAGCACAATGAAAGCTTCCGGATGATATTAAAGGACGGCTGGCAAATGCAGTCGGCCATGAAAGATCCATCACCGGGAAGTAATGTATCACAAGCTCAGTTCGACCCAAAAAGCTGGTACAAGATCAGCGTTCCGTCTACCATAATAGCCGGGCTGCTCGCCAATCATGTATATGATTTCGACCCTTTCTTCGGGATGAACTTTGAAAAATTGAATGACCCGGCACTTGACCGTCCCTGGTGGTTCAGAAAGGAGTTTGCGTTGCCTGCTTCTGAAAAGGGAAAAAATGTAGTACTCAAACTGCATGGTATCAATTACAAAGCCAACGTGTGGCTGAATGGAACACTCATTGCCGATTCAACCAAAATAAAAGGGCCGTTCAGGATCATCGAACTGGATATCACTAAACAGGTAAAAAGCAGCGGCAACAATGTTCTGGCATTGGAAATTACCCGACCTTTCAATCCAAACAAACAAAAAGGTGATCTTGCCATTGACTACGCCGACTGGATACACTACCCGCCAGATTATAATGCCGGTATCGTAAACGATGTCGAAATAAAAACCTATGATAAAGTAGGTATTCAATATCCATTAGTGACCACCAATTTTGATCTGCCGTCACTAACAGTAGCCCATTTATCCGTGGATGCACTGATAACTAATTACTCGAAAAACGAGCAGGACGTAGTAGTAAAGGGCAAGATCAATAGTAACATCAGCTTCGAAAAGAAAGTGCATTTAGGGCCCAATGAGATCAAAAATGTAACCTTCACTCCGGCTGAATATTCCCAGCTGAATATTAAAGACCCGCATATCTGGTGGCCCTGGCAATATGGGAAGCCTGAACTGAACAGGATAGAACTTTCTGTTGGACATGGCAGCATCACCAGCAATACCATTTCTGAAAATTTTGGTATACGGCAAATCACTTCACAGCTTATTGATGATCATTCGCGCGTATTTATTGTGAATGGCAAACGCATCATGTTGCGTGGTGCGGCCTGGTCGCCGGATATATTTCAGCGCCGTTCAGAAGAAAGACAGGAGCAGGAGCTCAGGCTGTACCGGGATATGAACATGAACACCGTCCGCTCGGAAGGCAAAATGGAGGATGATCATTTTTATGCCCTATGCGATAAGTACGGCCTGCTGGTTATGACTGGCTGGATGTGCTGCGGCGCCTGGCAATATCCCGAAAACTGGGACGCTGCTAAAAGGCAAGTCGCCATGGCATCAGACAGCAGCGTAATGTACTGGCTGCGCAACAAGCCAAGCCTGATGGTTTGGCTTAACGGCAGCGACATGCCACCAAGTGATACCACCGTTGAGCGCGATTATTTAAAGATCGAGGCTGCTTTAAAATGGCCAAATCCTACTATTTCCACCGCCAATGAAGGCAAATCAAAAGTATCGGGTTTTAGCGGCGTGAAAATGGCCGGCCCTTACGAATGGGTGCCCCCTATCTATTGGGAAACGGATACGACCAGCAAATATGGTGGCGCCACATGGAGTTTTGCTACTGAAATTTCTCCGGGACCGTCTATCCCACCATACGAAAGCCTGATCAAATTTATACCAAAAGATTCGCTCTCCTATACCTCGGCAGACTGGAATTACCATTGCGGCACCATGACCTTCGGTAATACAAAAGTATTCAATGCGGCATTATTGGGCCGGTATGGTAACCCTGCCAACATCAAACAATACATTGCCGAGGCACAGGCACAAAACTATGAGGCACACCGTGCTATGATGGAAGCCTACGGTCTGCATAAATACCATACTGCAACTGGTGTGGTGCAATGGATGGGCAGCAACCCATGGCCGGGCATTATTTGGCATACTTATGATTATTACCTGTACCCTGCAGGCACTTATTTCGGTATGAAAAAATCGATGGAGCCATTACATATCATGTACTCCTATGCAAATAACGAAGTAGATGTTACCAACTCCCTGCTTCAGAAATTTACAGGGTTACAGGCAGAGGTCACCGTTTTTAACCTGGATGGCGGTGTCAAATTTGTTAAAGTGGCCAACGTTGATGTAGATGCTGATAGTACACAAAAGTGTTTTGCCCTGCCTGCTATTAACGGATTGTCCAATACCTACTTTCTGCGCCTCCAGTTAACTGATGCCGCTGGAAAAATAAAGGATATCAACTGGTACTGGCTATCTACCAAACCCGATGTGCTGAACTGGAAAAAATCAAAATGGTATACCACGCCACAGACATCTTATACCGATTTCTCAGCATTGCAGAACATCGGCAAAACCGCTTTAAAAGTTTCGTACCGCACTGAGAAGGGTGCGGATACCATTACCAATACAGTAACCATTACCAATACAGGCAAAACGGTTGCTTTCCAGGTTCATTTACGGGCATTGAAAGGTAAAGACGGGGATGATATTCTGCCGGTAATATTCAGTGATAATTATTTGCAATTGGCTCCGGGTGAAACCAGGTTTATCCATTGCAAATATGCCAACAAGGACAAGGGCGCAGGGAACACTATGCCTTATTTCCTGACTTCGGCATGGAATATTGATCTGGCTGCAAGCAAGGCTGAAAAGCAAGCGGGGTTTGAGGAGGGATGGGTGAAGTAATCTTTTCCTTCCGAACCTAACCCGGAAAACGCGGAAAGGCCCAATTTGTCATTGCGAGGATACGAAGCAACCGCGAACTGTACAGGGCGAAGCTGCATGGCCGCTCTGTATAGCATGCGATTGCTTCTCCGCCGATTGGCGGATCGATTTCTATGATCTATGCAAGTAATTTAGGATAATTTTTTTCGTAGTGTCTGTTTTGGTTGACGCAGGCGAAAATGCGGAGAATGAGTTTGTTTCTGACCGCATTGATGACGCTCATTTTATTCT
>Ga0307517_10015658_pt1 | contig 10050 bp, 9 predicted proteins | sample 23_EM_MG_FD_194515 | JGI IMG/M metagenome (GOLD analysis project Ga0307517, IMG submission 194515) | Populus trichocarpa ectomycorrhiza microbial communities from riparian zone in the Pacific Northwest, United States - 23_EM | ecosystem: Host-associated > Plants > Roots > Unclassified | place...
TCGAAGTCCACCTTAACTCATGTATCTTGAAGAAGTCCATTAATCACCTCCTAAAACCTTTTAGCTCTAAGTCTTGTGACTGAACCTAATGAAACCTCTAATGGATCTCTTGGTGTTGAATCTAGGATTGCATCATCTATGGGGATATAAAAAGAGGAAGAAGAAGAATAAGAAATGAGGGATAGGGTTGTTATTAGTTATAACACTTTTAAATTTGTTGATATAATTTCCGACAGAAACTGGCGATGTAATATTTTCCTTGATAATTTCATCAGCATATAATGATGTGTCATGTTACTGATAGAATTATTAACAGAATATTTATTATTTTTTAATTATTTTTATTTTGTCAGTAATTCCATTGATAATTACCGATAGAACATATTTCACCGCTAATGACTTCAACAAATTAAGATTTTCCGTCGCCATGATCATCGGATAATATTGCTGGTATTGATCCATGTCTAGTCTAAAAAATTAAAAAAATGGTTAGAGAAGGAATTTGACGCTGAGTAATTCTATCTAAATCCATTGATAATCAACAACAAAATATATTCCGTTGCTATTTTCCTGCATTCTTGTATTATTTATTTGGATTCCAAATATATAAAGAGCACATATGTTGAATAATTATCATAATTTTTTTCGACACAAAAAGTATATTTTTTGTGTCAATTTTCACATGTAAATTGAGTTTAAATTCACTTTAGACAATTTTAAGAAATCATTATTTACACTAGTTTGATGCATTCATGAAAAAGAGTTCTCCTTAGTATTGGTTTTAAAGTTTGAATTCAAGAAGTTAAAAAAAGAAGAAGGTAGACTTCTTTACTCAGCAAGCTAGAAGGAATATAATTATCATAATTTGGAATCATTTAAAAGTCAAAAGTTTTGGGTATCCGAACATCAAAATTCTCCGGTATTAAACCTTACCCGGCTGCTCAAAATTTTCAATTTAATAATTTGATAAAAGAATGACAATCATATTATTATATAACGGAATGCTACTGTGAAAAATGAAGGCTTGGCATCAACCCTTGCTTCTCAAAGCGAGTCTCAAACCTAGCAACCCTTGCGTCTCAAAGCTAGCGAGTCTCAAAGCTAGCAATCGTGCCTAGTGTGGATCAAATGATAGAGGTTTAATCACTTAGAAAGGACATACAATAATTCTATGTTTTATTTATCAATATAAATATCACTACCCACACTAAACGTAGAGTTAATACTAATGGGCACCAATAAAAAAAATGAAAATGAAAATGAAAATGAAAAAATAAATAAAAGAGAAAACAGAAAGCAACGGCATTGGCCCATGGTATGTCTACTCACCAGCCTCTATGATGTGAACTCCATCTTCCTCCCCACTCCCATCCGCTATTGCTTTACCCCCCCGCCGGTTCTCTTATTTCTTAATTACCATATGTAGTAAAATATATAGATCATTAACATTAATCTTCATCCACGGAAAAGATGTCCAGAGAAAGAGGAAAGGACATAGCTGAAGGATCCATTGAGAATCAACAACCAGCAACGCCTAGTCGTTATGAGTCGCAGAAGAGAAGGGACTGGAACACTTTTGGGCAGTACTTGAAGAACCAGAGGCCTCCAGTTCCACTTTCTCAGTGCAATAGCAACCATGTCCTAGATTTCCTTCGATATCTTGACCAGTTTGGCAAGACTAAGGTTCATCTACAAAGTTGCATGTTTTATGGGCAGCCTGAGCCCCCAGCTCCTTGTACTTGCCCTCTTAGACAAGCTTGGGGCAGCCTTGATGCTCTTATTGGGAGGCTTCGAGCAGCCTACGAGGAGAACGGAGGCACGCTAGAGACAAACCCTTTTGCTAATGCTTCTATTCGGGTTTACCTTAGAGAAGTAAAGGACTATCAAGCTAAGGCAAGGGGGATCCCACACAAGAAGAAAAGGAAGAAGCAGATTTCAAGCAAAGGAAATGATGAATCAAGCTCTGAGATGCAGTTTCCTTAAAATCCCAATTGGCTTTCCAGCATCTGTGCACGTATGGTAATCAATCCCTTACCACATTTACTTTTTGACTCTCTTTTTTAATAATATATTGCCTGCTTTAAATAGACATTGATAAATATCAAGCAGTGTGATTTTCTGCCCTCTTGAATGATCAGGTGTCATGGTTTTTTTAATTTAACAACACGAACTTCAAGCCCTGCCCCACCATTTTTTTAAAAAATTATACTTTATATTTCCAATCAAATTAAAATTTTAAACCGTGTAAAATAATGCTATTACTTTGATATATAATATTTTTCAAACTCAAGGAACAAATCACTCTCCCTTCTTATTTGCATCGTTTCTCTCTCTCCACTGCTTTTTCTCTCCAAAAATTACCCTTGCAGCAGATCTTTACAAGGGTAATTTGAACATTAGTATCCTGCCCTTTGTATCTTCATAGATCTGCGTGTTGTCCGATTTCAGATTTTGTGGGACATTTGCATGTCAATATATGCTTTTATTTGTTCATTTCATATGCGTGGAATTGAACCCTTGTTGGATGATTAGAAGTGAGTTTATGCTCCAAAATAAAACATCATATTTATACAGTTTTCGCATTTTACAATTATACTTATTGCACGACGAGTTAATATAAAATCATTATGCAAATCTCAACAAAGTTCAAACAGCTCCTACTTAAGGAGGAGGTGAATTTCTTTAATATAAAACCATTTCTTTTAATTCTTATCAAGTAAGTTTTTGGATTTGACAGTTTTTTTAACACTACTGGATATTTTATCAATGTCATGTGTTGAAGTCGCTCTTCAATAGATTCAAATGACACTGCTTCAAAGCTAGTTTTACAGATTCATTGTGTTCTTCCTACTCCAATAAATGTCTGACTTAATTTATTGTCATAAACATTCTATTCGTATGTATGTGTATAATCTACCCTTTACCAAAGTTGAGAAGTGTTGAGAAAAATAGAAGGTTTGACCATTTAGTTAGTTAACATTTCTTATTTATATATGTAGGGCAGTGTACATAGTAGTTAATGTAGAGATTACAACATAAAATTAGGTATGTCAGTATTTTCTAATTATATACATTCTATTTTGTGTAATTTCTTATAATACACCCCCTCAAGCTAAGGGTGGAGAATCAACTTGAAATTTAAACCAAAGATCAATAAAAGAAGCAGTAAGAAGTGGCCTAATAAGAACAATGGCAAGTTGATCACTGGAAAAGATAAAGTGAATTTGAATGTCCTTCTTGTCACGTACAAAATGATAATCAACCTCAACATGTTTAGTATAAGGATGAAAGATAGGATTCGCAGACTAATAAGTAGCACCCATATTATCACACCAAAGCACAGGCACAAAAGTATGAGTAATATGCAAATCTAACAATAAATATTGAAGTCAAATAACCTCAGTAGTGCCATTGGCCAAGACTTTATAGTCAACCTCAGTAGAAGAACGAGCAATCATGCATTTGTCAGATTTCCAAGAAATCGGTGTATTAACAAAAAAAAAAGACAAGATATCCACTTGTAGACTTACAATCATCAACACTACCAGCTCATTAAGCATCTGTAAAACCATGTAAGGCAAATGAGGAGCTACGAGTGATATGTAGGCTAAAAGAAAACGTACCCCGAAAACAACGCAGAATGCGTTTAACATCAGTCCAATATGTATATGTAGGAGCATGCATAAACTGACAGACCTTGTTAACAATAAAACAAATGTCTAGTCTTATAAAAGAGAGATATTAAAAAGCACCAACAATTTGATGAAACCGTGTAAGATTAGAAAATAAGTAATCAATCACCATAGTAACCTTTGAGGTAGACATAAGAGTATCAATAGGTTTGCAAGAAGACATACATGCTCGATTAAGTATGTCAAGAATATATTTATCTTGTCGTAGCATAACACCCACACTAATAGAATGAACAACTCCTAAATCTTAAAACTTAAGCTCTGAACTCAATAACTATATCAATCAGTGAAGCAAGACTTAATTGCTTCCCATAAATAAAATATCATCAATGTAAACTAGAAGATAAAAGATATTAGCACCCATAAACAAGATGAATAATGAAGTGTCCACCTTATAAGCTTAAAATCTAATAGAGAAAATATAACCATTCAACAGAGTGTACCATGCTCGAGGAGCTTGTTTTAAGCCATATAAAGACTTATATAACCGACATGTATGAGAGGAAAGAGTAGAATCAACAAAACCTGGAGGTTGTTGTATGTATACCTCTTCGGCAACTTTCCCATTGACAAAGGCATTATGTATATCAAGTTGATTAATCTTTCAACCATGTGAAACCACAATGGAGAAAACCAATCGAACAATCACTTATTTAATGACAAGACTAAAATTCTCAGAATAATAAATAAATTCTTACTAAATAAAACCTCTAGCAACCAATTGAGTCTTATAACGCTCAATGCCACCATCTACACAACGCTTTATCTTGTACACCTAACGATTACCAACAACTTTCATTAAAGGATGAAAAGGAACAAAAAACTAAGTGTTGTTGGAACACAACACTTAAATTTCATCCTTTATAGCACTGTGCCAAGCCTCATACATATCAACATCAAAAAAAGTAATTGGTTCATAAGTAGGAGGAAAGAGTGTCTAAGAGAGAGGGCTAGCAGATGAAGCTAAAGAAGTCGTCAGATTTGTTGTCTTTAGCAGTTGTAGATGAAGAACCATATGACACTAACCAACTATTAAACTACAGGCAAGTAAGCCCGAACCTGTATACTATTGTAGAAGACAAGAGGAGAGGTCAACAACCAAATTCAACCCAGTTGGAAATTCAAACCAAGACGCTGGATTGGCAGCAATAGACCTATGTGAACTAACAGCAAAACAAAGAGAACTAACAACATTAGACCTGAAAAATAGCAACTCTGAAGAAGGGGAACCTATACCTGGAGAATGATCATTAGATAAATAAGCAAATGGTGACATAAGGGCAGGGCTGATGGGTTGTTTGATGATGGCAGAAACAGTAGGCAATATGGGTAGTGGAGAGGCCGTAGGTATAAGGGAGGGAAAAGGTAGTGAATTAAGCAAATTGGGCAAGTGGGTAGTAGGGATATGATATGGAGAGATGTTGTGGGGTTATGTCATCTTTTCATATTTGTCAAAAGGCAAGACGTATTCATGAAAACGGACATGATGCGAGATATAAATACGTTGAGATGTGAGGTCAAGACAACAATAACCAAGTTGAGAGGAGTTATAACTTAAGAACACACATGGAGAAGAATGAAAATCCAACTTATGCACATGATATAGACGTAGAAATGGAAAGCAAAAACACCTAAAAATACACAAAAAATCATAATTAGGAGTACGATGAAAAAGACACTTAAACAGGGATTTATTCTGGAGGACAAGAGTAGGCATACGATTGATAAGATACACTGATGATTCAAACGTATAATTTCAAAATTGTAATGGGGCTTTACACTATCTGAGAAGAGTACGACCACTTTCGACAATATGTCGATGATGACATTCAACAATGTCATTTTACTCATAAGTATGAGAACAAATTAAACGATAATGAATATCGATAGTGTAAAAGAAAGTGTTTAACTTGTGTTATTCACTACCCCAATCAGTTTGAATAGATTTAATTTTTTATAAAAATTAACGCTCAAACAAAAAACTTGAAAACGATGGAAAATAGAAAATACATTAGATTTCGCAACAAGAGGATAGTACCATATATATTTTGTATGTGCATCGATATAAATAACAAAGTAGCAAAAAGCATCTGAGGAAACAATAAGAGCAGGGCCCCCAACATCACTAAAGATTAAATCAAATGGAGTAAAAGTTTTGTGACCCATAGGTCCCAACAATAGACGCGACAACTTTCCCAGCGGACATGCATGACATTATAAAAATGAATGTCTAGATGTATAAGCAGGTTTATTATTTGATACTAAAAAATTAAAAACACAGGAAAAAAGATGACCCAATCCACGATGTCAGATATGAGTAGAAGTAGAGACACAAAGAGACTAGTAAGCCTTACGAATTGACGTGGCAAAAGACTCAGACAAAACATAGAAACCATAGTTACTCTGACTGAAAAGGAGCATTGCCTTGGTAGTGAGATCCTTAACATAAAACACAAATGTGAGAAATTCAAAATAGATATTATTATCACGACAAAATTTTTGAACAAAAAGTAATGGTTTTGTAATATAAGGTACATGGAGAACATTAGATAAGGTAAAAGTGAGTTATGGGGTATGTAATGTAGTATGCCTAATATTAGATATGGAAAGGGCTTTATCATTACCAACATGCAAGAGATCATTACTAAGATAGGGTTCAGACCCAATCAGAGTCGCAAGAGCAAGTGTAACGTGTTGATTTGTACTAGTGTTCAAAAATCAATCCACATAGTTAAGAGAGGAGACATTACTGAGTACAATATTGGTATTCAACTGTTGTCCATGGATGTGAAGCTGAGAACATTGAGGGGTTGTATGACCAAAGGATGGGCAAAGTTGGCACTTGACATTATTCGCAAAAGAACGGTTATTAAACCATTGTGAAGAGCCATTATTCCTTATGTTTTGTTGTCAATTGCTCTGTCTCTAGCCATTATTATAAGACCCCTGAAAACTATGAAAGTTAGACTTGTTATAGGTATTGTTTTGATTGCTATTGGAACGCGAGCTTTAATGAAATCGTCCTCTTTCATGACTAAAATTTGGATTGTTGTTATACGAACCTGAAGACTAATGGCGTGCAACATTAGCTGATGGTGGCTGAGCTGGCATGGACAATAAAAAAGGAGTGACAACCATGGATTGAAGGGAAGTCTTGTGAAATAACTCATGGGTAAGGAGATGACTATGAAGATCTGCATACGAAAGACGTTTTGCCTTAATCGTGAGGCTTGTTACTAAGTCTTTGAACTCACTTTGAAAACAACGAAACACATACAAATTGAAATCCTCCAGAGTAGTTAGCCAAGTACAGTTGCTAATTCATCAAATAATGTTTTTGTCTTCTACATATATATATATATAGTGATCAAATCATATATATTACTCTAAAGAGGAGAACCATCAACAACAACTACATGAGAAAGAGGGCACGTCAAGGAGCCATGGCAGAGTCCATTAGGGTGAGGGAAAGAGAGTTTGAATGTGTTAAGGTTTTCATACCAAGTTGAGAAGAATAGGAGGTTTAACAACTTAGTTAGCCAACCTTTCTTATTTATCTATATAGGGTAGTGGACAATAATTAATGTAGAGATTACAACACAAAATTAAGCCTATCAATATTTTCTATTTATATGCATCATCATATATTTTGTAATTTCCTATAATAACCACAAATATAAGTTTAACAAATTAAAGGAAAACTTTTAGGCATCATCGTATGCATGTATGTAGCTGTCAGTACAGAAAACTGAAAGAAATGGCACAGTAAATCATAGGAATATGAGTGCGTAGGCCTGCATTAAGATACACGAAGAGAACATACTTCAGGAATCCACATCTAGTATCTCTGTAATTATCCCTCTTTTATGCAACAAATCTAGCCATTCAACCTTGCAAGTGCTGGCACTAGATACCAATTCTGATGGCACAAGTAACAACCCAATCCACCTGCTCACCTGCCTGTCATTTTCTACGCTAGTCTCTATTGATGTGCCCTGCTTTCTTTTTGGTGATGTGTTTGTTTGGTTGCCTAGCCTTCTCCTTGTTTGCTTCTTTCGTAAAACCTTGATAAAATCACTGATCACTTTCACCAGAAAAAGGGTGGGAAAAAAAACAACCTCATCATGGTTGCCCAAAAATGTTAGCATGTTGACAGTTAGGTTTCTGGACCAACTAATCGATAAAAGTAAATTTTCGTAGTTACTCAATGTGGAAAGTACTGTGCATGCTTGCGCTAAAGCTGAACTTTAGGTGTAATGATAGCATTCTGGTTCTAGCTCTCATGCTATACATACATAATTAGATGAAATTCTTCTTCTTCTTCTTCTTCTTATTATTATTATTATTATTATTATTCGATAGGATTATAGGAACGTAATTAGATTAACTTGGTCTATTGGTTAAACCAATCACACTGTCATCAAAATTTACTGCACCATATACGCAACTAGCTAGACTAGAATTAACTGCAACGACCAATTCCAGACACTAGAATCCGTTGCACCAACTAATTGAATATGTTTGATCCATCCCATAAACAAGGTTCATGCGTGTAATGTTTTTTGCAAATATACAGCCCTAGGTATGCGGATATATTTAGCACTAGACTCAGGCAAAGTAAGCAAAAGCTGGCCTATATGTGGCCTTCCAGTTAGCAGACCGAAGTTAAGAACACTATTATTGCCGTGTGAGCTTATAAACTGAGAAAAGACAAAGAGACGAACACACACGTGTATGATTCTGATGTAGAAGATTGTTTAGTAAAACCAATTATATCTTTGCAAAATTATAAATGACTTTGTAGAATTAAGAATTAACACACCAATACATTAAATAAAAGTTAAGTACAAATATAAAATAATATATGTAGAATTTGTAGAATTTTTTTATAAAAAACAGGGTAGGAAATAAAGTTATTCTTAAGTTTAGTTAATTGGTGCAAATAGTGCCAGTAGTCTTTTAGGATTCTAACAATAATAGTATGAAAGGATGCACTTTTAATCATGAAATAGATGACTAACTCATTGAACTTGCAGAATCAATGAATTAGAATAGATTTAAAGGAATGTAGAAATAATTAATTAGAATTAATTCCTAATAATTTATTAAATTTACATAATTAATGAATCATATTAGATTCAAAGAAATATGATGAGATCAATTTCACATTCATCTATAATTGTTTCAATAACCTTCCATATGAATAAAATTTTCTGAATGGTATACAATACAAATATACAAGGAATCATAAAAAGAAAATAAATTGGTAGAACATTATATTAGGATAAGTAGTTTGTTTTGCATGGCTAATTAGTGAACACGATATCTTGAACTGATCAACCTTTTATGTAAATCAAGATAATTGTGGTCACATAGTTCCTTTCCTATAATTTTTTATAGTTTTCACTGTTGTGTTTATTTTTTTGCTCTAAATAACTTGTTTCATGAGTGCTTTAGAGAATTCAACTTTTAGAAATTTTCATACAAGTTATCACATTTCTCACTTATATAGATGATTTCTCATCAAGAGTATTCTGAAATACTTCATAAAGTAAATCAGACTATGAGAATCATTAAGAGCATAACTCATTATTGTCATGTTGCGGCTAACACTCTTTTTCACCATAAAAATAGGTAGGAAATTCCTATTTTCTAGTGCTATCGAGAGTGTCATATGACTTAGTTTTCTCTTTCAACCTAGATCTAGGAATCTTTAATCAACTAGGTATGGTTACCATTATGACACTTTTTCATCTTTAAAGACTTTATTCTCATTCCTCTTTGATGAACTATACACAAGATCTCTCATTAACCATTAGTAAATGGATCCACAATATTTTTCTTAGACCTAACTTAGTTAAGAAAATAATTTCATTGGGGAATAAGTGTTTGATAATATTGTATCTTTGATATATATATCTAGACTTACCATTATACATGTTATTTTGTGCCTTTCTAACTGTTGAATAGTTATCGTAATGGAAATAAATCATTAGGACTAGCTTTGGCCAGCATGAAGTATTCTTTAACAAATTTCAAAGCTGCTTGATTTTCTCTCTAGCTTTATATAAAGCATGCATCTTACTATACATATTTGCTTGGAAGACTTCCAAAACATTTCTACTCCACTAAATGTGAAAACATATCTACTTCTGAATTTTGAGTTCTTAGTATTGAATATCTAATTCGCATCACTATATCTCTCAAGTAGTGTAGTGCAACCTATTGTCCATCCAAGGTATATTTTAAGTATTTGAATGCTTTATTTATCGCTTTTCAATGATTTAAACCTAGATTATTGATAAATCTACTTAGCTTGCTAACTTAGTATATGATACTTGGTCTTGTGCAGTTCATA
>Ga0307517_10015659_pt1 | contig 10049 bp, 10 predicted proteins | sample 23_EM_MG_FD_194515 | JGI IMG/M metagenome (GOLD analysis project Ga0307517, IMG submission 194515) | Populus trichocarpa ectomycorrhiza microbial communities from riparian zone in the Pacific Northwest, United States - 23_EM | ecosystem: Host-associated > Plants > Roots > Unclassified | place...
TCTTAGCAACACATTTCAAATGTGCCATAAATGTGTCTGTTGGTTACAGTGCAGTAAAATTGACCCAGACCTTGAAATGTTCCTAAGATGTTCCCACTCGTTTCTGGGTACCCTTGCCCCCAGTGTCAGTCCTCCATCTGAGCAGAGATCCGGCAACCTGGGACCCATCCCTACCACATACTCGTTCGCAAGATGGATATGAGTCCATCGTCCATCTTGGGCGACTCCCTACCCATTCGTGTTGTCGTATTTCGCCAGTCACAACGTCCGACTCGCCCGCAGCCGCTCTTTGTGTTCCGATCCTCACAACACCGAGGTATGTCGTTTGAGTGGTACCCATACACCTCCATCTAATCATCATGCATGATCTCCCATAGATCGCCCACATACACGTTGCGGTAAAGGTACGAGCGTTGATCAGAAAGAAGCATCGTTGTCACCCATAATGACGGCGATAATAACAACGTTGGAAACCGGTGCCGGAGCATGCCTTGTGTGGTTCTTATGTTACGAACGCTATTTCCCAGACTCGGATGAACGGAATGTTCAAACAATGTCATGTGCGTGCGTCGGGCTTCATAATTGTTTGACGAGTGATGTGAATGGGGGTCGCCAACAATCATACATCCCAGGTGAGCTCTGGCTTCAGGTCTGGTCCTTCATGGAGTACCTTCGCTGCGGCGACGCCCCCCTGATCCAGTTTATTATTAGACGGCACCCAGGAACCATACTGAGCCTAGACACGTATAGAGCGTCTTTGTTTCAAATACATGAACTGAAAGGTAATCGATAAATACTAAGTGAGATCGTGATGAATACACAGCTACCATACTACTGCCTAAAATTCGGGCAAGACGTAGCGCATAGCGGAGGACGGAAAGAATATCGTGAGAGAGGAAAGAAAACACACGTTGTCTGTCACTCTAGTACCTCCAGGATGACAGGCTCCAGGAGTTCATAATGCAAAAGTGCGAGAAATCGTCCACTCCACATCCTATTCATTTCATGTGACCGCCAGTGCGGAGGCAACCATAGGAGCCGCCTTCTGGATCTCCCAAATACCCACCCATCATCCGCAATCCCGCAACCTGAGGGGGGTGTCCAGGGATATCCGCTCTTTCGGCACTGAGCTGGGTCTAGAGACTCCATCTCGAGGGAGTTAGATTCGCTATCTCCTATGAGGGCCCACCCCTTCACTTCCTCCTCGAAGCGATAACACAAGACTTCGAGCCTGTCTGGCTTGAACCACACTATGTCCACCATTGGCTGGACACCCGCGAGATATTTCCCAGTGGTCATGTTGTAGATCTTCAGGCGCCCAGGTGTCAAGGCCAGCTCCCCAACCGCCGAGATCCACCCCCCAACGGCGATACAGCTGAAATCTGAGGATATTGCGGCGTAAGCCATCTCGATGGGCCAACAATCGAATACTGTTGTTTGAATACTATCGCTAATGTTCGCGGTGGCATTGAGATCACAATCCATTTGAGGCAGGTTCCAAGTGATGATCTTGCCATGACCAACAGCAACTACAGTGCCCCCACCCACCCTCAGACCATAAATTCCCATACCCGCATCAATTGTCAACCGTGGGATACCAGAGCTGAGGTCGAGAACTGTGGCTGTGCCGTCCATAAGCCGTGCAGCCACTGTCAATGATTCATCTGGTGAAAATCCGAGGACAAAATGTCCGGGGTAGTCAAAGACCAGAGGCGGGACAATGGAGATGGTGGGGGTTAAATCTGTTGTACGCCGTAACTGAAGGGTCGAACGACCGAACGCGAGAATCGATCGCCCATCCGGGGAGAGAATTAGACGGTGAAATCCGATGCTGAGCTCGAACTTTCGATGAAGGGTATAGCCAGTGGGGGAGTCCTTCCAGAGGTAAATTTCTTCAGTGTAATCGCCGCACGCAAAGAAGTGACCATCAGCGGAGAAGGTCATCCTGTCACCCTTAAGCCACTCTGCAAAACTCAGGAGAAACCTTGAATGTTGGGCATCCCACGCCATCTTTGAGGACGAAGGCAAGCCGGGAGTGTGTAGGAAGGTAGAGGACTTGTGTTGAGGGATCGAAATTATTCGGGATGGGCAGGGACTCGACCTTCGTGGCTGGGCGTTCCAAGAAGAATCCTACCTCCCAGATGGTGATGGACCCTGGCCCCAAAGTAGCGAATCGAATTTGTTCACCATGCGTCCAGATCATTCCCATGAACGGCTGTTCAACTGAACAATGACCTATAGATGCACCGGAGAGAACGTTATAGGTAATGATGTTGGCAATTTCGGCAATGTCAGGGTGCCTGAACAAAACCCCAAACACTGTCTCGCATCTGGAATAAGTGATTGAGACAGCCAATTGGTCGGCCATCTCTACACAACCGCTCCACGGTCCGCCCAGTCTCCTTTTTACCAGCTCTGGGGAGATGACACCAGCCGGAACACCTGTCTGGAGGTCCCAACTGACCAATGCTCCTGGTCCAATACTGGATCGTGTTAACAAGCGACTTTCAGCAGAGAAAGTGAGCAATTGAGTGTCACCCCGCTGGGTTGTAAGGGATTTAACTCGTTTGAGAGTTGCCGCATCCAGTATTTGTATCTCTGTCGTGGACCCCTACCAGCCGATCGCGATGAACATACTGCACGGTGACCATATGGCAAACTCGATCTCGTGAGAACACTTCGTGGCCGCGACAACTGGATCCCATGACTTCGGGACCCCTTGTACAATTCTCGTCAAGGGATGAGCATATGACTCGTACAATCTTCGCACCATCGACGTCCGGGGGGATAGGGGAAGGGCCGAGTGATAGATGTGCGCAGCGGACGTGCTGATGACCTCGAAAAATCCGGTGACAAATCGAAGATAGTCATTGACGAGGTCTAGAGTCACTGATCCCTAGATCCAGTATGAGAACATTGACGGATTTCACCAAGCATACAGTCTCGACGCACCTCCGACCACTTTCTAGCCACCTCTAATGCGTCGACCGCATTCCTTACGGTGCCAAGGATGCTAAGTACCTCCAGCCAGAATATAAACTTTTGCTCCAGGAACCGGTGTAAGACGGGGGTGATTTCGACCCGGTGGGTTGGCGCCGTGTTCGCGTCGACCAGGTGTTTATACCACCACTCACACGCATATCGCAAACCGTGATCGATATTTCCATCAGCCCTCTCCCACAAGCCGCAAGCCTCATCGTTCGTGGAGCCATCCGGAAATCCGAACATGTTCTTCTTCAACCTTCGGTTCATTAGCTCCAGGCATCCTATTACAAGTTCTGAATGGTGATCGGGAGGAGAGATGTGAAACCTCGGGTTGATGCACCGGGTCGGATCCACGAGAAAGTCGGGGAATGACTTATGGAAGGGCCGAACGGGGTGGTTGGCTTCCTGCTGAAGGATAAGGAGCGAGTGAAATGATGAAAGGAGGGAGAAGACGTCTTCCGTATCGAAGCCCAGGAACGCGGCGATTGTGGACGGAGGAAGGGGATTTTCAACGAGGATCACGGCGCCGAGGACAGAACGGATCCTGGGGTCGGTCCGTGGGTCATCGTCACCGAAGGCCTCCTGAAGAATTGAGATGTAGAGCGAATCGAGTGTCGTGTTCATCTTCAGCTTGGCCTTCCCTTCGTGAGCGCTGCCCTCTGGTGATTGAAGAAGGAAGTCCAGCCGCTTCCTGGGATTGTCGTTCCGGTTGTCGATGAACTTTACGGTTGCCACGGCATAGATAAACAGCCCCCCTGCCCGCTCGCAAAGGAGGTCCAGCTGATCTTCCGTGGGCCAACCGTCCAGCCCACTCCTGCGGTTTGCGATTTCCAGGAAACAGTGATCCAGGAACCGCCGAATGTCGTTGCTGACGATGTCCAATTCGACTTCGTGGAGGACGAAGATATCCGTCGCTTTTGCTAGCAGCGGAAGACGGAAGCCATCCCGAATTCGTGGCTCCGGACGACCAGTGAGGAAGAACTTGACCTTGGGGATCTCGGATACGTACTGTCCAAGGACCGACAGAATCGCCGAAGCGGGTTCGTCATCTTTACACTCGTCCAAGGCGTCGACGATGATCACAGTCGAAATGGCACTCTCTCTGAGAGGGCGTACAATCAACTTGTCCATCTGGTGATACAGGGACTCGTAGGCGACTCCTGGATCCGACTGTGCTAGCGGGACGAGGATCGATCTGAAGTCGGGATACTTACGCGCGAGCTGGACGGCGAGAGTGGGGAATATGAAATGGAGGTTGCTCCGGTCTTCGAAGTCTCGCGAGCAGAAGAACGAGGCTCCGAGTTGTCCATCCGCGAACACCCTCTCGGCGATGGTCTGGGCGATGGTGGTCTTCCCCGTTCCGGCCAGACCATTCAACCAGTAGACGGGGGGCTTGTCGAAGTTCCTTGTCCAGAGTTCGATCTCGTCCAGAACAACTCGGCGAGTCCCCCTGAGACAACCTTTCCGGCCGCCATGCCGGTACTCGGCCTCCTGGGCGCAGCGAAAATTGTTGAGGACAGTTGCTTCGGCTGTCAGAAGATCGCATCAAGGGCCGGTTGTCGAAGATGGGGGATGCTCTGACCTGCGTTCTGTCAAAAGGTTATTTCAATTGCTTTGATGTGAAACGGAACACTCACAATCATCTTGCGTCCTTGTTCGTGGATCGCTATTTGCTCCACCGCCTGGTGTCCGTATCAGCGTTGAGAGCGGTGTTAAGCGTACGAACAGACCTGGTAGTCGGAGATGGCCTCCCGTAGATCTTCGAGAAGTCTGAACACATCTTCGTCGTCTTGGACGTGGTCGGCAGGTCGCTGCAGCAATGGCCGCCCATATAACAACTCCAATCGTCCTTCGATGTCCTCGAGCTTGCTGGAAGGAACTCAGAACCGAGTCTCAAGAAGAAGAAACGGCATACCGGATCAGTTCTCTCCGGCACCTCTGCTCCGCCACGTCGCCAGGACGCGTTGCAAATCGTGCTTCCAGTGCGGCTAGACGTGAGAGGAGGTCTTCAATTTTGTCTCCGATGACAGCATTTTCCTGCAGATTGGTTCGTCAAAGAAGAGTTTTGAGCAAATGGTCGTGAACGGACTTCGTAATTAGCGTAGACGGCGGAAATGGCTCCTAGAACGGTTTTGAGAGGACCGAATCCCCCTGGAGCCTCTCTTGCGGCGTCGGCTGGAATGGCGGCACCCCCAAGCACCGTCCCCCTCCGGGCCCGCTTTGCAGCTAGTATATGTTGAAGGAAAGCCAACACAATCATGACATCGACACGTACCCCTCCATGCATCTGCTAGATTACTTTCTCCCCCTCCAGCGTCACCAGCATCCTCACCTAGTGGGGAGATGAACGGGGGTGTACATAAAGATCGGTCCGGATGACAAGGATCAGAAGCACTCACTCGTGGGATCGTTTCCGTGTCCAATACTAGTATCGACAACGCCAGGTGTTGAAGCTTCCGGTACGGGAAGCTCTTGACTCCCACTACTCTCACTTTGAAATACGACCCGTGGACCCGTGCTGCCCCGCTCGCCTGGTATCATAGTCAAATCAGCTCGGTCAAGCCTTACTTCTAAATCTTGATAAGAACGGCTCCGCCCACCCCTTGGATCGATGTCCATCTCTGCTAGGGATCCAGGCCCAACAACGGTGTTGGTAGAGATCCCCGGTTGCTTGGGAGGTTTGGACGAATTCTTGCGCTTTTTGTTGAGGAAGCGATCCATCTGTGTCCTCGAGGCAAAGAGGAAACCAAAGTGGTGGACCCACAACGCCAAACGCCGCCCTTCTGTCTGTCGGGGTGGTTGTGGCGTATATCAACCGTTGTTTGGTGCGCAAACAAATATGTTCTAGCTGAAGGGAATCGTCAAATGACCTTCATGCTGAGGGACGAAGGCTGGCTGAGCGACAGGATTCAACCGATTTGGGTTCACCGGCACCAACAGAGCCTCAGCTTACTGATTTGTTCAAGGCACCCCAGTCGATCCAATGTCATCTAAGGGGCATCTCCAGACTTTGAGGGTGTCGCAAGACAGAAGCCTCAACAACGGGTCGCATCATGGGTGGTTGTCTTACTGGTCGTTAACCAATCTGAATCAAGCCGGTATTTGTCTTCTCGCGCACAAATGCGCTTGTCATGCTTGGGGTAGTGACGAATGGCGTTACATGGAATTTATCTACTAAACACGGACGTCACCAAGGTGTTCCCTAGGGATATAAGAAGGGTGAAACTCGGTGAAACTACGTCGAGCCATGGGACGGTCGGGGTGGGATATCGGAACGAATCGATCGGTGACCCTCATCACCACTCACGACAGACCCGCCGACAGAGGATGACACCCCCCCTCTCAGAAACGCCTCGACTGCCGGTATCCAGCCCAAACGCATCCATCGTCTCCTTGGCCCTCTCCATTCACTAGAAGATCCCTAATGACACTCAGGAACGGCAGCACACGCCACGAACCGGTCATTCGCTGAAACTCACGCGGCAGCTGCTATCCCACTCTGCAACCTCAACGACAATCCTGGCTTACTGCTTGAAGCGAGGGGGAAGGTCTACACACGTTCCGGGGGAGATACTGGGAAGGCTTGATCCGTCGGCGCGGTCCCTGTGTGCTCCCAGAGTCTAACCCTACGTGGTGAGTTCCCAGTCTTGCATTCGTGTTCCTCTCAAATGACCTCGTATGAAGGCGTTTCTGCAAGAAAGGTCCTGCGAATCGGCCGCTGATATAGACGATACATCACCATTGACTTCACCCTTGTCATCCCTGACGCTATCCCGAGTCGAGGTCGCCACCGTCTTCCGTCTCCCTCTCAATCAACTCACCGGCCCTCGTTATCTCCCTGAACACCAGTTCCACATACATCCCGGGGAGGCCAAGCGCGACCCCTTTCAAAACCCATTACCGCCCCTCACCCAAGACGGTCGGGTCTCCCAAGCGGAAAGGGCGGCCGATGAACCGATTCTGTATGCTGCGCTGAGGGAAGCAAAAGAGGAGCTGGGGATCGGCGAGGATAAGGTTGAGATACTGGGAGGGCTTGGTCCATCGGCGCGGTCCCTGTATGCTCCCAGAGTCTAACCCTACCTGGTGAGTTCCCAGCCTTGTGTTGGTGTTTCTGTACGAAAGGCCTTACGAATCGGCCTCTGACATAGAGAATACATTGCCATTGACTTGGCCATCCTTGTTATTCCTGACGCTATCCCGAGTCTAGGTCGCCGCCGTCTTCCATCTCCCTCTCAAAGACCCCCATTACCCCACGAGCGCCAGTTCCGGGGATCCGCTCCATGTTTGGTGTGCGGTGTTGCGGAACTCGTAGCGTCTGGAGTCAAGCGGTTGAACTCAGGTTCAAACTCCAGGATGAGGTGGGTGGAGGGTTCGGTGGACGGCTGGAGATTCGGGAGTTACGCTCCTCGCAAACTGTCCAGGCAATGCTTTACCCCGGCTCGCCGGACAACGTTTGATCTAATCTTTCCGCACGACGTTCGTTATGATCTGAGTTTGCTTACTCGCATTGTTCCTGGGACTGTCCAACCTTATGTTCAGTGATCGAGCCGCTCCTTGACACAAATTTTGACAGTGGGTGGCCGAACTCGTAATTCAATAGATTTCGGACCGGTCTCTTTCACCCCTTGTGTCTGGAGTGCCCAGTCGTTTACGTGGGTTTACCGAGGTGTCCGCTGGAGTGGAGATATGTACTCGGCTCTTCGACGGACGCGACCCGATGCACGTCTAATGTAATTAAACACTGTCTGTCGCCCAGAGCTTTTTTGTTTTCATTCGTCGACGTTGGCATATTGTGCAGAGGCAATTTTATCTATATTGCACATCACAGCCTGTGCGGTTTGAGAGGGTGAGGTGCCCTGGGCTCGCTTAGAGCTCGCATCACTCATGCGTCTTCAAGTTCGCCCATGGGCTTTGTTCCACAACATCACATGCGACACCAGAGTCAACGATAGTTGCAATCTATCGGAGGGAGTAAAGACCACGGCACAGGGGCGAGCTGAGTCCGCATCCGGTTCGCCTCTCCGGGCTCCAACCAATGGGAGTGCCTGGTGTCTCAAATACGATGAGCGGTGGGGGCCGGGCCGCGTTGGGTGACGATCGTGGGTCTGAGTCTCCACGCTCATCTATCGCTTTTACCAACGGGTTATTCCCAGCTCACGGCTGTCACACCCCTTTCAGTCCACTGGAGGACCGGCCCTGCCACAGGGAGTGTTCAGGTGACGAGGTCGTGGAATAGCGAGACGATACATAGAGCGGACGTATGTATGAATACCAGTTGTATCGTTTGACGAAAACGAACATAGTCTTGCATCTCAGGATCGACGATTGAGATGGGGCCCTCAAATACAAGATTCCGTAGTCGCAGCAACAAAGCGTAGCGCAGAACCGACGTCTGGACTGACCAGGAATCAAAAACCCATATATAATTGCTAGGCGGTCTTAAAAACGCGAAAATATATTAAACTCGACTTGGTGGTACGGGGGGTTTCTTTACGACTACGCATACGAGCAACAAGGAAAACAAGATTAACGGCAGGGTGTGATGATAAACGCGAGAGAACGTATGTAGTAAATGTCCGAGGTACCTCTCTAAGGAATATCGACTTGAAACCATCCCAGATCACCATTCTGCTTTGATCTTCGCGGCAGCAAGCTCGCCAACGAGATACGCCGGCCCTTGCGCTATTGACAACGATCAGGTACCAGCCTCCACACCATAGAGAGGGGACTTACTGTGGGCGGCAGGAACGTAGGGCAAGACGCTCACGTCAGCGACGCGAAGCCCTTTCACCCCTTTCATCTTCAAGTCGGGGTTCACAACTCCCCACGAGTCCTCATACCGAGTCATCATCGCGGTTCCAACGGCGTGCACTCCGCTACACCCAACCACAAGTGTCAGGAGATCCAAGAGTGAAATGATCCAGACTCTCAACGTACGTGGAAGCGTGGTTCCTGGCATACTCAGCCAACTCCTCGTCCGTGTTCGCAGCAGCCAGCTCCGACCACGGGTTGCCAATAAATCCTTTCCAGGCATCAGCAGTGAAGAATCGTATAGCAGTTTTGAGGCCGGCGACGATAGTCTGGACATCAGAGTCGGTGCCCAGATAATTTGGATCGACGTTGGGAGATTCAAATGGATCCGAGCTCCTTAGCGTTAGTGACCCACCTATCCGGCCCCCAAAAGATAATGAGAGGTTGGACAAGGGGGCGAATGGAAATAGACACTTACGGGCAGTCGAGGCAATGAGATTGGTAGCGACTGACATCCAGCTTCCTTCTGGTTTAGTGGCATTGACGACCGCCCACCCATTTACCCAGATGATTTGGTAATGCCCACAAGTTGGGCCGACGGTAGCATCTCCATAATTCTGGATAATCGGGTCGTCTTCGGGAAGCCTGACCCAAGCCATCTGGTTAGCAAGTGTCCATGAGAGTGGTCCCTGGCGAGTCTGATTCCATTCCTCAATGTTCTCAGCGAGAACGTCGGGAGTAGTGTAGGTCTCGAAGGTCTCGTTGGCTTTGGTCTCCCACGCACTTATGAGGAATACGTGGTCAGTCATGTTCTTGCCGACCGAGGGGAGGTTGACACGAGGAGTGATGCCCAAGCTCTCGAGTTCGTCCGGATCTCCAATTCCGGAGAGCAAAAGAAGCTGCGGAGTGTTGAACACCCCTCCGCTCACAATGATCTCTTTACGAGCGGTCACTTTCCACCTTTCACCTGGCACACAGTAAACGAGAGGATGCGTGTGATTGTTGGTTTGTAAACTTACTAGTAGGTCCGGATCCAAACTCAACCACGTTGAAGCAAGGTTCCGTGGGAGTGGAGTCGGCCGCCTCAATGAGCTGCGTAGCTTGAGCGTTAACCAGGACGTGCAGGTTCGGGCGACCGATGTACTTTGGTCCAAGGTAGGAGGTGGCAGAACTGCTGCGCTGACCGTTGCCGACGCTGGCCTGAATCCAACCATAGCCGATCTGTTCCCCGAAACGGAAGCCAATTAAAAAACTGCCTGGATAACATGACGACCATTATAATGCGTACCATGTCTCCGGTATTCATGTCCCGT
>Ga0307517_10015660_pt1 | contig 10049 bp, 5 predicted proteins | sample 23_EM_MG_FD_194515 | JGI IMG/M metagenome (GOLD analysis project Ga0307517, IMG submission 194515) | Populus trichocarpa ectomycorrhiza microbial communities from riparian zone in the Pacific Northwest, United States - 23_EM | ecosystem: Host-associated > Plants > Roots > Unclassified | place...
TTTGCCACATTGGGGAAAGAACAGAAACCTAGTGTTCAACGGTGCACTCAAGAAATACAAAAATGCTGGAGCATTTCTGAGGGTAAAGGAGATGTATGATCCACTGGGGCTCTTTTCCAACGAGTGGACAGACCAAGTCCTTGGACTGAAAGGAGATGTGAACATAATAAAAGAGGGCTGTGCACTGGAAGGATTGTGTATATGCTCACAAGACATTCATTGCGCACCAAGCAAGGGCTATCTCTGTAGAGCAGGGAAAATTTATCAAGAAGCAAGGGTTTGTGCCCATGTTAGCACTCCGGAGCAGTAACGATGAGAGGCTATGGGTCTGTCACCGGCGGATGGATTGATGGTTCTCTAAACTCAAAATCAAGAGCTACTGAACACCGGTACACCTTCACAGCCTTACGTTTGACTGCTACTTTACCGTGAACATGCACCACCAGTGTTGGGATTGATTGCATTAAAATGGTATAGTTTAATTTTTATACGAGCACAGTTTATGTTGCATACAAGTTTAAAATTATATTATATGTAAATTTAATAAAGTAGTGTAAATCTTAAACTTATAACGACATAAGTTTAGTACTTACTGGGATGTACATAAACACATATAAAGATGTTTTTAAAAACATTTATTAATTAAATATAAGAAATTCAATCAGACAAATTTGTTATGAGCTTATGCGATTTAAATATTGTCTATGAACGGGTAAAAATTAATAATTTTAGTTAAAAATGTTTTTTTATTAAATTGAGCCCTAATATATTATTTAAACTCGAATCCACTTAGTACAAAGTTTCTCTTTTCTAAAATTTTTGAAACTTTTTAATTTATACAAGTTGCAAGCAAGTTTTATAATCTTTTAAATATGAGATAAATGTTTTGGATTTGTAAAAGTTTACATCATTTATTTTAAATATATTAATATTTCATGTGAAAAGTGTATATTTTAAAAAATATTTTCTAATAAAATTATTATCAGTGGACCCTATAATTAGATTCTCCACAGTATACTCATTACTATGCTTTAAACAACAACAATAATAATTAATTCTTATTGAATATTTATGTGCAATGTTTTATATGATTTATTCCATATTAACGTAATATCTAATTATTAAAAAATTATTACAGAATAACCATAAAAACTCTAATCTCATTTTTAATAATATAATATAATATAATAGGATATTTTAAAAAAAAACTAACACTTTAATTACAATTTCAACAAGAATTTATTTGAAATTAAAAAAAAAATCATAGGTCTAGAAGGCTAGGGTCGCTCGCTTGGACTCAAAAGATGAAATCTCAAATAGGCCTAAATCAAACCTGCATGCTTGGCACTTTTTTTTTATATTTAATAAAAGATGTGTCATCCACTCCATATATATATAAAAAGTTTTATAGGAGATGATATGTCGTTTGTTGCAATAATTTCCCTCAAAACTCAATTTTTAACATGTTTTTGACTAAAAAACACTTCTAAAACATTTTAGAAGCCTAAATTATTTCATTTCTAACTCTAAAATATTTTAAAATTATTTTAAAAACTGAAAATCAAACTAAATTAAAAAAACCTTTACGAACACTAATTTATTTTTTTCTAAAATGGTTGACGAGAAAAACAATCACCATTGAGCTCTCCACTTCAAGAAAAAAACACTAGCAGTAGGACTGAATTTTTTTGATGGTTGAAATGCCATTAGTATAATTCTTTCTCTCTCCTCTCTATTTATAACAATTTTCTCCTCTTATCTATCATAACTTAAGGAATGAAACACAATAAAAAATAAGTTTGAGAACTAAAATAAAAAACTATAAAACTTCAAGGGATCAAATTGAAAAAAAAACCTAAGGACCAAAGTTATTAATTTTTCCAAGCACTATTCCCTACATTATCATAAAAACTTTGAGAAATAATTTATCATTAACATCCAAATCTCCTACAATTGCACAAAATGTTATTCTGACTGGATTAATTTTAATTTTAGTAAGTTCATAAGATACGATAGCTATTACAAAATACTAAGACACTGTTTTAATATTTTTGATATCATGATAGAGTTTAGGTTCAAGAAATGCATTTTTCTTTAATGGTTTGATTTTGTTGTTTTCTTTTTACAAATGTTTATCGTTATAATAATTTAATTAAATAAAAAATAATTTTTTAAAAAATTATTAAACCCGATCAAGTAATAATTTAGATTAAATGTTAAACTAATTAGCTTAATTTTATACATATTATTTTAAAATCCAACCAATCAAAAAGGCCGAATAAAGCAGTCACCCTCTTAATTCAAACTGCTTGACTTATCTTAATAACATAATTACCGTGGGATTGTGGTTCTAGCGAAATACATTCTACTGTAATTAAAAAACAAAACAAAACAATTTTTATGAGCATTTAGATTAGCCGCATCCCAGACCCAGTCACGTGCAATAATGCTCGGAGGGTATTATAGTCTTCTCATGAGAGAAATTCCGCGAAGCAAGATGGCGTGTCATGAATTGGGACGCATCTTCACTGTTATTACAGTACTCCGTCACAGCAGATAAGAAGCTGTTTCCAAATTACGGTGAGGAGAGAGTGTCACCCACTCTCATTGATTTCCTCGGATAACTACCGCGAAGAAGGAAATAAACAGGGATAAACAGAGAGGGAAAAAAAACAAGATAAAGAAAAAAACAGAGATTCACTGGTACGTTGCTAATATTTATTCCTTTTTGTCTAATTTTCTCTCTCTCTCTCTCTCTCTCTGCCGCAAATCTTGTTTCTTTTGTTTAACGCTTTGCTCGAATTCGACGATTTTTTTTTGTAAGGTTATTTTTTTGCTCATTGATTTGGAATCTGCTAGGTTTTATCTTTAATTTCAATTTAGGGTTTGGCTGATTTAGTCCAAGTCAATTTTTAGATTTGTACTAAGTAGGGTTTAGGGTTTAATAGCTATCCTCACTGTCGTTCTAAAGTCTTGCTATTTCTCTTTAATTTCTGGCTGTTTTGGGGATTTTTTTCGTCACCAGAGTAACATTTTTGAACTGGGTATATGTTTTGGTGTGTGAAATTTTTTGAACCACCCTTGAAATTTTGACCAAGTTGAGATGGAATAAGACTTAGTTTATCTGCTTACTGATTTAAAAGTTTGCTTATTTAATTTGTGTTTGGATTCAAAATCTTGTACAGTTCCTGATAAAAGAAAAGTGCAGATTTTAACTTAAATTCAGCCAAGCAATGGCAATGCTACCTATGGAATCTGAGTGGTTTTTCTGTTCCTGTTTTTGTCTTTGTCAGGATCGATTGCAAAGGACAATTGGGTTTTTTTATTTCATTTTCCCTTTCTTCTTTGGTTCCTAGTTGAACTTGGAGCAAGACAGCTATAGTTGTGCTGTCCATCACACTCCACAAACACTATACACACTCCACAAACACTATAACATGCTCTGCAAATACTTAACTTCTCCATGGGTGCTATAACCACCTCCAAAAATGCTATAACCACTCCACAAATGTTAAAACATGCTCTAGCGACCACAAATACTATAACAATTTTTTTTTATTGCTAGTCGTTTGGCCCTGCATTTCTGTAGCTTCCCAGCTCTATTCTGGACATGGAGGGTTTTTCCAACTCTGCATGTCACTCTCACATTCCCATTTGGAACCAGCCCATTTCAATTTTTGTGCATTATGCACATTCTTGCAGGTTCCACACGTTTTCCATGATGATTACTTAAACTTGCAGTTAATTTAGGGGCAATTTAACTGCAGTTGTTAGATGATAAGACCTGGTGTGTGAAAAAGTCATGGCAGAGGGCACAGAAATTGAGGAACGAGTGGATCTTGAAGAAGACAATTATATGGAAGAGATAGACGATGATGTTCAAGATCAACTAGATGAGGATGGAGAAGATGATGCTGGAGATGCACATGCTGAAGAAAATGTTGAAGAGGAGTATGAGGACTCAAAGCCCGAGGGCAGTCAGAAAGATCAATCTCCAGAAGCAGATAGAAGCCTTCCCAACGCTGAACCTGTGGAGGATGAACAAAAGCCCACTGCTTCGGTTAAAAAAGAGGAAAAGGATAAGCATGCTCAACTACTTTCTCTTCCTCCTCACGGTTCTGAAGTTTTCATTGGTGGACTTCCGAAGGATGTAATCGAAGATGAATTGAGGGATCTCTGTGAAACGATAGGCGAAATTTTTGAGGTCATAATTTTTTGATCTGTACACAAGATATATTGGTGTTTTTTTTTTGGCATTTTTAATGTGGATTTATCTTAACATGTTTCAGATAAGGCTAATGAAAGATAAAGACACTGGTGAAAGCAAGGGTTTTGCTTTTGTAGCATTCAAATCAAAGGAGGTTGCTCGAAAAGCCACTGAAGAGCTTCGTAGTAAAGACTACAAGGTAGTCATAATTTGGTGCAGTAATTCACTTGCATGATGTCCTTAATCTTTGTTTTCATTTTTTAAAAAAATTTTAAACTAACTTTGTAGCCTTGCCTGCAGGGAAAAACCTTAAGGTGTTCAATATCTGAAACAAAAAATAGATTGTTTATTGGTAATGTTCCAAAGAACTTGACAGAGGATGAGTTTAGAAAAATCATTGAAGAGGTTGGTCCCGGGATGGAAGTTCTTGAGCTCATAAAGGTGGAATTGGAGCTGAACAGTTCTCTCATCTCTCAAGTAGATATGACTGCTTGCCTTGCTAATGCTATTTTCCTCTTAATTTCAGGATCCTCAAACTCCAACTCGCAACCGTGGTTTTGCTTTTATATTGTATTACAATAATGCTTGTGCTGATTATTCAAGGCAGAAAATGTTAAATGCTAATTTTAAGCTTGATGGTCATACCCCCACTGTTAGCTGGGCTGATCCAAAGGGCATGCCTCCTGATCATTCTCCTGCTGCTGCTGGCCAGGTAAATGCCAGAAGTAGTTGGAAGAAGCTGAGTCCTTAGATGTTCAAAATTTTATCTTTTGTTTACTAAATGGCTATCGCTAAGTAATTTATTGGAGTCCTTGTCCTGTCTCGCTAAATAATTTATGCATCTATCTCTCAAAAGTGCAATACAAATGAGGATAATAGGAACTCGTAAAACTTGTATGCAAGAGTCCACTCATGCTTACCTTGCTTTTTACATTTGGAGGATTCTTTATACTCCTGTCCTGCATTATCTGTCTTTTTTTATCCTCAAAAATTTTTCTTCTTTCGTAAACTAGATCTTTTTATGTCAAACTTGCTGAAGGAAGGTAAGGGATCTCTTTGCTAACTCTATGAAAATTATTGACATTGGATCTATGAGATTAATCAATAGTTGAGTGAAAAAAGTTAAAGAGAAGTTAGATATGCTAACATTTATTGTCAATAATAACAGTTGATCTTATTCTATTTGGGTTTTATGTTTGAATCTGCGTGGATTACAATATCGAGGCATGAATCAATGGACGCTCTTGGTGATCAGTCTGTGCTTCTGAGTAGCTTGCCTGAAATGTGGCAACTAGTTGGAGAGTTTCTACTTTGGATATTTCAGCATGTGACCTAGGAATGGAATTTTGCATGTGGTCAATTCCGCGGGTGTTGATTTGTGTAAACTATTAACATAATGCTTTGGTTTTTGAAATTCATTTTTGCTACCATGATGTTGCATACTTAACAATGCTCTGTAATGCTAGTGTTCCAAAAAAGTGGATTTTTCCATGCTGAAACCCTACTCGTTTGTAAGAGTCCTTGTTCAATGATTTTTTTTTTGCTGAAATAGAACCACTTTAAATTGGAAGAACTAAGAGATATATAAAGTTGTTTGTTGCTGTTTAGCTGGAGTAAATAAGTCTTAATCTTTATCTCTGGAAGAAAGAGGGTTTTCCTTTTTGTTTCTCTTTTTCTGGCTTTCCTGTGTATACAATAATTTGACCTGTTACTGTTACAATGTGTATCTGTTTTGAATTCCCAGGTTAAGGCTCTGTATGTGAAAAACATACCTGAGAACACCTCCACTGAGAAACTGAAGGAACTATTCCAGCGCCATGGGGATGTGACTAAAGTTGTTACACCACCTGGAAAAGCTGGAAAACGAGATTTTGGGTTCATTCACTATGCTGAAAGGTCAAGTGCATTGAAGGCAGTCAGAGATACAGAGAAATATGAAATCGATGGTAATTTTTACACCAATCTATTTGAACATGTATGGATGAGGGGTCACTCCTTGGTTAATTAATTAAGATTCTGCTAAAACAGTTCATTGAGTGTCACATGTCGGGTACATACATTGATTAGCAGGTTATATAACTTGACGTCATATGCCAATTATCTTTTCAGAGGGTTATGCCCTTGGCCTTTTATGAGCATTACAATTTTCATCTTAGTTCGCAATAAAGCACAGCTGTCATGCTTTTTCTTTTTCTTTTTCTTTTTTACCTTAAAAAATGAAGAATTAGGGTGGATTCTTTTCAATGGAAATCATAACTTACCCCTGGGTTAGACCACCTCACATCTTGCATCAAGGCACCTGGTCCATTGATTTGTTTTCTCATCTTTTTTATTCACATTACATGGACAGATTTTCTCAAAGAAATCTTTAGACCTGCCTGAAAATAGCATAATAAATTCTTTCTGGCTGTTTGAGTTCGAAGTAAAAGTGATTACATAAATCAACTTTGCAGGGGATTCAAAGTCAGTTTCTAAACCATAAGTTGGTAGAGTAAAATGTGGTCTGATCACAAGAAAAAGAGCACCATTTGCCGTTTCTCAGCTTGCTGATTAGCATGTGTAAGATTTTGCATAAGACTTTTGTTTAGAGGTTCCTCATAGTGTCAGGGAGCACAATCTTGTAGTCCCATTCCACATTTGTTGGTGGTTAGCAGATTTTGTGTTGCTATTTGGTCATGTGGTGAAGGATTTAGGAGACGTGGAAGAGGGTGGGATTTAAATTGGCTTTAAACAGGTCATGATCAGGTGAATTAGACTTTCCTTGAAAGGTCTTGGAGTCTAATGGAGGAAGTGCATGAGAATAAGATTTTCTTGCCTTGGCATCCCCCCTTCCCGCCCCACCCAGTAATTGTGGATGGGATTCTTGTGGTTCTTTTTTGTGTTTGATGGGTATTCATTATATCTCGTTGCCCCTTGTCTTTACAATAGTGGTGGATGTCCACAGCAGGATGATTAATTTATTGTTACAAAAAAGTTGATTGAGAATGTTGTGTTTGGGGTCCGAGGATGCTTATAGATGATACAATTCTTTTCTTGGGTGATGATAGGATAGGTAAGGTTCTGGCATCTTATCTTTACTGCATATTTTGTAAAGGTGCGTACGCTGTAATAGGATTAAAAGTGTTGCTTAGAGATTTACTTAGAATTGGGCATGTGTCATTTGGATTGGCATTTGAAATATTTTATAGTTCCTCTTGATGGAAGTCCTATCTGTCCTAGATCCTAATTGGTTTGATGAACAGGATTGTGCCTTCTCTCCCTCCCTCTGGAAAGAAGGCTGTTCTTCATTCATGCTTGTCTAGCATTTCCTGGCAGTTTTCATCTCTCTTTAAGTCCTTATTCCTTTTCTTTTTGCATTTGGATTGGTAACACTGATGTCAAAATTTCCTTTTGACTGGAAGGAGATATGTTGCGATGACAAAACATATGGGGTTTTGGGATTTCTTCACTTGATTCAAAAAATAATTCTGGTGAGGAGGTGTTTACAACAATTTCATGAAAATCAGATTCTATGTGGCACAAGTATGTATCCTTGAGTACAGGCTTTTGTCAGGTGGTTGAGATGGAAATGTTGGAATACCTTTAGAACAGTATTTTTTGGGCCCTCAGAAATTAATTATACAGTCCTTCCCTCTTTAAATATAAAATTCATAATGATTCCTGCTTCATTTCTGGGAAGACCCTCGTCTCTACAATGTGTACATTTCACCTATTTCTAGTTTTCTTTCCATGAAGGGTTTTGATTTCAATTAGAATATGGGTTATTTGAAGAACTGTAATGACAGTGAAACTGAAGATCTTTTGTTAATCACTGTTATGCTTGTTCATACCATGCAAGGTCTGATAGCAGATACTGTTCCTTGCAGAGTTTGTGGGACTTATTTTGAACATCATTTCTTTCTCATCTCTTCCCAAATCCCAAACACATTTCATTTTCTCTAGCAATTTAGATTTGGAAAGTAAAGGTGTCATCCAAAGTTGACCTTGATCCAGATGGTGCCTAACAAGATCTATTGCAAATTAGGAAGCTACCAAAGGCTTGCAAATTAGGATGTCTTTCAAGGCCTTGTTGTCTAACGCATGCTGTGTCATAAAGTGTGAAGATTTAGAAACAGTTATTATGTCATTCAGTTATGGATATGTTGAATTCATTGCTTTTGGCTGCCAACATGCGGGTGGCCCTGCTAAGATTTAGGACATGTGTATGATGTCTAAGGATAACAAGAAGTCATGGAGGTTTGTAATCATGTGTTCCTCTTTTTTTTTTTTCCTTTTTTTTTGGATTATTAAAAAAAAGGGCTCTATCTTCTTTTAATATATGTCTGAATTTTCCTTTTCTGATGGATAGCCCAATTGTTTTTTGCACCGCTCTTTGGATCATTGATGTCTCATATAAGTGAATTTTAGAAGTTTAGATAGAGACTTTGAGCAGAGGTATAGCCTATTTAGTTGACACACCTCTTCTCTAATCATTGTTGTCTCATGTTATTGATCATAAAAGACTAGATATGGAAATTTCTGATGCTAAGGTATATAGCCTAATCGGTTGAGGCACCTCTCTTTTGAGTCAGGGGCTGTATTTTCATGCTCCTTTTTTTTTTTAATCTAAAACTTGTATACTGGTATAACGAGACCCCATTTCCATGCTGGTGAATTGTGGCTGTGGCTCATCTTTTGTGAAGGGAAAAAACAAGGGGGTGGGGTGACACTTGGAACCTTGGATAGTCAGTAATTTCAATGGAAAATGTTTAACTTGGAATTTAATATCTCATGATAAATGTAGCAAGATGTTGCCCTGGCAAGTCTATGGAATCAGTAAGAAGAGGGTCCCCCCCCCACCTCTTATGATGAAAAGAGGTTTATTTATGTATCATCTTACATGGTCATGATACTGACTTTAGGTGTTTAAAATCTAGTGATGCATGCTTGTGACACAAAATGAATACTATGGTTAAATAGGATGTGATTCCACAAATAACATGTTTAATGAATTTAACTGCAGGTCAGTTGTTGGAGGTTGTTCTTGCTAAGCCTCAGGCTGATAAAAAACCTGATGGATCTTATCCTTACAACGCTGGAGTTAATCCAAACCCAGTCCCCCTTCCTGCATATAGTGGATTTGCAGGGAATCCACATGGCTCTTTGGGCACTGGATTTGGTGTTGCTGCCGGTTTTCAGCAGGTATCTTGGTCATTCTGACATATGGTTCAGTTCCTGTAGTATCAAATTTAATCTCATGAACAACTTGCGTTGCAAACAGCCAGTTATATATGGTAGGGGTCCAATGCCAGCAGGAATGCATATGGTACCGATGGTTTTACCAGATGGTCGAATTGGCTACGTCCTGTGAGTTGCCTTTTCCTTCTGTTTTAATTGCAAGCGATATAGATTTTAGATGGATTTCCAACCTTTGGTTTGGTGTTTTGGTACTCTGCAGTCAGCAGCCTGGAGTACAGATGCCACAGCCTCAGCCTCGAAGAGTTGATCGGAGCAATAGTCCAAGTGGGCCTGGGCGAGCTGGTAGTAGTGGTGATGATGGCAATCGCGGAAGAAGGTACCGACCTTATTAGCGATGTGTTGTAGTTTTCCAGGGAATTGAGAAACATTTTAGTTGGATGACTTTGTTTCGCTAAACAAATAAAAGAGCTATCACCCATTCCCTCAACCTCACAACTCCCTAGAATCTCAATAAAGAGAAGAAAAAAAAACCAAAGTATGAAGTAGAAGGATGTTAGAATAGGACTGTGAAGTACTGTGACTTTGATGTTGTAGGAGACAGTTGACAGTTCAGTAATTGCTGTTTTATTTATTGGCATCGTTTTATGGTACCCAGGAAGCATAA
>Ga0307517_10015661_pt1 | contig 10049 bp, 9 predicted proteins | sample 23_EM_MG_FD_194515 | JGI IMG/M metagenome (GOLD analysis project Ga0307517, IMG submission 194515) | Populus trichocarpa ectomycorrhiza microbial communities from riparian zone in the Pacific Northwest, United States - 23_EM | ecosystem: Host-associated > Plants > Roots > Unclassified | place...
GGGGGCTGGTTGTTTGCAGATGGGGAGAGTTGGGATTAGGAAGAAGAAGGAGAAATAGGGGAGGAGAGGGTCGGCAGAGCGGACATATATTAACTTTTCCCGACGGTTTCACCGACGGACACTCCGTTAGTGAAACCGTCGATGATTCTGACGGAACAATCGACACGTCACCGTACGGATCTGCCATTTCAAATTCGTCGGTGATTCTATCGGCAATATAAACGGCGAATCGGTCACGTCGCTGTACGAGCTGTCTTTTTGAATCCGTCGGTGATTCCGTTAGAAAAAATAACCCGCCAAAACCTCCCCGTCAGCGACCCGCCTTTTTTTTTACGACAGAAACTTTTCCGTCCTTTATTCAGTCGGTAACTACCGACGAAACATTTTCGTCGGTAGTTACCGACCGAAGTACGGACGGAATAGTGTCCGTCGGTAATTTGGACCTCAAATTACCAACAGAAATATTTCGTCGGTAAATCCATTGCTATTTAGCGAATTTCTGGTAATGGATTAGAGACTAGTAAATTACAAAATCTTCACCCATCATCCCAACAGGTCATATCTACAACCAGTGATCGTATCTCCCCTATTACAGGGAAGGGCTCCGTTGCTCTAACTACTGTCACAACTCTCGATACAGTATTGGTTATTCCTATTCTTGAATGTAATTTGTTATATGTAAGCCAAATCACTTCAGCACTAAATTGCACTGTTAATTTTTGCCTTTTTTATTGTGCTTTTCAGGATATTATGACCCGAAAGACTCTTTGTTATGGTGTTAAACGGGGCAACCTCTACTACTTGGAATTGACAATAGCTGGCGAATGACAGTAAAACAAGGCTTGTTTTGCGATGAAGGGGGATAAGAAACTATCTAAGGTGTGGCTCTGGCATAAGAGGCTAGGACATCTTTCCTTTAGTTATCTTAAGAAAATGAAATCCAGTTTGTTTATGGAATTGCATATTTTGGATTTTCAGTGTGACATTTATAAATTGGAAAAGAGCCATCGTAAACCTTATTTCCCCTCTTTAAATAAAAGCTTTGAACCCTTTATAATTCACTCTAATATTTGGGGACCTGCAACAATCTCGTCTATGTCTAAAGCTCGTTATTTTATTACCTTTATTGATGAATACACTCGTATGACGTGGGTATCCTTACTTCATAAAAAAAGTGATGCTAGTACTGGTTTTCGGGAATTTTAGAAGGTGAAAACTCAATTTCATAAACAGATTCAGGTATGGCAATCCGACAATGCCAAGGAATTTCTTGAGAAATCACTTGGTGATTATCTTCAATAATAAGATATTAAACATCATACTTCTTGCAACTACACACCCCAACAAAATGACCTTGCTGAGAGGAAAAACAAGCAGATCATGGAGGTGGTACATGCATCCCTTTTTGGAATGCATATGCCTCGCTTTTATTGGGGAGAGGCTGTCAAGTCTACTGTCTACATTATTAATAGAGTGCCTTCCAGAGTGATTGATTTTCAAACCCCACACCAGAAATTACAAACCTTATTTGACACACCCCATCAACCAAACTTGAAACCCAGAACCTTTGGTTGCACCGTGTATGTTCACATACCTAAAGTCTTGCGTAGCAAACTTGATCCTTGTGCCCAATATTGTGTATTCATCGGTTACTCTAATTTTTTGAAAGGGTACAGATGTTACTGCCCACAAACTTGTAAGCTACATGTATCTCTTGATATCTCCTTCTAAGAAATGAATCCTTATTATTTAGCAGGCGACTTGGGCTCTCCTCTCCAAGAGGAGAATGTGCATGTAAAGGGTGAGCTCTACAATACTGTTTATGATAATAGTGAGGGTGATGATGTTTTTATGAAACTGAAGGCATTTGAAAAGAGGATGAGTAGCAACAAGCACAATGCTACTTTGCTCATTAATACTCAAACTATTCCAAACGAAAGGAATTTATCATTGGACAATGACCTTTGTAAGGATTATGTTGGTGGCACATAAGCTATAAACCACAATAAAGAAGATGCTGAGATGATTGAATTAGGTGCAATTGACATAGAAGTTGCGAACCTCGATGAGGAAGACATTGCAATGATTGACTTGCCGGCACCATCAACCGTAAAGTCTTCTACCCAACATATCCTAGATAATCCCACCATTGAGGATACATCTCAACCCATTCCCAGGTATTCATAGAGACCTAATAAAAGTGTTACAAAGAAACAATATGAGCCGAACATTAAAACTAATGTTAAATATCTTATCAATAACTATGTCTCTTCTCATAGACTTTCAGAATCTTATGCCCTAACCATTAATCAATTGTCCAAAGTATCTATTCCTAGTAATGTGCAGGATGCATTGGCAGATCCAAGGTGGAAAAAGGCTATGAATGAAGAGATGGAAGCTTTGTAGAAAAACTCCACTTGGGAACTTGTTGTGTTACCAGAAGGAAAGAAGGCGATTGGGTATAGATGGGTATACAATGTTAAACTTAAAGCAAATGGAAGCATTGATAGATATAAGGTAAGACTCATGGCCAAGGGGAATGCCCAGAAATATGGTATCGACTATTAAGAGACCTTTGCACCAGTAGCCAAGCTCAACACCATCTGTATACTTATATCCATAGCTGCAAACCAAGATTGGCCCCTACAACAATTCAATGTAAAAAATGCTTTCTTGAACGGTGATCTAGAAGAAGAGGTGTACATGGAACTTTTGCCTTGAATAAAACAAAGTTCCAAACACAAAGATAGAGTGTGCAAACTAAAAAGATCTCTGTACGGTTTGAAGCAATCTCCTCAAGCTTGGTTTGGGAGGTTTTCTTTGGCAATGAAAGCAACCAGTTATTAATAGAGCAATGCAAATCATATTCTTTTTGTAAAACATAAAGACAGAAGGGTAACAATGTTGATTATGTATGTAGATGACATGATTTTGACAGGTGATGATCTTAAAGAAATGAAGACATTATGGGAGTACTTGTCTGCATAATTCAAAATGAAAGATTAGGGACAAATAAAGTATTTTCTTGGCGTTGAAGTAGCAAGGTTCAAACAAGGAATTTCTCTTTCACAACATAAATACATATTGGATCTTCTAAGTAAGAGTGAAATGCTAGTTTGCAAACCTATTGAAACACCAATACAAATAAATCATCGACTTGGGATCTTTTCAGATCAAGTCCCTACACATATGGGTTGGTATCAAAGACTTGTGGGTAAGTTAATTTACCTAACCCATACTAGACCTGATATAACATATGCGCTGTAGGTATTGTGAGCCAATTTATGCATGCACTTAGTGAGGAGCATATGGATGTAGTCTACAGGGTCTTGAGATATCTTAAACGTTCACCTGGTAAAGGTTTATTATAATCGAAGAATGGTATCTCAAATAGAAGGCTATACTGATACATATTGGGCAAGAGATCAAACAACAAGGAGGTCTATGTCTCGATATCTGACCTTTATGGAAGGGAATTTGATTACTTGAAGAAGTAAAAAAAAAAAAGATGTAACACGATCTGCAGAAGCAGAATTTTGAGGGATGGCTCATGGAATATGTGAGTTGTTATGGATCAAGAGTGTTTCGAAGGATTTAGAGATCAAATATATGGATCCTATCAATTTGTGCTGTGATAATAAGGTGGCAATTTAGATTGCACACAATCCTGTTCAACATTATCAAACCAAACATGTTGAAATGGATTGTCATTTTATTAAAGAGAAGCTATATCAAAAAATTATATGTTTTTCGTTTGTTAAATCTCCAAGTCAACTAGCTGATATCCTTATCAAGATAGTATCAAACAAAGATTTTTACAGTATGATTGACAAGTTGGACATGAAAAATATCTATACACTAACTTGAAAGGGAGTGTCAGCTGATATGATTTGTGTATTAGCTGGCGAGATATGTGTGGATTACCAGATTGTAGGGAAATCTATTTGTTTCCTTGTACATATTATTGTCATACCTAGAATAGGAGTCTAGGTATACTAGGTTTACTTACTTCCTTGTATATATATTTTCTGAAAAGATGAATACAGAGAAAACAAAGAAATATTTATAGAATGAAAAGCTTTGGTTGTATGTCTGCCGTAATCAACAATTTTCCAAATCAACTCATAAATTAATTATATGAGAAAGGATTTATAAATTCCGCAACGGCAAATCAACCATATCTCCCAATAATTTTTTTTGTTATTTCCAAAGTATTTTCCATCCTAGTTTCTAATTACCACTTTCCGTTTTTTCATTATGCTTTGTAATTTGCAATCCAATCAATCTTTTAAATATATTGTTTTGTTTTCTATATGTATTAGATGTATCATACTTTCTCTAACACTCACTTTTATTTACAATCGATTTTCTTAAGTTTTCAAGTGAAATTAGATTTTAATATATTTTATGAATTGTTGGGTCAGAATAGCCTTGTTATCGTGTTAAATTTAATAATTAAATTTAGATTACTTTTAAAAAACTTGAAGTTTTATGCTGAAAGTTTCATTCTCAAAATGTAACATCAACCACTTGCATATGCATGCTATATTCAGATTTTAAGTCTATGTCGCTGAATAATTTGGCTCCTTCGAATTATGACAATTGGGAGGACTAATTAGCTGGTTCATGAGCAAACCTGTGGTGGAAAAGTAAGCTAGAGCCCGCTATGATGTGAAGTCCAGGACTGCGATTTGAGTGGTCCCATAAAATGTTCACAAGTAATTCCCATGAAAATGAAGGGACAGCCTCTTGCAGGTCTACTGCAGATTGTGAATCTGCTGTTGAAGGGCCCCTTGGGGCTGGCTTTAGCTGCTGTGGTTTGTTGGAGTGGGCTTCCCACTATGGCTTTGGGTTGATGCTGTTTACAGTTTTTGCTGTGGGTTGTCCGATTGGTTTGCTGGTGAATGTTTTGTTGGTTTGCTGGAGTTAAATTAATGGCTTACTGCGCCACTTTTTCCCCTGTCATTCCGATGCTGTGTTTGTGTTTTCTGTGATTGGGGTGTCCTGGAGGCAAGTATTGCTCCAGGTTTGCTTTGCTCTTGCTTCCTCAGATTTAGAGGAGAGCGTGTTCTGCTTCTGATATGCTCTTGCTAGCCAGCTGTTGCGTTGGCGCTGTGCATTCCTTATGTTATCTGCACATGACTTCTGTGTGCAGAATGTGTTGAGGCTGCTCCTGCAGGGCTTCTGCCTTGGTTTAGTTGCTCTATGTGTTGGCTGGTGTACTGCCCTTGTCCAGCTGTTGTTCTGACTGTTTGTTTGAGGTTTAATGAGTGGTGACGGTTTTGCGCCTCTGTTGCAAGATATGTCTTCTGCTGCGATGCCACATATCCTCTGCTTTTTGGCGTCTGTTTGCTGATTTTATTAAGCTTGCTGGTCTTGACATCTTTTGTTCAGGGCGCTTTTTCCCTTTTTGGTTGTATTTGTTTGTTCAAAGGAGCCTGTCTTCTTGTATTTGCTTTGTTTACTTATATGTACATGCCTATAAATTCTGATTTGCTAGTTTCCAATTTTGTTTTACTTTTTATCTATAGAATTTTTTACATTTGATAAAAAAAAATAAGTTAATTCATAAACTCATGCTTCATTGATATTTTTAACTTTAACTTGAGAGTACGAATTGTAAAAAATGTATCTGCTATGACAACTAACTTATACATGTATATGCCTTATATAATGTTGTTATCATATATAGTGCATTATACTATTATTATTATTATTATTATTATTATTATTATACACAACTTTAAATATATAAATTCAAAAGAATAGCTACAACAATAATAAGCACCCTATTTCAAAAAAAAAACAATAATAATAAGCACCTGTAATTATTCATACAAACTTATTTCTCTCCATTATCTTAACTGTTCAAGAAAATTAATGTTCATGAGTTTCCATTTTCATAACTGAAAACCCCTTGAAGACGTTTCCGAACGTTAAACATGACATCAAATAGGGTCCAATTTTCAAAGTCGATGAAATTCTAAACAAGATACTGGTAAACATGACATCAGTGCAGAGGTTAATAAAGGGTGTTAGATGCTCGATGGAATTCCTTTTTAGAGGTTCATCAAGTATTTGGTAGGACTAGTCATTTTGGCATGTATATTTCTCAAATTTTTATAAAATAATTTATCATCTCAAAAGAGCTGCTAATGAGATAGATTTATGTGCCCCAAGAATTTGCCGGTACAGTCGGATTAGTGTGAAGAGTACCATGCACAATTCCTAATTTAGAGGAGGTAGATAAAGGAGTATCAATTTATTTGCAAGAAGTCATACCTGCTCGTTGGATAATATCGAGCGCATACTTGTGTCGACTTAATAAGATACCCATAGTAGCAAGTTTAACTTCAATGTCCAAGAAGAAATGAACAAAATCCAAATCTCGAAACTTAAATTCTATTTGCAGCAAAGTAATCAGTCTATGAAGCAAAGCTGAGTTACTCCCGGTCAGTAAAATATCATCAACATACACAAGCAAATAAATCATGGCACCATCGAGGGAGAGAGTAAACAGAGAAGTGTCAACCTTAGATGCCTGAAATCCAATGGAAATTAAAAACTTGCTCAACCGGTTATATCAAGCTCGAGGTGCTTGTTTCAAGCCATACAAAGATTTATGAAACCGACACACATAAGATGAAAGTGGTTGTGCCATGTATACCTCATCCTGAAGAATATCATTCAAGAAAGCATTATGAACATCCAACTGGTGAATGTTCCAACCATATGAGACAACAATAATGAGCACAAGGTGAACCGTTATAAGCTTAACCACCGGACTAAACGTCTCCAAATAATCAATCCCCTCTTGCTGAGTGAAGCCGTGGGCAACCAACCATGCTTTATATTGGTCAATCTGACAATCAGCCTGTCGTTTAATCTTGTACACCCACCTACAACCAATAACATTCATAGATGGATGAGAGGGCACCAACAACCAAGTTTGATTTGAGTGAAGTGCCCAGATTTCCTCCTGCATGGCGTTATGCCAAACCAAATACCTGTTGGCATCCTTAAATGATAGCGGCTCCTGTTGAGGTAACAATACAACCCGTGAGGCAATCGCAATACTGAAGTTAGCATCTTTGGTTGGACGTGGGCGAAGGACCATATGATGGGTACGGGCCAGCTAAGGTGGAGTGGAGGAGACACTGGTCGGGACTTGCTGAAGATGAAATTTTGACAGATCAACAAATCAGTTAATTCCTTGAGGGGAATCATAGTAAGAACCTGGTGGTGAAAGGCTTAATATATGTGCAGGCCATGAGGAAGAGCCAGCTGAAGAAACTGCAAGGGCAACAATGACAACAGGGGAACCAATAGGGGAAAAATAGTAGAGCTAGCAGGGGTGATGGACGATGCATGCGAGTGTGGCGAATCTAAGCTTGTACCTGAAGAGTGATCATGATAATAACATGTAGATAATGGTAAGGGAGCCAAAGGAGGTGTAGGGGGTGGAGAGGGTGGCGGGGGATGGAGTAAAGTGAAGGGTATAGTGGTAGCAGAAGGGTATAATAGAACTCCAATCTGTTCAGACTTATCAAGAGGAAAAATATTTTCATGAAACCGGACATGACAAGCAAGATAAATACGTTTGGATGACAAATCAAGACACCGATAACCTACATGAGAGTTACTATATCCTAGAAAAACACAAGCGGATGAAAAAAAATCTAACTTATGGGCATTGTATGGACGAAGGAATGGGAAGCAAAGACACCTAAAAGTACGAAGAAAAGCATAATCAGGAGACGATTTTAAAATAATTCAAAAGGAATCTTATGATTAAGAACCGGAGTTGGCATGCGATTAATCAAATAAACAGAACTTTCAAAAGCATAACTCTAATATTTAAGGGGAGCGTGACATTGCCCAAAAAGAGTAAGCCTAGTTTCAACAATATATTTATGACGACGTTCAACCATGCCATTTTGTTCATGAGTGTGCGAGCAAATCACATAATGATGAATACCAATTGTTTTAAAATATGTACTGAGTTTTTGATATTCACCACCCTAATCTATTTGATTAGTTTTAATTTTTAAAGAAAATTGGCGCTCAACGAGCGCCTGAAACTGATGAAAAATATTAAAAACATCAGACTTAGCAACCAACGGATAAAACTAGATAAACTTCATATGAGCATCCACAAAGATAACAAAATAGCAAAAACCATTAGTGTGACAACATAGGAGAGGGACCCCAAACATCACTAAAAATCAATTCAAAAGGAGCTCAAGTTTGATGACTCGTAGTTCTTAGAGTCAGACGAGACGACTTGCCTAGAGGGCATGCAGGACAATTAAAATTAAATTAATTTGATGTACAGGACACCTTTTTATTTTTCACAAAAAAATACAGAATGCATGGATTGGGATGCCTAAGATGATGATGTCAGACATCAACGGAAGTAGAGAGACATATAGATGAGAAATTTAAGGCAAGGATGTTGTAGACAATTCAGACAAAACATATAGACCATCTTTCCTATGACCAGAAAGAAGCACTTCCTTTGTCATGAGGTCCTTAACATAAAAAAGAAAGGAATGAATTTCAAAGAAGATGTTATTCTCAAGATAAAACTTTTGAACAGATAGCAGAGGTTTTTTAATGTTAGGAACATGTAAAATATTGGATAAAGTAAATGTGCAGTTGGGTGAATGAATTTTAGAGTGAGCAATATTCGAAATAACAAGGCCCTTACCATCACGAACATGCAAATGATCATTACTAAGATAAGGTTTTGAACTAGTCATACTAGTAAGATTCGGCGTTATATGATGATTTGCACTTGTATCAAGAAACCAAGTAAGAAGAGTAGTTGTGAGGGCATTATTAAATGTGAGATTGGCATTGGCTTGGAGAGGATGAGTGGCCAATTAAGAACACTGTTGGACAGTATGCCCATATTCATAACAGAATTGACACTTTATATTGTGACTAGACCCACCAAAACGATTACCTTGTTGCCTAAAACTTCTTGTTGTCTAAGAAGGAGAACCAAAGGAGAGCCAGTTTCCATGTTGTCTAAATTGCTGACCTGAAGTATAACCGTGAGTGCTGAAATTATGGGCTGAGTCATTGCCATCATTGCCATGATAAGAATTGTTGTGTCTCCAGCCCCCACGAAAATGACCTCGTCTGCTAGTATTGAAGCTAGAGTGATGTTGCACAAAGAGCGCAACTGGCTGCTATGTTGGAGTTCGTAATAGAGGAGTTGTTACGGCAGGTTGGAGAGCAGCTTTGTGGAGAACTTCATGTGTAAAAAGATTGTTGTCGTATGTGGTGCGGCGTTGCGGTTATCATCCACTCTCTCAAGGTTGAATGTATAAGTCTATCTATTCTGGCAAATGTGCGGAGACAATGAATTCTTGTATAGTATAAGTGGAAAAGGGGGATGGGAGTCGCCACCTAGTATTTTGGCCACTAGAAACCCTAACTGGTCTTAGAGATCGGGTACGGGGACTGATTGCGTAAAGGGAAAGTATTAGCACTCCAAATATGTCGTACCTAAAGTAAGCTGCATTGTTTTATTATCTAACATATATTATAGTTTTATTGTATTTCTAATCGTTGGTTTGTTTTCGGTTTAAGAAAAGTCCTTTTTGGTGAGGAGGTCTTTATCTTATCGAGTAAAGCCTAACCGTTCTAATGTCTATAAAAGAACTATCATTTTAATATCAAAAATATAATTTACGTATAAATTCATAATCCCAGACATTAAAACAAAACAAAATATTTTATTTTTTATTTTTTTTGAAATGTTGGCCAAGTTCTCGTGACTTTAAGCCAAAAAGCATGCTAAAATATATTTTTTGAAGTTTTCTTTGTTGTATGAAAATACAACATGATTTTTTTAGCTTTGAGAGACTTGGCCGTATACATGAAAACAAAGATATTTTTTTGAAAATTTGATATTTTAATACCGGATTTGTATCTTTATGAAATAAAAATACAGATCGATATTAATCAAAATGGCGTAGAAAGATACGCAGGAAAATCACAAATTTTTCAAAATGATTTTTTAATATATTTTTTTGACA
>Ga0307517_10015662_pt1 | contig 10049 bp, 13 predicted proteins | sample 23_EM_MG_FD_194515 | JGI IMG/M metagenome (GOLD analysis project Ga0307517, IMG submission 194515) | Populus trichocarpa ectomycorrhiza microbial communities from riparian zone in the Pacific Northwest, United States - 23_EM | ecosystem: Host-associated > Plants > Roots > Unclassified | place...
AGAATTACAGACGACGAAATCAGGAGGGCGATCAAAAAGTTAAGCCCGTACAAAGCCCCAGGCCCCAACGAGATTTCAAATTCTATTCTCACGCATTGCATAAACGAGCTCACCCCATTCCTAGGACCTATCTACAGAGCCGTCTTTACCCACAAGCACTACCCGATAAAATGGAAATGATATACAACTGCAGTCCTACGGAAAGGGGGGCGAACCGACTACACCACCCCGGGCTCTTACCGACCAATTGCTCTACTTGACACGATCGCCAAAGTCATGGCCGCCATTGTCAAGGACAAAATCCAATACCACACAGAAAAGCTACAGCTGCTCCCCCAGATGCAATTCGGGGGACGCCCAGGTTGTTCTGCCACTGACTCATTGCACATGCTGACGAATTTCATTAAGGATGCATGGCGCCGGCGACAAGGAGTACTCGCCCTCTTTCTAGATGTCAAAGGAGCCTTCCCAAACACCATTCCAGAAGTCCTCGTTCACAACATGCGAAGGTATGGAGTCCTGAGAGAATATACTGACATGATTTTAGATAAAATGACAGCACGAGAAACGATCATCGCATTCGACGACTACAGGTCTGAGCCCATCCCAGTAAACAATGGACTAGATCAAGGCTGCAACCTCTCCATGTACGGCTATCGATTCTACAATGCCTCTCAGATAGAAGGCTTGATAGGGAGAAAAGACGAAATCGCAACCAACTTTGCAGACGACGCAACATGCGCAACCTCAGGAAAGACCCTCGAAGAAGCAGCCGAGAAGATGTGAACCCTATTCCAGCGAGATGGAGGGCCAGCCGCCTGGGGACGAACACATTTTTCTGTCTACAAATTCCGCAAATTCGCCGCAATATGGATGTCTAGAGCAAGAAAAGAAACCAGGGATGCCAATGGAAGGACAAGACGCACCAAACCCCCACCAACTAGGATACAAATTGATGACGAACACGAAGTAACAACCACAACATCACACAAATTCCTAGGTGTCATCTTAGATGACGAACTTCGGTTCCAGAAACACGCAGCATACGCAATCGCCAAAGGCGAACAATGGACCTCACAGGTCAAGAGATTATCAAAGGTAACAAGAGGGATGCGTGGGGCCTTCGCAAGGAGGCTCTTCTACAACGTCGCGATACCAAGCATGCTATACGCCGCAGACGTTTGGTGCTCGCAAGCAGCACACCCAGCATATCCGAGGAAGAAAGGAACCATGAAGGCTGCGATACGGAAGATGGAGGCTGTACAGAGAAAGGCCGCACTACAGGCAACCGGAGCGCTGAGAACAACCCCATCTGACCTCCTCTTCGCACACACTAACATGCTCCCACTCAGATCTCACATCAAACTCATATGTCAAAGGTCTGCCCTCCGGATCGCCACCCTTCCGAAAGAACACCCAATGCATGCGATAGCAAAGAAAGCCATGGGAAGAAGACTCAAATGCCACACGTCCCCACTATATGACATCCTGGATGCAGCAAAGATCTGAAACAACAGCATCGAAACCATAAGCACCATTTCCAAGCCCCCGACATGGCGAAACGAAATTAAGACAGTCATCGCCAAAACAAGAGAAGAAGCGGAACAGCTGATAAAGGATGACAAGAGCGACATAAAGATCTTCACTGATGGCTCGAGCCTTGATGGAGGAGTGGGGGCCACAGCCGTCTTGATACAAGGGATACGGCCAGCAAGAATTGCACGACACCATCTAGGGAAAGCCAAAAGACACACGGTATATGAAAGTGAGTGCGTTGGCCAAATTCTTGCACTAAAAATGCTGCAGAAACTTGGACAGGACCTCAACGGAAAAGACATCATAGTCGCAACAGACAACCAGGCGACTTTGCGTGCGTACAGTGCGAGGAAGTCCACTCCAGGTGGCTACCTCATCGAGGACATGAGAAATCTTTTCAATGTGATCGCGAAAAAGTGGCCGAGAGTGAGACTAAAGTTCCAATGGGTACCAGGGCATGAGGGAATAGAGGGAAACGAAAAAGCTGACACAGAAGCTAGACGCGCGACGGAGGGAGAGCACCGAAATCGAAGGAACGAACACCACTGCCTGCTCAAAAAACTCCCAGCCAGCAAATCAGCAACCAAACAACACCTCAAGAAGAAAGTCCAAGAGGAACACGAAAAGGACTTCCGAAAATCGCCGAGGTATGAAAGAGCGGCCAGGATCGATCCCAAAGCACCAACCACCAACTTCCTGAAGATTGCCGCAAAACTCACCAGAAGCCAAGCAAGCATTCTCGTCCAGCTACGCACTGGACACGTGCCCCTCCAAGCATACTTACATCGATTCAAACTCGTTGACACGCCGATATGTCCCTCCTGCGGAACTGAACCGGAATCAATCACGCACTACATGCTATACTGTGCAACCTACACTACACAAAGGAGGCGACTACGACGATCACTAGGCAGAGACAAAAGCCTTGGGCTGGAAATATTAGGAGAAGAGAAGACAATGAAACCCCTGATGGTTTACATCAACGACACAAAACGATTTGAGGCCTCGCACGGCGAACTACAACCCGCAGAACAGGACGACGAAGGATGACGATGACACCCGACTGATCTCACTTTCTCTTTTTTCCTTTTCTCTTTCTTCTTTTTTGTTCCTTTTTCTCATCTCTCCTTCGCTTCTTTCCCCCTCTTTATCTCCATCTCCTTTCTCTCTTTCTTAACCTAACACACATTATTGTAACTTACCACACCTTACTCTACATTATCGCACTACCACACATACCATGCGCACGTCGCATCTGAGCCACCTCAGGAGGCCAAGACAGTCGGGGTTAGATACAACATGGACACTATAGCTACACATGGGCACTTGTAATTAGGCGACACTCGACATAGGCCTTAGGCCCAACAAGCATAATGGATTCAAAAAAAAAAAAAAATACCTCCCTCAAAATATGGGATGATTCAACTTCAACCGCCATCGCCACTTTCCACTTGAGCATTCGCGTACGTGACCTACTGAACCGTCATGGATGCGCTTATCCCGAAGTTCGTCCCCGCTCTTTCCACTACAACGTTTGAGGGCGCAGCGAAGGCGTGCAAGATGAATGATGAAGGCACAGCTAAGCTCAAGGCGAATCTAGGACGAGCGGCGTGTGTAATGAATACGGGTGTTCAAGGCATTGTGATCTTTCCATAAATGGATATTATAACCTTTTTGGGTTGTCCCGTGATGATGATCAATGATCGTGGTGCGTGCTTCGTTCTCTTGTTCAACATGATTTGTCCCCGCGTAGGAGTTACTTGAATAATTATACTAAGTTCGCCCTTATTTTTCAGCAAACCTCAAGCAATCGTCCGGCCTTTGATCTTCTCCTGGTGGGTTTGCCTGCGAAATTTCGATGGAGCCATATATTTCGATCACCTCGCTGAATATGTTATGCAGGCTTACATGCACATTCGTACACCCACCTGGAAAGCGTATATTTTCCCTCAGAACCCGCTCTAACCTCTCTCACCTGAATCACAGTATCACTCAACAGCCAACCAACCCACTTCATTGCAACATAACCTTTACTCGCTCATACCACCATAAACACACATTTACCGGGGCCCAGTATCATTCTCCAGTACACTATCTCTTGTAAGGTCGAGCTCGCCTCTCCAATTCTTACTGCCTAAGGCGAGCACGTCGGTACCGCCGACAACATCGTCCGCACCGCCTACAAACCCGGCGGGAATCCCATCTCCACTGCATTCTCTAACCTTCATCGTCATCGTGGATCTCGCCCGGCTGCTCTGGTCTGTACCGCCGTCAAGCGAGTCGCTTCCAAGGTATTCTGTCATAAATACCGCCTACTTGGCACCGATCAACACTCCCATTGTTGTTCTAGAGTTGAGCTTCCGTTTGCCCCTGTGCTTGCAACGTCATAAGAAACAAAGGAGTAGTAACGAACGGTGCCAGGGAGAGTTTTGCGCCTAAAGGAAGCATCACACTCCTCGTTAATATATGTATGATAAAAAAACCCGAGCGATACAAACTTCGGACTACGGTCTTCTAGTTCTCTATACATACGAGCCGCGTTCATGATAAACTTGTGAATTTCATGACCAGCAAAAAACCCGACATTCAGTATACACAGATTCCAAGCCGCTCTGTTGAGCAATGTATATCCCCATACTTCCGTTCTTCGCCTATTTCCTTCGTAAGTAATGAATAGAGTGCAGTGGTACACTCACTCCTGGGTATAAATATGCGTGCTACAAAAAACGCCCAGCTATCGACAACTCACTCCATGCGCCGCCTTCCTTCCCTACACCTTTCTATTCATGCGCCAGGAGTTTGAGTACCAAGTAGTGATGGATGTACTACACGAACCGCTGAGCAAGTGCAAGGGGAATCCCATTCCTTCCACAGAGCGAGAACCTCCCGCTCTCACTGGGGGCCTTGGGTCAGGTCACTATATTTACGAATCCCGAAAAAAAGAAGTTTCGTATGGAACATCGAGGGACATAGCCTGTGAGTAAAAATAAATTGTGATAGGAATATTTATAGTCAGGCAAGGAACCTTGGCAGAATTGCGAGATAAATAAAAAGAATGGGCGCTGTGTAATTATTCTGTGGGTTTATCGTCTTGAAATTTTTGGAAGAACTCATCCCGAGGCGCCCTTCCTTCGGCGATCCAGGGATGAGTCAACGGTTTGGTCAATGGTGGACTCGGACGTGGGGGATTTGGCTTCGTCGAAGGGGCGAAGGGGCGCATTGTGGCTTAGAAAAAACCGCTGAACATCGGTGAATATCGTTTCACAGAGCGGTTTTCCATGTAATGCTGAAATTTCAAGTTTGTTTTTTTTGCGGGCAATCCTCAATCCCGGAAAGCCGACCCGCTATACCTTCTCTCCTCGCCGTTTGATTCCACAATATTTCCGCCATCCATGCCCTACAATTCAACACCACAAGCGGAAAACGAGCTGATGCAAATGTCGACATATGGCGCTGTCCTTTGCGCTCTGCGTTTAAGTTCTTCATCCGCAATAATTCAGAATTCAATCTCAACATGCATGTTCTTCAAAAATCATTTATTACTGTCATTTGTACGGTAGTCGCTGGACCCGCCAAGGGGGTCTGGATCTGCAAAAGGCAAGAATACACCGATTTATTTCTATCAGGTACTGAATTATCAGCCTCAGAAAAAGCATGAAGTGGAGCTAAAATCATACCTTCAAAAACTCATCAATAGCCTGTGTTGCCTTGACCTTCTCCAATCCCAGTGGATCATTTTTGATCAAATAAAAGGGTGGGAGACATAAGAGAGGATTGTCCAACTGACATGATACTGCCGGACCGTTAATTCTCGAAAGCAGAATCGGAAGAATATCAAATGCCAGCTTCCCAACCTCGTAATAGCTCGTGTCTTGTGTTAGCGGGATCAGGGTGTGTATATCAACAATATCTATGAAGCGTCTGGAATGAATTCAAGCATTCGTATTAGCATGTATGAGAGTGTAGGGGTTTATAAACTCACTTATCGCGCAGAAACTTCAATAAGTACCTTGCCAGGTTTGCATATCTGTGGGAATTGACCCAGAACGACCCAGCTCGCTCGCGATCCATCAAAAACTTAGACACTATCCGAAGAAATTCTATATTTGCTTTCGTGTCCCCAAATAGATGACCCAACTTGACGAGGAGGTCAATTGGGAACTGGTGTTGCAAAATCACCGAAACCTGCCGCCAGTTAAATTCTTTCGGGTCGAGCTGATCCAAAAGTGTGACAACTGCGAGATAGTAACGCCAGAACCGTGATGAAACAGATAAAGACATGAAGCGCGATTGAAGCCATGCATCGAAGATCGCTAAGTGGTGATCTAGCAAGGTTTTCGTGCTGTCTGGACTTAGCTGCTGTAAATGTTATGCATCAGACTAACCAAGCCATTTACTAAACTAAATCGACATACCTGCCTTCCGAGCCAACACATTAATTCTGGAATTTTCACAAGATATGGTGCATGGTTTATATGAGCTGCAAGGTTTAGCCCGCACAAGTCCTCAAGGAGCTTCGGGGATGGACGAGATTTGACACAACACCCCCGAAATACGTAATGAACACTGTCTTTTTTTCGTCGAATCAATGAAGTTACAACAAGAAGGAAAGGACACACTTTGATCGTTCCACAATGGGGATTCAGTTGGATTGTTAATGTGCTTCACGGCCAGTCCTGTGAGTTTCGCGTACGCAGTCCCTTGATCAAGAAAGAGGTCCATTGAACGAGATCGATCCAGTAGGAAATCAGGGAGCGAGGCATGAAAGAATTGGAGTTCTCCAGATCGATCCCCTGGAGGTGGAACATAAATGATAGAATGAAGGTCGGTCAAAATCATATCCATCTCGCCAAGTCTGTAAAACAAAAACTTTTCGATCATGGTTGTCGTTTGTTCATGCGAAAAAGGTTGGAGGACTAGGAACATCAAGATATCCTGCAATTGCTCGGTATCGGCGACGGACGAGAGAATGAGGTGGTACAGGCTATCTAGCTCAGCGAAGGGTGTCTCTTGGCCCGGCTCAGATCGTCCGAAAATAATTTTTAATCTATCGGGAGGCCAGTGGCGATAGGAATTGACATACTTTGCGACTGTGGATGCGAAGATAAACTGGCCAGAGGATTTCTCTACCAGCCGTCGGATATCTTCCAAACTTGGCCATGACGCGGGGAGGTGTGCCTTTGAAGGATGATTTCGTTTGATTTCGTCGAACGTTGACTGAAGGAAGACCCGAATGTCCTGATCAGGTTGGTAGGTGTCGTCTAACGCAATACTGAATGAAAGCAAGCCTAGACTGTGTTGGTCATTGAACGCTTGGCGGATAGCCTGCTCTGGTCGACTCGCGATGAGGAAGTAGAGCGGGGTGCAGAGACGTTTTGCGGCTGTGGAAACCGCGTTCAAGATGTGCGTTTGGGCTGAGGTAGTGCGGCATTCGTCCAGTCCATCCAGGATGATTAACCTTGGACGATCAAGGAGGGTCCTTGCAAATGTCTCGTCGGACGCGACAGCGTTCAATGGTTTGATGATGAGCGCTTGAATCTGTGCTTGAATCGAGCGCGAGAACAGGGCGGGGTCCCGTTCTACTATCTCCAGAACATGAGCACGGATTTCTGGTATAGATATGACAAGTTGGTAAACAAGAGTTGCCACTAGTGGAGTCTTGTCGTTGCGTTCGGCCGCATTCCTAGAGAAAAAGAAAGCAGCGGCAAGAAGCCCTGCCTCCTCAAGAAGCTCTGCGATGGTTTGCGCGATTGCTGACTTGCCAGCTCCCGCAGGACCGTATAACCAAAGAATCAGCGCGACCTTATTTGGGTCCTTCACCCAGTCCATGATCTTTCTCAGAATCGCCTTCCGTGTATGTGGATGACACTTGGGCGGGTCATGTCGTTCGTCAGAGTTGTGAAATGCACCTGGAGCAATATGTTGCTGTAGGAGCTCCATCACTATGGATCGCGATGAATATTTTTACAGTTGCGATACAATAGGCTCACAGTTCTTGCCATCGTTTACCACGTGGTGTGAATGGAAATTTCCCTGCGCCGTGAATGTCCCTCCATTGATCACTGGATTCTTCGCGTTTGTGAACATGACGGCCACTCTCAGGAGTTCTGACTGCCGTTGCGGACCAATTGGAAGATCAATGGGCTCGTCTCATTCCCTCAGAGACTATCGGCGATAGGGTTATGGGCAAGAGCAAGGGTTCTAACACGTTGTCCATGGCTGTGTTATAAATAAGATGAAGGAACACCGCCACGAGCACATGTCGGTCATATGCTTACTAGAGATGGTACGCGCTTTTTAATCTTTAATGTCATAAGGGACTGCATTGCTATGGATGGTGAGTGCCCTGATCGTTACGAATTTCCTATCTGTACCGTCGCTCACTGATTTCCCAAAGCCTTGTTGTTGCTCAATGCTCAGTATATTGTACTTGAGGATTCAACCTGTTACAGCCTCAATAAAATATCTCATTTAATTTCACGGCCATTCGCAAGATAAAAGGCCCAACATGATCGATACAGGTGATGGCTATGGATCGACATCCAGGATACCTCATGTGTTGAATTCTATTAGGTCAGTGGATGTCATCTACCTTAGAGATTGCTAAAAGGACTTACCATCCGTATTAGCCATCCGGGGTTGTAGTTCGTAGTATAAGTCGATGAGCCTGAAATCAGGCCGAGTCTATTGCTGATTATTTCGAGAGGAACCTCGTTAGCAACATCAGGGGCATGTGACGAGCGAAGACTCATGATTTGCAGATCTCTGACAGTGTGATTATGGGTGAAATCAAAAAACCACTGAAAAAGGTCCAGGATGACACGGGAGAGCGAACCGGTAGTCATCTCCGTACGTTTGGCAGCTGAGGTCAACTTGGAACTTGGCGTACAATAACGATTGGGGATTTTCCTTGAGATAGCTGCGGGGTCTCTAGGGTGAAATGGATCCCTGATAGAGGATCAGTCTTCTGCAGGTAAGCGCCGCGTGCTGGCTCGATGCTCTCGATCGCATGGACCGTCCTCGAAATCGCTGGTTTGCAACACCCGAAAGTGCGGTACTTGCCGATGACAAGGGGTGCCATTACACGTCCAACTGCAGCACAGAGCGCTGTCAGAAGAGCCAGGTTTCAAGCTTGTGCGTGGCTGGTGTCACAAGACTGTAGAATACGGAAGATCTGGTGGTGGCTGGACATCGTACTCCAATTCTCACCTGCAGCAGCAGCAGCAGACGATGAAACCGGCGGACCTCCTCCACTTCCAGTGCACGTTTTCTTGAGCTTCTTCCCACCAGGCGCAGGCATCGGCCGCGACAAAGTCCCAACATCAATAACCATCTGTCCTCTCATCGAGCTCCCCCCCCCCCCCCGAGCCTAATCGAGCACCAAGAACCACCGTCACAACCCCCACCCGTGGATCTACAACCCCAGCATCCTTCAACACGCCGAAAAGAAACATCATCAAAAATGTTCCCTCTTCTCTCCGACGCGATCCCGCAGGTATTGTTGTCCGTCCGCGGGTGAGGATTGCGCTGTATGCAGTTGGCGAAGGCCGAAAAACCCTTTCAGGCTACTGACAAACCACTCGGTTGTGACGAAAACCGATAGCTTTGGAAGGAAAACCCGTAGCTTTGGAACAATGGAAGGAGAAGAGCGTTCTAACGGAGGAGGAACAGCGGACACATCCTGAATTTGCTGTTCCTGCTCTACCGCAGGCAGCTGGATGGCGGCGGCTCCGTGAGATTCGCTCCTGTGATGGTGGTGAGGAAACAGCGAGAATTTCATCTTCTCCTTCACCGGCGTCGACTCCTCTTTCTGCCACTGCCTCCACTCCAGCTCCTTCCGTTTCGCCTCCATTATAAACCTCAGATTCTCCGCCACCTCAAGCCTCCCCTGTTTCACGAGCTGCTTCTGAACCTTGACCTCGTAGAAACTGCTCACGTCATCGTCAACTTCTTGTTGTTCCGAACTCCTCATTTCCTGTCATTTTCTTGTATCATTTCCCATCGTCAAGATTTGCTGCAGGCTGTAGTTGCAGTTGAGGCTGCGGCCGCGGCATACCCACACCCGAAGACGGCTTCGATCGCCGTCGAATACCCGCCGTATTGGTTGACCCCCGACAACGGTCCTGCATTCGATATCCCTGGCGCATAGCCCTCAATCGCATGCGGCGCAGGGATCCACATGGCCATGTGTAGATCTTCGCCTTCAAACATCGCATACGAGATGGGCGCGTACGGGCTCCCGCTTCGAGCGAGCGAGCGAAGGGGAATATGTCATCTTCTTTGGCTTTGCCCTTGTCCATTGAACTCTCCATTTCTTTAGTGACCACGGCACTGGAACTGCCCACATGGAGCGGTAAGGCTTGCGCATAGGACAGTTTCGAGTGTGTGTGTGTAGGTGGCTGGTGTGTGGCGACACTGTAGTGTATGGAGGATCCGGTGGTGGTGGTTGTGGAGTTTCCAGCGAGAGGACGAGGGCAGGTTGTGTTGGACTCTGCTGGTAGTGCAGGTGCCGC
>Ga0307517_10015663_pt1 | contig 10049 bp, 6 predicted proteins | sample 23_EM_MG_FD_194515 | JGI IMG/M metagenome (GOLD analysis project Ga0307517, IMG submission 194515) | Populus trichocarpa ectomycorrhiza microbial communities from riparian zone in the Pacific Northwest, United States - 23_EM | ecosystem: Host-associated > Plants > Roots > Unclassified | place...
TTTGATTTTTTAAAATTTATTTTTTATATCATCACATTTTAAGAATATAAAAACATAAAAAAATAATTAAAAAAAAATATTTATTTTTTGTTTTAAAAACAAAAACAAAGATACTCTAAATCAGGGTTTCATCAGGAACTTTTAAAAAAGTATTAGAAGTACAGTAAAAATAACAAAATTACCAGCCTTTGTCTTTTGCCTTGTGCACGCAAAGTGGGATGCTATTAGTATAATAATTAACACGTATCAACAATATCAAACATGAGACGAATTAACTATCTAGATGGTGGTCCAATAATAAAAACTTGAGATTAAAAAGTTTGTTTTTTTGTGGTCTCAGGTTCGAGCCATGTGGTTGCTCATATGATGACCACTGGAGGCTTACATGGTCGTTAACTTCAGGCCCCGTGGAATTAGTTAAGATGCGCGCAAGCTGACCCGGACACCCACATTAAACTATATATATATATATATATATATATATATATATAAAACATGAGACGTGTCTCGTCATAACAAGACGTTAATTTTCCTTACCGACTACGCGCCCTCCCCTTTCCTTTTCCTTCTTCTTCAACACAAGCAAGAAAAAGAGAGAAAAAGATTCAATATCTTTCTGCATTTCAAATCTGGGTTCCCATTTTCAATTTTCATAGCCATCCATGACGTTTCCTTCAAGAAGAAGTTGCTCTCTTCACACAATCTTCTTTTGCATTTTCTTTCTGATCGGTCTCTCGTTTGCTGAGGAAGCTTCTCACGACGGCGATTCCCCCAAATTCCCTGCCTGCGACCATCCTTACAATTTGGTTCGCTCGCATTATTGATTTCCTCACATTTTCCGAATTCGGTCTCAAATTTGATAAATGCAAATGACAATTTTGGTAATGGAACTTGTTTTTTGACCTAAAATGTTGCAGGTCAAGGTTAAGAACTGGGTTAATGGTGCCGGAGGTGAGACTTTGACCGGGATAACTGCAAGATTTGGAGCTCTTCTGCCAAAAGAGGAGAGAAATGGTGTCAGATTAACGGCTATTTTCTCTAATCCGTTAAATAGCTGTTCGCCTTCTTCTTCCAAGGTAAGGTTTTTCCGCTGCTCTTTTGCTTATCTGAGTACTTTCAACCGGGAATAGAAAATGTAGTTGGTGGTGTCATAAAGTTTTGAATAATGAAATTTTGAGGGAGGGAGTCGTGTATTGTCACAATTCTATTGGTCTTCATCCATAAAATTTTCTGAATTATAAATGATGGTATGGCTATTTTCCTGTTCTGCAGCTATCTGGTTCTGTTGCCATGGCTGTGCGCGGTGACTGTGACTTCACAACAAAGGCTAAAGTTGCTCAGTCCGGAGGTGCAGCAGCTTTGTTGGTGATAAATGACAAAGAAGGTTGTAGTTTATTTAGATTGTTGGAATGTTGGGGAGTTGGTCATTTATCCTTCCTTTTGAATTGATTGTAACTTATGTTTCTTTGTGTTTGAATTTATTCTTTTAGAGCTTGCCGAGATGGGTTGTGAAAAGGATAGTTCTGCCCAAGATGTATCAATCCCTGTTGTACTGATTCCAAAGTCAGGGGGTGAATCTCTGAACAGATCTGTTGTGGATGGACAGAAAGGTGACCATTGAGTCCTTACAGTTTTGTCATGATTATGTATGCTTATCTAGCATTGTCTTGCACTATGAGACCTTCAAAAGAAGCCAGGATGATTTGTGCTGCATGTAGGGTATGAGTTAGATAGGAAAGTGAGGTGATGGGTGAAGATCACTAGTCAGGTAGAAAAAATGGAAATACGGTCATGTTTAGGCGTTGCACCAGAACTGTTATAATGTTTATTTTTTCTGTATATAATGTCAATGATTGTACAGTAGCATAGTTAATAAATTGAATTAAGCATGAGAGCACATTAGTTTTAGCTGTTCTTTATCCTTCAAAATTTGAAAAACAACATGCAGTCTCTCTTTCTGCCTTCTGCCCCCACCCAAACCCTCACTCAACACAAACACAGCATGTATACCACTCCTAATTCTTTATATGGATTTTCATAACAGTGGAGCTTCTGTTCTATGCACCCGTTCGTCCTCCAATGGATTTGTCGGTGATATTCTTATGGATGATGGCCGTCGGAACAGTTGTCTGTGCTTCACTTTGGTCTGAGATAGCTGCTTCTGAGGAGGCTCAGGAGCGGTATAATGAATTGTCACCAAAGGTTAACATGCACTCTTATTTGTGTCTTCAAGTCTACACTCAAGTTGTTGGCATCTTTATTCCCTTTCTTTGCTCTTCTTTTCCCTGTCTATGGGATGGGTTTTTAGCTGGATTGCCATCATTACAAAAATAGCTTAAAGCAAGTAAATGTCCTGTAACTAGTGCGACTTGGAAAGCCCTTGTTTGTCAGGTGAGAATAAATGGCCGTAATAGACATTTTGGAGTCCATAAATTCTCTCCCAGAGATGTTCTCTTTATGGACTAAACAGATCAATTCATTTTAAATTCTTCCATCACCTAGTAAGAATATGCATGTTGCGAATAACATATTGGGGATCTGCTATACATTTTAGAAGTCTATATTTTCCATCATGCTTCACCTTTCTAGTTTTTTGATATATTTTTCTGGCAAGCTACTTGATACATATTAATTTGGTTTTTCTTATTTTTATGGGACATTTTGATAGTGAACAGTAAGATAGTGTTTACTTATTGAAGTTAACTTTAGAATGCGTATGGATCATTCATTGGAACAAGTAATCAGGATTTGTTGAATGAAAGGACTTTCAAGAAATAAGAGTCTCTCATATTTTCCTTTAAGCTTGGCAACACTTTGATGAAAATACTTTGACTTGGTGAATCCAAAAGAAGAAAGATATGAGATGCTTCTACAAATAGAAGTTTCAGTTGTTCCATTGTTGAATTGAATAGAACTGGATGAAATGGGAATCACTCTACAGAACATCCTATTGTAGTTACCAACCACATTTAGTTTGTTTCACTTCTGCAAAGAGAAACACTTCCAGCCAGAATTATTGTATAGATTCTTATTTTTCTGCAGAACCAAATTTCATATCCCCATCTGGTGAACCGAATCTTTTGCAGGTGTAAGCCATGTTCTTCTTTCCTAGCCTAACTCATTTTTTGCGCCCAATGCACGCTGTAAACTGGCTTTCGCTGCAAATGGTTTCCCAAACAGTTCTGATCTGGCTTTGTTGCCAGTCAAGAGATTGGGAAATGAAATTATCAGATTTTAGTCCTTTTTCTTCTTGCACTTTTCATTTGAGTCTTCCAACTTTAATTCTTTTTTTTTTTCAGTATTGGAATTATTTAAAAATTCCTAATCAAGTACAATATTCAACAAATATTCTTTAACCAGTGACATGTCAATTGGTATAGATACTGAGGGGTATTGTGGAACAATTTATTTGATTATAATTTTTTATGTAGTTTAGATAAGTAACTAGGATAATTTGAAGTTGAAAGGATCAAAAGAGTTAAGAAAATGTTAAAGGATTAAAGAAGCAGGTACCCCTTAGATTTTCTTAAATGTGTTTTATGCCATTGAAATTGAAAGCATTGGTACCACTTTATGCTTCGCAAAATATCCCTGAACACCATAGATACTTATAAATTCACCTATGGGTAGAATGCCACTGAAAGAAAGGTGTATTGGAATGAGAATGAGACATGGGTATTTCCATCACCTGAAGCATAATCTTCATGGACATTTACTTGCCTTTATTTATGTTCTTGATCTCCTTGACATGCGTGCACACACATGCGCGTGTGTGTATACGTGTCTATGTATGCATGTATATTCCTTTTCCTGTTTTTTAAATTCTTCTGTTATTGCTTAATTATGCTTAGTCGGGAAGTATTTGAATATTCCCCCCTTTCATTGGCCAGGAAACTTCCAATGTCTCAGCATTCAAAGACAACGCTGAGAAAGATTTCCTTGATATTGATGTGAAGAGTGCAGTAGTTTTTGTGATAACAGCATCTGCATTTTTGTTGCTACTTTACTTCTTCATGTCAAGCTGGTTTGTCTGGCTGCTGATCGTACTCTTCTGCATTGGTGGTATTGAGGTACAAATTTCCTTATTGGTGAATTGCTAATATTAAAGCATTGAAACAAGGGCTTGTTATATTTGATGAACTCCAACTGAAAATTTCATGAAACTGTAATTTTGAGCTTATTGTTTGGGAATGGTACCATTTTTAAAAGAATAACAGACATAAAGATATAATAGAGTGGATCTGAAGCTGCGCTTGGTCAGTTTAATTCCTGCATGTCATACTTCCACTTCTCCGCCCATGGTTTGAAGAAGTACAATTGCTTTTTCCATTTTCTTGGCGCATTTATAATGTTTCCTTTTTGTTGAAAAATACAGATCTTTTCTCTTTTGGGATTTTAGACACTCAGCTGACACATGGCCAATGCATGTTAGATTGCAATGGACACTGATTAAAGTTCTTATCCATAGTTTGTCTGAATCATTGAGTGCATATGTTGTTAGGCGTGTTTATTATTTATAGTGTGGAGTCAAGGGTAGTAAAGTAATTTTATACTATTTTCTTATATATATGAGATATAAGCTAGTGATAGATGTAATGAACTGTCACTTCATTTCAAAACATTTCTTACTTCTTTTTCTTCTTTCTTCGTTATTTTTTCCTCTCATCTTCCCAAGTACCTTCATCCATCTCTAAATAATCTTTAGAAAACAACTGCATGTAAACTCACTGAAAACCATTTATTTTGCTAATATTTAGCAGATACTCCAGGAGGCATGCCTTTAGCAGATATGCAAAGGGATCGAAGTGCTTTGTTATTCTAAACTAGCCTTTTCATTTTGTTATTTGATAGGATGTTGTATTCTCCTTTTGAGTATTAGTTTTCTTTCCTCTAATAAAATCTCCTTCTTTTGTATACAAATTAATTTATACACATTTGTTTTCGTTTAATTTTAAAAACATGTTTAATGGGCAGCAACTAAGTCTGCATCATGCGTATTGAAGTATTTTCTTTTTTCCTCAGGGGATGCACAATTGCATAACAACAGTTATTTTAAGGTATACCGGTATTTGATTTCTTGCGTTTCTTAATTTGTGAACTGGTGAGCTTGTGGGTTTTATGTCATACACTACATTCATGTTACTCACTTTTCTTATATGTGGAGCAGAATATGCAAAAACTGTGGGCGGAAGAAGCTAAATTTACCTCTTCTTGGAGAAACTTCTCTTTTATCACTTATTGTATTATTCTGCTGTGTGGCATTTGCCATTTTCTGGGCTATAAATCGGCAGGCATCGTATTCATGGGCTGGGCAGGATATTCTTGTAAGTTTCATTTATCAATACTTGTAAACAAGGTTAATTTATTGATCAATTGTTATATTGTGCGGAAATAACTTTAGTTGTTAAGTTTGACCAAGCTCCTAGAAAGACTACTAGGTCATCTCATGCAAGTTATAACTGCATATCTGGTTGATGTGTCTGGTCTATCCTCTGGATTATTTATTTGATGCAATTAAATTTCATTGCATAAAGCATGTGTGCAAGTTTTTGTTCAGGACTGTTCTTGTGCTGTGATGGTTTTAAATATCATTTCTTGATCATGTAGCCAAAATGATGTGGAGTTGAGATCTTACTCTTCATCTTCACGAGGGTTGATTTAGAATCTGTTGTGGTTTGCATTTTGGGATCGCTGTAAACAGATGGTATCAGGCCCATAAATCTGGAAGCCTCCATATTTCGTGGCTTTTGGCTTTTTAGTTTTCTTGCTACCAGCATGTGTTCATTTTCAAATAAAAGAACAAGGACATATTCTCTTAATGCTTAGGAACTAGTGGTTTGATGCAATATATTCTATATATGACCCGTTGATGTTGTTTGTACATTGTCTAGATCATTTCTACTCTCCTGCTCTTCAATAAATAACGACTTTTTTGTTGTCAGGGCATTTGCTTGATGATAACTGTCTTGCAGGTGGCTCGATTACCTAATATTAAGGTACCTTCACTCTTATTTTGTCAGCATTCATGGTGTTGTTCATTCATGGCATTTGCTTGTTTTTTTTTCTTCCTTTCTTATCTGATATTTCTATGGTGACTCAGGTTGCTACAGTACTTCTTTGTTGTGCATTTGTTTATGACATCTTCTGGGTCTTTCTGTCACCAATAATATTCCATCAGAGTGTTATGATTGTGGTAAGTATTATTGCTGTATATTCAACATTCCTTACCATCGTGTGGTTCATACACATGCTGCATTGCTTTTAGATTGAACATGGAAAGTTTACGTCATCGAAAAAGACTGATAGTTGTGGTTATAGTGCTTAAAGTTATGTTTTTGATAGATGTATGAAAATGAAAGCATTGAGACCAAATGTAGGGAAGTCTCTGTTTGTTGATCCAGTATAAAGAAGATGGGGAGTTTAAAGCTCAGCAATTGTGAATTTTGTAAGATTGGTTGATGTAGAGTTGCAATGTGTAAGGGTGATCATTTAATGGACTGTTACTGCACTTAAGTTGCATTATACATAACAGGAAGTACATACGGATAAAATGATACTTGTGGAGTCATTTAATGGGAGCTTATTTAATGGACTGTTACTGCACTTAAGTTGCATTATACGGAAAAGGTTAGACTGATGAAATGTACGAGACTGTGTTTATGCCAGCAATGCTTAATGGCAATGAATGTTAGACAGTGGTGCAGCAACATGTTTATATAATTGGTGTTACTAAGATGAGAATATTAAATGATTCAAGAAAGGACTAGATAAGAAATGAATCCATTCGATAAAAGTTGGAGGTGGTACTCAATCTTGTCAAGGAAGAGTTGGTGAAGGAATGTTGAGATGCTTTGGTCATTTTACAATATAGCATGGAAGCGGGATTGGATTGAGTTGAATGTATGTAAGAGAATGATAGAGGTAGACCTGAAATGATCTCACTGGAAGTGGTGGAAATTGATTAGATGTTGGATTAGCTTGCCAAATATTTGGCCTTAAACATGACTAAATGGATTGAGTTCTTAGTTGAATTGAGTTGAGTTGTACTTTGGGGAGATGCAAAATCATGAATGAGTTTATATTAGGCTGATGTATAGTTTCTTTCAAAGTATTATCTGCAGCTGGGTATTTTTTTTGTGTGGATTAACATCTTGGGAATGAGTTAAGTTTATTTAGCCAAAAGCTAATGATTGCTATGGAGGGATCTGCCCTTGGAAAGCACAAGCTTTTTCTATTTTCTTTTGTCACCCCTACGTTTGGCTGTTTTTTTTAGCAGTCTCATCTTTCTTAGAACTCAATTGTAGAAATTTGCCGCATCTCTTCCTTTTTTATTTTCCTTCAAATTCATACGCCTTTGCACCCGTTCTTCTACCATTGCTTCCTTTTTCTTGGAGTTGCCTTTGCCTTAAATGCTCAGGAAAGTGAGAGAGACTGTTGTTTCCCTGTTCCTTCTCAGCTGTTGTCATTGATTAATAGGTTTTTGAATCTCATACTGCTGCTTTTTAGTCCATTACATGCGAATGGGCCATGGTCCTACCTGTCTGTACAACATCTAATGTGACTTACTATAGACAAGTTAAGAGTGAAAAATGAAGACCATGATTACAGCACTCCACTAGTCAGTACAACATCTTTGATACACAGACAAATAAAAGAGCTCTTCTATTCTGTAAGAATGTTAACAATGATATTTCTGTTTTGTGCCATTTTCTCTTTGATTCTTTGCTTAATAAATTTTCCATTGATATGAATACATCTTCAACAGTAAAATTGTTTGGAGAACTTGTGATGGGACATAAATGGGAGGGTTTGTTAGAATTTATAACTGGATGAATTTTTGTATTGAGTTACCTTCTCTTTCTTTAGGTTGCTCGAGGTGACAACAGTGGCGGGGAAACTATTCCGATGCTTTTAAGAATCCCTCGATTTGCTGACCCTTGGGGTGGTTATGACATGATTGGATTTGGCGACATTCTTTTTCCTGGCTTGCTTGTATCATTTGCTTTCAGGTAGCGTGCTAACTTCACCTTAGATTATAAATTGTGCATTAGCACATAGTTGAGTCAGTTCTATCCACAAGACTTATCCAAAAGATATAAGCCTTGTTGTGGGTGGCCCGTTCTCAATATTCTATATTGCTATGTTTTCTTGTATTTATTAGATGTGGGACAGTTTCTCTGACATACGCTGCATATTTTTTCCGTTGCTTGTCTCAGATACGACAAAACAAACAAGAAGGGTATAGCAAATGGATATTTTATTTGGTTGACAGTTGGCTATGGAGTCGGTGAGCATTCTTGCAGAATCTTTGCTGTATCTTAATTCAGTTGCAATTTTGTCAGTGAATTTCTTTTCTATGCTATGTTATTTTGGTTAATGAGTACACTACACAGCAGGGTAAACTTTCCCTCTTTCCTCCCTATATTTTTCTTATCCCAAGTGCAAATTAGGTTTCAATCCTAGGTTTTTAAGGATGGCGCCAAGTGATGTCTTAGGCAAGCTAGTTGGCACCTTGGTGCAAATGTTTTAAATTTACCAAATAGATAGTCAAAATTCACCACATGTTACCATATTTTGTTGCAAGAATATTTTGTTACTTCTGAGTAGAACAAATTCAGATTCCAGTCCTTTGTCCAAATCAGGTCTTTGCAACAATTTCAAGCACCTGAAGTTTTTGATATTTAAGTACTGACATGTGTAGTGTTTTCTTACTTTGCGACTGATTGTGGAAATTCTTTCAATCATCAATCATTAGCTGTGGAAAATTTACCACCGAAATCCACGTACCTGTAAACAATACTGTAATTAATCTGTTATTTGTATAGAATTTAACAGAGTTTAAGTTTCCTTGGTTCTCAGTTTGTGTACCTTTCTCTTACTCGTCAAAGTGTAGAATGGGGGGGGGGGGGGGGTGGGGGGGGGGGGAAGGACCTTGGTGTTATGGTATCTGTCTCCTTTGTGACACTGATTTTCCTGTTTCAGGTCTTTTCCTGACGTACCTGGGCTTATATCTGATGAATGGGCATGGTCAACCTGCACTCCTCTATCTTGTTCCTTGTACTCTAGGTAATTGGGTGATTGCATTTTCATTCTGGACATATTTATTCTGATTTGCTATTGCAAAATAACCTTCTCACGTGCTCGTCACAAAACTTTGCTTCTATTCACTTTGTTATCAGGAACTTGTGTCCTATTGGCTTTAGTGCGAGGAGAGCTGAAAAACCTCTGGAATTATAGTTCTGAAGAAGCTTCATCAAGGGTTTCTTCTGGCGATGCATGAAGCTGTAGACCAGTTATTTCTTCATAAGCTGCAAGGGAAATTACTCTTAGAACACCTAAAGCTATACAAGCGGGCTGAACGTCTAACTGCATTTCTTCTTGAAATATTGCATTGTAATTAATTCACGTGTATGTACTTCTACAATTGTTGCCAGTCTTGATATATTGTGACATATATGATAAAAGAAAATCGTAATTAATTTTGTTTACAAAGAGTCTATGTTTCTCTCTCTCTCTGTATTTTTTTTTATATTAACACATTGAAATAATTAAAAAATATCTAACATCATTTTTTTTTTGAAAAACAGGTTGAACTGCTGAAACATGTAAAACTGAACTGTCATTTGATGTGATATGATCCATGTAATCAATTCAGACATCAGGACACCTTTCCCTACACCATGAGGATAATTACGGGAGCCTAGGAATATTCATATGAAAAGAATATTGCAATTATTGTACGTGATCAATTCCTGTGGCACCTTGCTTTTTGCAGGATGTAGAAAACCTAAAATCGCCAAAAAAAACCAAAAAAGAAGAAAGCAATAACAATTAAGTTGAAGCAAATCTTTTACTCCAAGCACGTAAGAGCTTGATCCATATTTTCCTGGGTCCTGGAGCACTTGAATTTTTTGCCATTAATTAGTTTCAATCATTGTCCTTGTGTAAGTTCAATCTTAGTCGTAGGGGATTGTTTACCAATATTGATTTCACAATATATAACCATGCATCTATATATATATATATATATATATATATATATATATATA
>Ga0307517_10015665_pt1 | contig 10048 bp, 7 predicted proteins | sample 23_EM_MG_FD_194515 | JGI IMG/M metagenome (GOLD analysis project Ga0307517, IMG submission 194515) | Populus trichocarpa ectomycorrhiza microbial communities from riparian zone in the Pacific Northwest, United States - 23_EM | ecosystem: Host-associated > Plants > Roots > Unclassified | place...
ACGAACTCACCCTGAGACTTAAATTAAATGTTTCAAAATCAAGACTTCCTGGATAATTCCCTTTGATCAAACTAGCCATGCTTAGTAGCGAGAGCATGCATTAGCATCCACGTCAAATGGTCATCAAAATTGATCTATCAATCAACAAATCCGTACTATTCAATAACATTAAAAACCCAATAAGCCTATCAGATTCGCACATATTTTTCTCAAAATTAACAAAAAGAGAAACAAATTAACCAATTCGAAATCAAGGATCAACAGCAAATAATTAAAAAATATTTATTAAACTAACATTCATCAAAATCATCGTAGTAAAACAAATCAAGGATTTTCTTTCCAATAAAAAAACTATATATAAAAACCAGCTGATCAAGTACAACTTAAAACCAATATACGTGATAAAAATAAAAACAGAAAAATTTGAAGTGTTCTAACCTTAAATAGACAGCTACTTTGGGACTGAAATGAAAAACCCAGATGGGGAAAAGACCAGAGAGATTGGAGAAGTCAGTTTCGGGAGTAGGTAGGCCCTCTCTTCCTTCTCTTCTCTTCTCTTCTTTCTTCACTTGTATCTGTCTGTGTGACTGAAAGGTAAAGTCTTTATTTTTATTTTTTTGTAGTTGCCATTTTTTTACTTCAATTTTTTTGGTTATTTTGCATAAAAGGTCAAGAATCAAGATATTGCATAAAAGGTCAAGAATCAAGATAACTCGGTGACGTTATTACCCTTTTCCATGCATTGACCATAACTTCATGTAATAAATAATGCATGATCTTTTTTTTAAAAAAAAAAAAAGTCTTGGAAACAAAATCTTTGATATCCCATGCTCCTTAATTTCACATTATTGCTATTTAATATTTTAAAATGAATCACAATTATTAAATTCGGTCTAATTTGAGTTATGAATTAAGTAAGATTAACCCTAATTAATCTAAAATTATATTGTTTTAAAATTTTATAAAAAATAAAATAATATTATTTAATTTTTTTAATAAAAAAGTTAAACTGTATTTTGAAAAAATTATCTAAATGGAAATGTTATTTTGAGAAAGAAATTAGTATGAGTTATTTTAAAATATAAACCATAGAGAAACTCAAATTGAATATATAAAAAAAACTAATGAATAATTTAGCATCATTTTCGGTAAAAATCTGAAAACAAAAAAAATATTTGTTTTTATTTTTATTTTAAAAACCATCAAAAAGCTACAATTGGATGTCAAACCTCTAAATATTAATAATCTAACTCAATCCCTTAATTATTATTAATCCAACTCAATTATGCAATAAACAGAACCTGACTCGATCTGAATTTCATTTCAAATTATTTTAGAAATGGACTTGAATGAACTGACTTCACCTACTGATCAAACACATGCCAAGCATGCACGGCACGATTCCTTTATTTAATCCCTAGCATGAGGGAATCTCAATCTCATATTTGCTTGCATGGTCCCAAATGGCCTTCAATGGCGAAACTAGCAGCACCCACTTCATAGCACCTTCGACAAGATAAATTAATTGAGGATAGTGGTCAACGCAAAACAACAAAAGAAATAGTATTGGGATGGACAAAAACTAGAGGTGGTTAAATTTGACCTATGTTAATGAGAGATGCATTGAAAAGAATAAAAAAAATTTACATTACAACATAGGAGGCTGCCCTTTTTACAGATGTATAAATATTGATGCAACCCACAGACAAAATGATCCATCAAAACTCCAAGATTAAGCCCCCCTGTGTAGTTGTTACATGTGTTTTGGGAGGTTGCTCGAGAGCCTGTCGCCAGATGTGGCGAATTCTAGCAATGAGACCTGTTCACATCTCAAACACTGAGGTTTCTTCCTCTCATGGTTGCTAGCTATTCCTGATCCTCAATTATCCTTGTTACAATTCCGACGGCAACGGTTTTCCCTAATGTTCTCAAAAAGGCCCTTCCAAGAGCCCTGCAATTCGTGAACTCTTCCGCACAAACTGGTCCATCCAAAGCCACCTGAAATTAGTGAAAAGACAAATATGAGATCAATTCACGGATGTTTCTGCATCAATGTTGACAGAGAATTTATCGTTCATGTTTTTTTTTTCAATTCACTGCTATTTCTGTGTAAAAATTGATGGAGGAAACTATCATTCTTTTTAATTCAATCCACCTCGATTATGGCACTCTGCTTTGAGGTAAGACAGCGAGGTGCCTTCTTTGACACCTTGCCGGTCTTTGGATCAAGTACTGATATTATTTTAACAACTCTTGCAGCCTCCTTTGCATGGTGTATGTGGAATTCCAACTGCACATTTGAATGATCAGATCATCACTGTAAAAGAGAGATGCTCTGGAACAAAATTAAAAAAACACACATCTTCGTAGAGACGAGCTTACTTGAGAGCCAATGACAATTGGGATTGTCAAAAAATCTAAGACGAGCACTTTCAGCTCAAAATGTTTTGCAACTGCAACAGGAAAGTCAGGATGACATAGAACACCCCCAGCCATCACATTACTTCCATCAATGCCTTGGAGACTGACAGTCACATTATCTCCTGCTCTTGCGACTGCACAAATCTGAGAGTCCCGTTCTAGGGTGCGTACTGTCCCCACATCTCCTGATGGCATAACTAAAACCTGCATTCCACCAATTAAATATGTGGTTATAGTACCAGCACGGACAAACAATGGCCAAAACAAAAGATAAATATAACCCCAGCAGGATAGGTATTATTAACACCAAAAATTCAACCACCGGTATAAATTTTAAGCATAAGTAGTATCTGCACTTTATAATCGACATTCAGTAACCCAACATTATATTTTCAGGCTAGGGAACTAATCTTGTCCGGGAGCAAATGTCGAGACAACAAATCAGTGGCCAGTTACAGCACCAATAAAAAACATAGGGTAAGAACAGTAAATGTGAAGATGGTTAAATTCTGGGTCATTAATGATCCAGGGACAGCCTATGATCAACTCACGAATGTCTCAACAAATTTTCCCATGTTATGCAAAAGTCAACATTTAAAAACACACACTAAGGAACAATTCTCACATAGTTGAAGCATGAACTCTCAACTCTCAAGGAGAAAATTGGGTAGCATTTCTGTAAATTTCTTCAACCTTAATCACATCCTTCCAGGGAGACAGAAAGAAAGAGGTCAGAAACATTCAAGTGAAGACCACCACAAGTTTTGGGATCTATATGTGCACATTTATTGGTACATATATTGAACCTAATTATTGAAGCCTAAGCTTAATGCAAGGAATCCAACTGCCCATACTAAGAAGCACTGGTATGATGGGTTTCTATTAGGAAAAATGCAAGCCACCCATCCAATTGATTTCTCAATGATGAACCAAATCACTTGTTTTTCAGAAAGTCTAAAGTCAGTGTTATAACAAGAAGTAGCAACCTTAATGCATACCTTCAATCCACTCCGAAGAGCACCAGCCTCCAGTTTACCGCAGGCTGACACCTGCCCTTGTGAAGATGATTTAACTACATCACATATGGGCATGAGAAGAGGTTTTGAGAAATCTCTCTTCAGTGGCTGAAGAGAATCAATTGCATCCAACAGATAAGATCCATGGTACCTGCAATTCAGTTACCTAGATAAATTTTCAACACCCCAGAAATAATTTTAAGATGCTAGTGAGACTTTTTTATAGCTCCCATTAAAGAAAATATTTCTTGTAAATAAATTGAAAGCGAACTCACCAGGATGATAAACGAACATCAGAAGGAGCTGCAACTAAATTTTGATTTTCCACTGCACTCAACGGAATCCATGACACCAAGGAATCCTTGAATCCACAAGAACGAAGAAATGTTCCAAGTTGTGTTCCAATCAAATCAAATCGGTCTTTGGAGTACTCTACTGAGTCCATTTTGTTAACGGCGACAATGATTTGGTCAACCCCAAAACTTCTAATAAGACGTGCATGTTCCCTAGTTTGCCCTTTGCTGTCCATTCCAGCTTCAAAACCCCCAATGGAGGCATCTATAACAAGGATGGCAGCATCGGCTTGTGTTGCGCCAGATATCATGTTTGGGACAAAGTCTTTATGGCCTGGGGAATCAAGCACAACAACATGATATTTTTTGGAATCAAAATAAGCAACAGCGACTGTCATAGTTATTCCCCTTTCCCTTTCTTCAGGACTCTCATCCAATGCCCAAGCATAAGCGAATGACCCCTTGCCCTGTTTGAATTACCAAAAAGAACCAAAATCAAGTATTATTGTGATTGTTTTTTTATTTGAACAGCACATCCATGCAAAGAAGCAAAACCTTATTAACATCACCTGTAACTTGGCCTCCTTTTCATATTTGTGCATTTCTTTTTGGGTTATCCGTCCCGAAAGATGTAGCAGTCTACCTGAGAGTGTTGATTTGCCAGAATCAACATGGCCAACCTATAATCATTTATAGATGAAGTTTATCATTAATGCAACTGGTAACATATCCTTATTGAAGATATTAGCAACAAAGTTCCGACTTACAATAGCAAGATTCAGTTGTGTCAAAGCATTTTCTGATTTGTCTGGGAGCATCCATTTATCAGGTTGATATTGTGCAGATGACTTAGGCCTCTTGGCACTAGCCTTATTTGAGTTTCCAGATTTATCAAACAAAGACATGTCATTCAAATTACTTGTAAGACCAAGAGACTTGCCCCCATTTATTGAAGAACTGCTATAACCAACACTTTTATCTTTGGCCTTTGGCATCAATGAAGATGTGCTATCTGAAATTTCATCACTTGATTGAGTGTCAACTACGCCATTCTTGTTATGATTGCCCTCATCAACACCAGGCCTGCCTTTTGAAATAGAAGCAGAAGAACTATAAGAACTTTTGCAACTTGGTTGCGGAGCTCCATTCATTAAATGATTGCTGTCATCCATGTTACCTTGTTTGCCTTTTGGAATTGAGGCAGATGATTTATCTGAACTTTTAACAGTCTCAGAAATGCCAGCAGATGCATTTTGAGATCTGGAGTTAATAAGGTTGGCTGCAATAAAAAGGCAGCACAGGAACAAAGATGAAACAATATTATATTCACAAAGGAACTGGAAAGCTCTTGAAAATAAGCTATTATAACTATATTGTTGTTTTGGAAAACAACAAGGAATATGATGAGTATGCATATATATTACACGCACACACATGTTAGAAATATATATTATGTTTATGCATGCAAACCACTTAAGTGAATGCCAAGTTATATACTGTAGGAAATTGCAAGGCAGGTGGCATATTCTATCTTCACATGTTTCAATAGGAAATTGTTCTATCACATAAGAAATTCAAGGCCTTAAATTTGCAAGTTAGGACACATAATTTTTTATTCAGACTCAACCTTCTCTTGATTATGTGTTTATGGCAGACCATACAGTCCTGATAAGAGCAACTCAAAATAAACAGTTGAGCTATAATGTTATGCAAGTTATTTCCCTGTGGTACTCAGCCGAAAGGGGTAGGATGCTTTGAATGAATAAAATGCCAGTACCCAGATGTAGTCCACCAAACTAGATTCCTGGAAGGGAGAAATTGTAGATACTCATAATTGCACCAGGCAATGGCAGCTATACAAGCAAGATGGTACTCTTTTTTTTCATTCCTAACAGGATTTAATCTTTTTAGAAATCAAGGAAATAAAGTTTTTGGCACCGGACACAAAGTGACCTATCAAAATTGAAAATAAAAGGATACCTTTAGATCCAATTTTGGAGGATCGTAACCCATTAGAAACCATGTCATCTGGAGATGGGAAATCAAACTTGAAAGGAGCTGTATAAGTAATATACGCAACATCAGTACACACACAGAAGCCACAGATCTAATGATAGTTTTGAGAAGCAAAATGGCAAAATGACCTCAAAAAACAGCCATCAGCTGGATATATATACATATATAACAGCTTCATCCAAAAGGATTCTTAAGTTAAAGAAAATGGGTCTTTAATATCTACTGATTTCATCAATTCATCCTGTTATAAAACATGTTCAGACCTATATCAAAATGGGAGCGGTTATGGGGACTAAAAGCCTTATGGAATTCATCAAATTTTCCTTGGAAATTCCCAAGCTTTTGGAAGTTATTGCCCTCCTCTGTCACAAAATCATCATTCCGCCGCTGACCTACTACAGCCTTTTGTGGTGTCCGATGTGGCAATGATGCAAAAAGAGACTTGGCCATAATGGATACTCCAGAATCTTTGCATATAATGCCAACTGCATGAAAGAGATCTATTCTATAAACGGAGAACCAGCTTGAAAGGAAACCTAAATAACAACAGAGATGCAAGCTGACTGCATTGTGATATCAAACCAAAAATGATATCTGACTTTGTGCACTACCAAAAGCATGCCCACTATGTTAGTGTCTAATGTTATCCAGGAAGAAAAGGATAATGTGAGACAAAGAGAAAGCAGTTAAAAAAACCAAACACAAAATTTCCTTACATGTTCGTGTCTAAGTTATTCAAGAAGCAAAGCACAATATGAAAAGAATTAGAATGTTATGAAAAATACTTTTCCCTTATTCCTTATTACAAAGAAGAATAATGGACGGAACCAGTCATAGTACTCCTATAATTAACAAAGGACACTTGCATACCTGTTCCCTTGTCATCCTTGAATTTTCCAGGGACAGAACTTCGAATAACACCGCAAATATCACATGCAGTCATACTCTCATCATTATCATAAGTGCAAATCGGGCAACTCCATACCCGAACCTTATCACTACTCGTTTTTTTCTTAGGCTCAGGTGCTTCAACTGTTACACAAATAAATTCCAAACAACCAGCAATTACAATATCAACAACTTGAAGAACATCAACATCATATCCCCTTCAATAAACATAAACTTATATGTACATAATCCTATATTTCTATGCACAAATTCAAAAGCTTTTTTCTATTCTTACACTCATTAAGAAAAAAAAAAACAGAAAAACCTAATTAATTCATTAGAAAGGTTATTTGGATAATTGAAATTGTAATTCGAGAAAACCATAAATCAAATCTCTTAAAAATCCAATCTTTTTCTCAGTGATTTTCAACATACCTTTCCTATTAGTAATGCTGCCCAAAAAATAATTAATATAACGTATCTATACTAACCTTGATCTTCTACATCATAGTCATAGTCATAATCGTCGTAATCGTCATAATCAAATCCGTAATTCCCTTTACGAGGCATATTAATCCTGCTAAACACAAATAAAAAAAATAACTCAGCATTCCAAGCAAGTTCTGATTTTGATCTGAAAAAGTGAAGAAATCACTGAAATTTTGATTTGGTTTTCTGGGATTTTCTCGGAAACCAAACAGAGGATAGTGGGATTGGGAGGATGAGTTGGAGAACTGGAGATTTTTTAGGGTTAATGGACTGTGACCTGTGTGAAATCGCAGTGGCAAAGCAAGCAAGCAGAGCCTAGAAGATGCTTCTTTTCTTTTCTTTTCTCCTCTCCTCTCCTCCTCTGTCTCTCTCTCTCTCTCTCTCTCTCTCTCTGTTTTTGTTTCTCTCTCACCCCATCATAACATACATATATATATTACTGGTTATGATAGAAATTTTTATTTTAGAGTGGATTTCAGTTTTGTTTCAATAGATTCATCAATGTTTTACTTCTATTTTTATATATTTTTTTTAATATTACCATTTTAATTTTCCAAAAAAAATCAATATTATCCCTAAAAATAAAATAAAATTGAGAAAAGAGAGAAAAACCAAAACTTTTAAAAGATAAAAAAAAAAAAAAAAACTATTTATAAAAAAAATGAAAGAAGAGAATAAATTTTTAAAAAAATAGATATTTTTGTTTAATAATATTCGATAAAAAATAATGTGGAGTAACTTTTAAATTTTCTTAAATGTATCATATTGATATGGATGGTATGTTCTTAAGATTACTTAAGGAAAAAATTTAATTTTTAACTGTTGTGCAAGTTGAAGATAAGAAAAAAATCTATTTAACTCTGAAATTCTGTAATTCGATTCATAGTTGTCAGTTCATGTAAGTCTGTTTGGAATTGACTGAGAGTGCTGGGAAATGTTTCTGTTTCAGCTCTTTCTCAACATAATGATGAAGTTTTCCAGTTAATCTCAGCAGCCCCTTGCAAGTAATCCAAAAACTGTTTCTTGATAGGCGTTTTGCCAGGCAGGTAGTGTCCAAATACATAACTCCATTGTAGTACTTGCCTGCCTACAATAGAGAGCTAGAAAGCTGAGGAGGGAGCTAGGAAACAGCCGTGGAAACAGGGCAGAAGCTGCTGGCAGCAGGGTCGGTGCAGAATCCTTGCAGGGGAGGATTTGCAGCACCTGTAAGTCGGCAACCAAGGAGAGATTTCTTGCGGCAACTGGACTGGAAGAAAGAGTAACAATCCTACAAGGAAAGGGAGACGGAAAGTCTATACAAAAAAAAAAAGGGCTTATACGCGGCAGATACAGCCTTAAATTCAGCAACTCAAACTGGCAGAAATAGATCTGTGAGTTGAGGAGTTCGGCCATAAAGTCAGCAACTCAACCTGGCAGAAACAGGTCTGTGAGTTGAGGAGTTTGGAGTTCTGACTTGAATTCTGAGTTATAATTTATTACAACTATCTTAGATTATATTAGGATTTTCTTTACCAGTTATTTTCCATTGAGTAGAATACAAGACCATACAAGTAGCCAAAGAGGTAAGAATAAAATATCAAACAACACCTTTTCTGAACCTTAACATCAAAGCTGCTTCCATTTCCACCGGAAAACTCAATAGCATACTTACAGTCTCGACCAATACACCACTTTGTCTTCCTATTCTTTAATATAAGACCTGACAATGTAGCCAGAATTCCTCTTCAAACCCTCTACAGACACCAACGATTCGATCATGTCTTCGCCAACAGCGGCGTTACAAGATGGGTCAGGAGACCACCTCAACATCAAACACCCAAAACCATCACTTTAATTGATTTGCTAGTGTAACTAGACCAGCATGCGTTACAGTAAGGATATGTCCACAAGAAGCCGAGGTAAAATCCAGCACAAAACCCGCAAGCAATAATTTTACAATATCATCATCGATTACTACTTGTTTCTCTTAGTACCAACCCTACTTTTTCAAGAACTGATCCAGACTCGTCAGCAAACCATGCATCATTAACTTTATTGACAGAACAATTATCATGATAGAGTAATAAGATAATTGCCTCGCTTTTTGATACATAGAGGACAAAAGATACTTCTGCGGTTATAATGGTTGTCTCTTCTTCTTATTAGGTACCTGAGAATTGAAATTAGAGATTATTCAAGAGAGAGAAAATCAGGAGATAGAGAGAGTGATAATGGTTAAATCTTCAATGAAATATCATATAACCAAAGGTTTTTGTGAAGTTATTAAACCCGGTATAGTGTAACGAGATAATATAGAAAATTTATTATTTGGATTGAACTAAGTTTCAAGCAAAATAAAATAAAATATTAATTTGATAAAATTTAATTAATTTGATCATGTTTTTAATAATATGGTTTAACAATAAAAAATATTAAAAAAATAATAAACATTGTTTTTGTAACTTACAAGTTGATTAGGACATGTTTGTAATTGTGGTAGCGATGGCGGTTCAAAATGTTTTTCGCTTAAAAATATATTAAAATAATATATTTTTTTTATTTTTAAAAAATTAATTTTGATATCAATACATCAAAACGATCTAAAAATATAAAAAAAAAATTGACATAAAATTTTGTTTTTTTTAAGAGAACACGGTGTTCCCAAACATGCTATAAGTAACCCAAGCACTTTTCCAGGCCTATATCTAGGCTGGTAATCACAACTATGTTAAATAATATCTATTATATAAGAAAACTAAAATATAAAAAAATAAATGTTATATTTAGTTCTAAAAGAATCTATCTTGCATTCTAACACCATTCTCCTCATAATAAAAGGAACTCGAACTTTGAAAAGTGTTTTTTGAAGATGAAGGTTTAAGAGCTCCGATCCAAAACATGGAAGTCACCTTGTGAAATCCTTTATGTATAGGTCCTATACAAATT
>Ga0307517_10015667_pt1 | contig 10048 bp, 6 predicted proteins | sample 23_EM_MG_FD_194515 | JGI IMG/M metagenome (GOLD analysis project Ga0307517, IMG submission 194515) | Populus trichocarpa ectomycorrhiza microbial communities from riparian zone in the Pacific Northwest, United States - 23_EM | ecosystem: Host-associated > Plants > Roots > Unclassified | place...
TACATTGTTATTATCAATTCGTTTAAATTTAGAATCCTAGCAAACTTTGAATACTTTCAACGTTGTGTCAAGTTGCTTGATCAGATTCCACACACTAGTATTTCTTCTTAGGCGACATTAACCCTTTTTGAGCATCATAATCCATACAGGGTGCCAATGGTTTTAACAGGTTATCACCAGATAATCCCCAATATCTCTTTAAGGAGACAAAGCATCATATAATTTTCAACCACCCCTCACAATTCACCAACCATTGCAGCTGCACATTACTTAAATCATGGGAAAAACAATCTCTTCTGACAAATCAAGCCCACTGCACGATCCTTCTTTCACCATGCTTTTTTCTTCTCTTTGTGATCTTCTTTAGACTCTGCATTTTGAAATTCCTACACTCAGTTTCAAGGGTTCCATGGAGAATCCAAAACCATTTCAAAAAGGCACAGATACTGGCCTTGCCTACAATCCACTCTTCGGAAGGTCCAAGGATATCAGCCTAATATCAATTTGTCCAAGCCAACGTCCATCAATGGTCAAGGAAGAGTGGGAAGACATTTCTCCACCGGTTTGGAGTCAAGCCCAGGTTGTTGGCCATGTCTGATCCAGACATGATTAAGGAGATGCTCTGTAGTTTTTTGGACAGGGGCTTGGTGGGCTTACCGGCAAAAGTCATGTTCACCTCTAGAGAAAACACTACGAATTGTAATAGAGTTTTTTTTTCTTATTCCTTCAGTTTTTTTTTTTGGTTCTTTAATTTTTTTTTTTTTTGGGATTAAACTTTATGGTATACTTTGTCTGTCTTGGCTAGGGGATCTCACGGTATCAATAAAGAAAATCATTGCTCAGTTGACGCTTGGTTTACATAAATTATGTAATAAAGAAAATTTCTCAACCCATATATAAGTATATAATCGCTGGAGATCTCGAGTTAATGAACTCTCTCCCGTGATTTGGTTATTGAGAGTGAGTCCACAATATCAAAAAAGAAACAAAAAAAAAAAAAGTTCTTCTTCAAAGTTGAACTTTGGCAATGAACAAATTATTTGGTTCTAAAGTTTAATATTTTTGTATTTGGTGAAAAGTTTAATATTTTTGTATTTGGTGATGCTTTTATTTTTGTTTTTATGTATTTTTTAAAAGTATTTTTAATTTTGAAGAGCATCAAATTAATTTTTTTCTAATGTTTTATGATAATTTTGATATAAAAAATAAATGAACCTGACAAAAATAAATATATAAATAAACAATCATATATCTATCTAGAAATGATAATTGTGTCTTTAGTGTGTGTGTGTGTAGCATATCAATATTGAGACTAAAATTTTGAATAGCTATATAAATACGAAGAACTGAATATAAAAATATCATTTTTTTAATAGAATTTAAATCTTTAGCAACTCTTTGGAGGTATAAAAATATCACTGTGACAACCAGCCAATCAATTGCGATAATTAACCACGGTTCTAGGATCTGTTTTTTATTTATTTTAATAGTTTTTTTAAAATGATATTTTTTAAAAATTTTATATTTTGTTAGTATTTTTAAATCATTTTAATATACTAATGTTAAAAATAATTTTTAAAAAATAAAAAAAATATCATTTAAATACATATATGAAGAAATCTCTATTATATCAATGTTGAGACTAAAATTTAGGATAGCTATATAAATACGATGAATATAAAAATATCTTCTTCTTCTTTTACTAGAATTTAAATCTTTAGCAACTCTTTGGAGGTATATTAGAGTAGCTAGAAACAATAATGGGAGGGAAAATAATAACACGACATTTATTTATAGGCTAGAAAAGGAGCATATTGCCCCAAACATAGTCACACCAATATTAATATCTAGGCATGCACATTTATTTTTATGTCAAAAAAATAGTTGCATATTTAAATTAGATTATTTAAATTCATCGCCCTTAAATTTTTTTATCTTTTAAATTTAATATTCATTCTTTTGATTGTTATTTATTTTATTTGAGATCATTCTTTAAATTGATTTTGTTTTACGATTTCACCCTCCTTTGGGTTTTTTCCTATCAAATTTGATCCTTATTTTTTTTTGCTTTAGAAAGTTTTTAAAATTGATATGTTAAACTAATTGGGAATTATGCTTATTGATTCAATGCAAGTCTAGAATTTCACAAGGTGCAAGTTTTAGAGATTAAATCAAGTTCAAGAAATATGCCCTAGTTTGCTTTCTTTTTTTTTCTTTCTTTTTTTTCCCTTTTTTTAAGCTAATGTTTTTTTTAAAAAAAACTTTTTTTTAGAGTTTTGCTTTGTGATATTTTACGGTTTGTTTATATGGCGTTAATCTCGAGTTCATGACCTGATTCACTGATTTTAAAGGTTAACGTGTGTTGACTTCTTTTTTAGAGTTTTGCTTTGTGATATTTTACAGTTTGTTTTCTATGACGTTAATCTCGAGTTCATGACCTGATTAATTGATTTTAAAGGTTAACGTATGTTGATTTTTTTTGTCTTTTTTTAAAATTGATTTATTTTAATTTCATCATTCAACATTAGATATATAGGGAATCGGTCTTCGTGCTTTTGTTTCCTTTCCTTTCTATTGGGTTGACCTGATCCAATGCCCATGATTGTCTGGTTAGCGGGTTAAACCAAGTTGATTCATATTTTTTTCATAGCTTTTTTTAATTAAATTTATTTTTTTTATTTTTTTCCTTCAACATTGGGTTGCCCGATGATTGAACTTTATGGTTTTATTCATTTTTCTTTCAAACGCGGTTACCCTAGTATTCCAACTAGATCAGAGATTTTGCATTTTGACTCGGGTTGATTCAAATCAAATTTTTTTGATTTTTTTTTAAATTATATTTTTTTCTTATTTTTTTGTCTTTCAACATTTCATTTTGCTAGAAATCGAGTTTCAGCTTTTTTTCTTTTGATTTTATTTTCTATAAAGTTATCACGTTCTTATTTGATTTGTTAGGAATTTCCTTTCAAACTTTTTTTTCTACTTTCTTTTCCATGATATTATCATAATCTTATATCAAAGATCGCATAGTTTGCGAGTCAATCCATTTTAACTATTGTTTTTTTTTAAAATAATATTTTTTCAGTTTCGCCCTTTTAACTTTGAGATGTTTAATAATCTAGATGGACTTGTATCGATTTCTATTTAGCTTTTATTTGTTGTTAGTTTTCTTATTAGTTTATTTATTATCGTTGTATTTTTTTATTCATATTATTTAAGTTACCAATTGAAGTAATAACTTGAGTTTTAATTCTTTTTATCTTAGCATTTTTTTACATAAAAAGTAATAATTCCAGATCGTGGCAGAACGCAGGTAGCAAATCTAGTTTCTGTCTATAAGTATTGAATTCCATGGATATTCGCTTCCTTATCACTCCTCCATTTGCTTACAACCAGTTAGTGATAATGTTGTTAAACTCTACTCAACCCAGGCTGTGAAGAAGAATTCTCAATTGATCAAGATAAATCTTCAATTTCAGAAAATTTTACTCAATTGACTGAAATTGAAAAAACATGTGCTCAATTGACAAAATTAATAATGGAGGGGCTCTTTTGACAAGTTGGTGAAAATATAGGATGCAAATAGTGGGTTTTGTCAAAATGAAGGATACACTTACAGAACGAGTGGACATGAAAGCATGAATGCATAAAGTTGAAAAATGCCTTGACGGGCCCTTGTTGCCACAGAAAATTGCGTAGGAAAGGAGAGCCAGGACTTGTAAAAGAAAAGAACACGTACGCAGTTACGCAATCATTAGATGGTGATATAATAATAAGAGTTTGGAATTAAATTTTTTTTTTTTTATGATTTTATGTTCGAGTTTTGTAGTTGTTCATATGATGGTCACTGAAAACTTACATGATCGTTAACTTCAGGGCTCGTGGAATTAGTCGAGGTGCGCGCAAGCTGACCCGAACACCCATATTAAACCGAAAAAAAAAAGAACACATATGCCTGTCGCCAGCACAATTTAATTATTTATGGATAGTTTAAGAAGGAAGTTGTTTTGAATAAAATATTTTACAAGATAAAATATTTTTTATATTTTTTTAAATAATAATTTATACACAAAATCATTCAACAATCTTAACCATCAAAATCTTATCATCATCACTGCATGCAAAATCATTATTGTTGTTGCCATCATTATTTTTCACTTTACAATTACTATCTTCGTTACCACCCCCGCCACTATAACTCTATCACCATCAGTCATGGTTATTAGAATCGATCCAAAAATTGACTTGTCAGTTCTAAATTAGATTTAGATTAATTTGAATTAATTTATAAATTTTTTTAAAAAAAATATTTAAAATTTTAATATTCCATATGAAAAAATTAAAAAATAATTTATATAAATATAATCTATACATGTTATAAATAATAAAATTTAAAAAATTATTTCAAAAGATTTTTTATCTCACATAAAAAGATATTATGTTAGTATATTATCTTTTTAAGTTGAAATATTTAAATTAATTTTTTTTATCATACATTAAAAAAATACAATTTTTTTCTTGTGAATATAAAGTATATATACTAAAAGTACATTAAAAAAATAAAATATTTTTCTAGTATTTATATAATGAACTTTTATTATCAAATAAAAATTATAAAAAAGATGAGTTTCTGATTGAAAAAAAAAATAGAACTCAATCAGAGATTTTATTTCTTATTCCGATCTTTTATCTTACTCGTGGGAATCAAGTGATCGATGCAGTGTATTTGATGCTTGTGGGACTTTTGGCAGCTGCAATAGTCTAAATAGGATTCCTTGCAAGTGTTTGCCTGGATTTCAGCCCAAGTCTCCCGATAATTGGAAATTAGGAAACTTTTCAGAGGGGTGTGAAAGATTGTCACCTTTGTGCAGCAATGATGTGGTTCAGAACTTCCTGCAGTTAAATGGTTATTACTTATTTTTAAAGTGTAATATATACTAGAAAAATATTTTATTTTTTTAATGTGAGATTTGAAACCCTTTAATATATATATTCTATATTTCTAAAGAAAAAATTATTTTTTCAATATGAGATTTGAAGTCTTTTAGTATATATATTCGGACCCAACAGAAAGGGATCTATGTTCGGACCCAGCGTGCAGGTCAGCAGACCCGCTAGCTTGGGTGGACAGTTAAGCTCGCAGGTCTGACCCCAATACTAGGACATGATAGCTCATGCGCTAGGTGTTCACAGCCTGGGGCGTAACCTCCCCCTACAGCCTTGGAACTCTATGTGGTTGAGTATGATTGCTCTTGCGCCAAGTGTTTGTGCCTGAGGCTGCAGCACACCATGGCCCCCTCTCAAATGTGCAATTCACAGTACAATAAGTCTTGATGGAGATGACTTTTCCCGTATGATTTAGTTTTATATATAATATAATAATAATAATAATAACCACCAAAGAAAAACCATATAATAATAATAATAATAATATTATTATTATTATTATTATTATTATTATTATTTGTGCCATAAATATTATTATTTTTATTATTATTGAAAGTATTAATATTAAAAATAGTATTATTTGTGGTATAAATATTATTATTTTTATTATTATTGAAAATATTAATATTAAAAATAGTATTATTTGTGGTATAAATATTATTATTTTTGGTACAAATATTTTTATTTTTATTATAATTGAAAGTATTAATATTTATTTTTATTGTAGTTGAAAGTATTAATATCAAAATAATTATTATTTGTGGTACAAAGATTATTATTTTTATTATCATTGAAAGTATTAATACTAAAAATAGTATTATTTGTGGTATAAAAATTATTATTTGTGGTTTAATTATTTTTTTTATTATAATTGAAAGTATTAATATTAAAATAGTATTATTTATGTTCTGAATATTATGATTTTTATTATAATTTGAAGTATTAATATCAACTATACTATTATTTGGGGTATAAATATTATTATTTTTATTATAATTGAACTAATAATATTTAGAACATAAATTATAATATGTTTGATTTTAATAATTTCAACTATAATAAAAAATTATAATATTTATAAGGGAAATAATTATATTTAGAAACCTAAGACCTAATAGCCTTAGGTCTTGACAAAGGACCCAAGAAAATTGGATCCTAATGCAGGACCCATTAGCCTTGGGCATAGGGCAAGCCAGCTCCAGCACCACGTGGGCGCACGGGTCTAACCTAGCGCATAGGCAAGGCAGCCCAAACGTCAAGTGTCCGCATCCCAGGGCCTGTAGCCCCACCAAAACTTAAACTAACCATTTTCTCTCTAACCATTCTTTCAATACCAAATACATCACAGCAAAAAGACAACCCAATCCCTCTCTCGCTGCCCTTGCAACTCTCTATAGCAAGGGCTGCTTTGCCATTACACTACTCCAATCCATAGTGCTTTGTGTCTAGATAAACAGTAACATGAGCACTGATCCCTTTTAATATTTTGTATAATACTTTATGTTCCCAAGAAAAAAAGTTATTTTTTCAATATGGGGTTTGAAGCCCTTTAGTATATATATTTTATGTTCACAAGAAAAAATTATATTTTTTTAATGTGGGATAAATTGTTTTTTGATATATTCTTTTAAACTTTATTATTTACAATATATATATATATATATATATATATATATATATATATATATATATTCACATGAATTGTTTTTTAATTTTTTTATATGAAATATGAAATTTTTAAATTTTTTTAAATTTTTTCAAGTTAACTCAAATTGACTCGTATAACTTTTGATTCGGTCTCTTAACCAGATCAACCCGATGTGATAATTTATGATTCAAAGGTTGTTGTAAATTTTGATGACTCACAACGTTCAATCTAAAGTGCTAAAGCTGTTATTGATTAAGGGAAAAAAAAACTCTCATGCTATCAATTTGGTTAATTGAGTATCTATAATTTTCATTTCAATCAATTGAGTATAAGTTGCCTAAATTGAAAAAAAAAACTTTTACTCAATAGGAAGGATGAGATGAATGATGATATTTCAAGAATGACAAAAAAGTTGATGATAATGACTAAGGTTGTGAAGAGGAATTCTCAATTGATAGAGATAAATCTTTAATTTCGGAAAATTTTACTTACTCAATTGACTGAAATTGAAAAACATATGCTCAATTAAAATTTTTAAAATAATAATTTATACACAAAATCATCCATCAATCTTAACCATCAAAATCTTATCATCATCACTATATGTGATATTATCATCACTGTTGCTATCTTCATTACCACCCCACTACTGTAACTGTACCACCTTTAAAGAAAATTTAAGCCAGATAAAGGTGTTTAAAATTGTGTTTTATTAAATTATAATTTTTTTATATTTTTCAATCATTATGTTGATATTAAAAATAATAAAAATATTATTTTAATATATTTTTAAATAAAAAATATTGTAAAAAATAATCATTACAACATTAAAAAAGCATGTTAAATTTTGTCGATGACTAGGAAAATGTTGTGGTGTTCAAATGATTGACTATTCTAAATTAATCCAAGTTAGTAAAGCATCCTCTCCCTTCCTTTATGGTTAGCGTCAACAAGACAAGTGCAGTGAAAATGTGCTTTGCAGTTGACTTGAGTGATACATTCATGGTTGATGGTAAGAAGAGGTCTTAACCAGAGAGATCCATGTGCAATGCATAGCATGCTATCAACCGTTTTCTTTTCTTATGCATTCTTATTATGCTCCTCCCTTTTATGTTGCTTTGCTAGAGATACCATCACGTATGCTGGTAGTTCGATTAGTAATGATGGTGGAGAAACTCTTGTTTCAGCAGGAAAAAGGTTTGAACTGGGGTTCTTTACTCCTGAACAACGTTCTGTTTACGAAAGCTATGTAGGAATTTGGTATTACAGGTCGAATCCACGAATAGTTGTGTGGGTTGCCAATCGAGACTGCCCACTTCTTGATGATGCAGCAGTTTTGACTGTCACAGATGATGGAAACCTCAAGATTTTGAATAAAAGTGGAGATCCTTTTTGGTCTACAGATCTTAAATCAACATCAAAACCAGGGTATCGGTTGGCTAAGCTCTTAGATTCTGGGAACTTGGTTTTTGGTGATAGTAATACCCTTTTGACAACTATTCTATGGCAAAGCTTTGCACATCCAACTGATACATTTCTTTCAGGTATGAATATGAGTGGGAATCTACAATTGAATTCATGGAAAAGTCAAGTTGATCCAAAAGAAGGTAACTTCACATTTAAGCTAGATGAAAAAAGGGGCGAGTTTGTTATCTCCGACGGCAGTATAAAGCACTGGACTAGTGGGGCGTCGAGTGATTTCTTTAGACCAGAAAGAATTCCTGATGTTATAGAATATTTTCTATGGAACGTCACCAGACGTTTTGAATCCATTTCTGTTTCTAATCGAACTTCAATACTCAACGGAATAAATATATCAATCTCAGATTTTAGCAATGCAAGGATTAGGTTGGACGTTAAAGGGGAGCTACAATACTTGAGCTATAATACAAATTGGTCTAAGCTATGGTGGGAGCCGAAAGACAACTGCAGTGTGTATAATGCCTGTGGGAACTTTGGCAGCTGCAGTCTATACAATAAATTGGCTTGCAGATGTTTGCCAGGATTTGAGCCTAAGTCACTGGAAAATTGGAAAAATGACGATTTCTCCAGTGGTTGTAGCAGAAGCTCTGCACCATGTGTGAAGAAGACCACCTTCTTGAGCTTCAAGACGATGAAATTTGGGCAACCAGTCAAATCATTTGAGGTCGAGGATGAAAAACAATGCAGAGAGGAGTGTCACAGTAACTGCTCATGCCAAGCTTATTCCTTCGTTGAGGTGAAAGTCAATAGGCGAAGGGACAAACAACCTCGCACTTGCTTGATCTGGATGGATGATGATCTTAAAGATCTCCAGGAGGAATATTCTTATGGTGGGCCCGATCTCTTTGTCCGAGTCGCCATTTCTGATATAGGTACTTTCTTTCTTTCTCCTTTTGTTACTACAAGATGCTAGAATTACGTCAAGGATAATTTTCTCTGATAGAAGATTGCAGACAAGCAGTGGACTTAATTCATAACTGAACTAAATATCAGTAGTTTTGCATACCTTAAAAAAAGCTCCATGTTTTGCAGAATCAAAGGCTAGAAGTTGTGAGCCTTGTGGCACAAATGTGATTCCTTATCCTCTAAGCACTGGATTAGATTGTGGTGACCCCAAGTACTTCAGTTTCTACTGCGATAATTCCATAGGAAAACTCCGCTTTAAGACACACAACGGCACCTATAATGTCACTACCATCAATCAAGATAGAAGAACATTTGCTATCCAAGAGAAAGATGTAGCTGATTGTAATGCCAGTACAAGAGGTCAAATTCGGAAGTTCAACACGTCATCTCCATTTAAGTTGAACGCCTCTAAACGCTGGTGTGACTCCAATGTTTCATCTCAAGGTCTGGTAGAAATAGATATTGGTTGGGAGCCACCTCCAGAGCCAGTCTGCTCTTCATCTTCGGATTGCGACGATTGGCCAAATTCAACTTGCAATGTAACAGGAAATGGTACAGGGAGATGCCTCTGCAATTCAAATTTTTTGTGGGATGGCATGGCTCTAAAATGCGTTCAAGGTGAGCACTCTATATCTTGCTTCAAGCTGCAGAAGTAGTGAAAACAATAAGTTTCATCCAGTTTAATTTATTATAATGCGCATACCCCCTTTTCTTTCTTGAAGTTGTCGATGGACAAGCAGGAGGATCTTCGAGAAAAAAGAAACCATTGTCTTTGATTGTAGGAGTTACAATTGCTAGTGTCATAGTTCTATCAAGCATCTTCCTTTACATCTGCATTTTTATGAGAAAGAAGGCCAAACGACGAGGTAACTAGACAAATTTTCCACGTGTAAGTTGGTATTGAAGTTTTTAAGGGATTCCTCATGTAATTACCAGTGGTCTTGTTGAAATTTCAGAAAGCCAGCAAAATACTGAAAGAAATGCAGCTCTTTTGTATGGCACTGAGAAACGGGTCAAGAACTTGATAGATGCAGAAGAGTTCAACGAAGAAGATAAGAAGGGCAT
>Ga0307517_10015671_pt1 | contig 10047 bp, 7 predicted proteins | sample 23_EM_MG_FD_194515 | JGI IMG/M metagenome (GOLD analysis project Ga0307517, IMG submission 194515) | Populus trichocarpa ectomycorrhiza microbial communities from riparian zone in the Pacific Northwest, United States - 23_EM | ecosystem: Host-associated > Plants > Roots > Unclassified | place...
GTAACTAACGTCAATCTGTCTAGTTTTTCTATCTGGGCTCGTCATCAAATGAATGTTTTGGCATGTACAAGTTTAATTAAAAGAAAGTGTAGTCATTGAGAACTCTTTGCTAGTGTTATTGAACTCAATTTGGCCAGGTGGGTAAACCTTGAGTTCCCTTGAATCATTTCCTTACTTAGCTTATGTTTCAAATGAAATCATATGAGAAGTGATCTAATATGACCTGGTTAATTTTGGTGGTCTAACCATAACCCGGTTGATTAAAAAAATTTCAAATGTCATTGTTTTAACTTTTTTATAAATATTAACATGACGAAATTCTAGATGGACTTGGGTTTTTAGATGTGGCCCGATAGACTCAACCGATTAATCTAAAACCTAATTTATTTTTTTTATAAAAAGATTAAAATGACATTGATATAACATTTTCTCTATAAAAAAACCAGGACAATGATATTTTGGATAGACTCGAGTCAAACTAGGTTGTATCCCTTACTGGGTTTAATAACCTTGTATTTTAAAATCTATTTTTTGTTTGATTGAACAATTAACCTTCTAAACAAGAAGAGGGAAGGTATTAGTTAAAACTTAAATAAACAAATAATGTAAACTAAAAAATACATGAAAAAAGAAAAAGAAAAGGAGAGTTTTAATTAAAATTCTAAAGAAAAAACAAAAACAAATAAAAAAAGAGAGGCCAAGTGTTGCTAGGCCCGCACACCTCACAAGTAACCCAAAAGCGCAGGAGCATCTGGGTTGATTTTTTATTTTTTATTTTTTATTTTTTAGAGAAGGGTGAATGACATGTCCTCCTTCTTTTAAAAAACAATAAACAACATGTTGCCTTGAAGCGTAGTTTCCAAATACTATAGAGGTGGTGGAGTTTGGAAAGTTAGGGTCAAACAAAAACTCATTTTTCTACTTGTTTTCATTTAAAAATACATAAAAATACTTTAAAAACTTTGATAAACTCATTTTCACCCCCAAAATATTTTAAAATCAATCAAAAAGCGAAAACCAATTAAATTGAAAAGAAATCTAAATGGGCCTAATCTATTTTTTTTGACATGTTTATAAGAAAACACCACTATTATTAAAATACTATGAAGATGATTAACACCAAGAAATACTTTTTTCTTTGCTAGAATGTGGCAAACCAAATATTTTTCCTTTTTTATTTTATTTTTTAACGATTTTTTCTTTTTTTTTTTCTCAAACTCATTAAGTGATGTAAAAAAAATTTAAATTAAAACACGTAACTCAAAAAGTAAAGGGACCAAAAAGAAATTGTAAAAAATCATAAGGCAAGTTTTTTAGGATAGGTGCTGACACACAATAACCTAAATGTTTCTTTAAAAAAAAAATTAATCATCGAAAACTCAATTTTAGCAACTAGCAAAATTAAAACCTATATTGTCAAATTGAACTAACACCTTCGAAACCCTTATGGAAAACAATTAAAAATAAATTATGAGCCCAAAATCCTATTTAATCCAGTTGATAGTTGATGCAATTAAAAAAAATGAACTAAAAAATGCCAAAAAAATAAGTGAACACCATCCGAGCGAACATTGTTATGTGATAAAAGAGTGTTCCGTGAATTCAACAAACCTTTTAGATTCTTTTAATTTAATTTAATTTAATATGAAATTAAGATATTTATTTTACATAAAATAATTAAATGGTGGAAAAAAGCTTGAATGGAAACCACAACCTACAAGCCATAACAAAGCAAAAGCACAATCAAAATGAAGAAAAGTCGAAAGCTTGAAGGAGAATGTGCACGAAATTGGATTATGGACTCATCTGGTTCAATTCTCCATGAGTTCACATCTGCATGACAAGTCTTAAAGATCCAGTACCGGTGACTCATGCTACTGACTATAACCACATCACAGCAAGTAATTTCTTAAAGAAGTCTTGCAATGGCCAGCACAACACTAGAGAGGTTCCATTAACAAGCAAACCACACACACGTCAAATGTTTGTCATTTGTTTTCCACAGTTCATGATAACACAAGTAATCGTCCAAAAGGCGCTGGTTCAGAAGACATTACAAGTGCCTTTTGCTGCAAGGGGCAGACATGTGAACAAAATCCCACTAGTTTCAATGAGAAATTGTACATGCTGTCCAATGCATCCAAAAGTAACCAAAAAATCTTCACCACCACTGCGCTTGACATCTTGCACGAGCAATACAACAAGGTTAAGAACCTAATATAACAACAGTTTTCCAAGATACATGAGAAGCCTTTAGCATCGGTCAAGCAAGGTTGGATGCAACCTTTGGTTGAACTTCGTCTGATGCAAGAGATTTTCCAAAGCAACCTGCATCTGGTGAAGGTGCAGCACTGATACCAGGTTTTGTGGTGTCTGCCTCTTTTCCTTCTGGTGAAGTGGGATACGGGCTTTTGCTCACCAGCCTGCAATTAACAGAGTAAAAGAAAAGGTCCAGGCAGCCCAGATGATATGTTTGTGCATCATGTAACCATTAAACACATAGGAGCATGGTAACTTAGATGCAATACCACAAATCATGAAGTTCCGTGTGTATATGTTGTTTAAAGTATAAGAGATAAGACAGAGAATCCCAAAATGCAAAACAGATACCTGTCCCGACGCTTCTCAAAGAATCGCTGCAGAGAATGTCTCCTAGCAATAGGTAATTCTTGACCAAAAAAATGGAATTAAAATGAGAATCATTAAGTTATATCTAATTTCATAGAAAAGAAAGAGCAATAAAATATTTGAAATCCAACGCTAATTGCATATCAGTCATGTTCTCTAACCATTACCAGCTTGCATTCTGCAAAAGGAATTCTGACGACTATAGGCTTGGGCATGTGGGGCAGCAGTACTTTGCATTGAAGGAGACCTTGTAAGAACTGGTGTACCATCAGGAGACCCACTTTTCTTCATGTCAACAGGTTTGACAGCAGCAGCAGCAGCAGCAGCAGCAGCAGCAATAAGCATAATTTCTTGGACCTAAATGAACACGATTAAGAGTTATAATGAAATCTACCATGTAGATATTTATTAAAGTCTTGGAAGTTCTAGTGAGGGAAAACCTTTTCTGCAGGAATTGCATCAAACACGACAACACTTCCACCATAGAAGATGGTAAGCTGATCCGGAGTAGGAATGGTGGCATTTGGTCCGGAAGTTGCCATAATTGTGGGCCTTAAGAAACCAAAGATAAGTCATTACATTATGCTGAACTTGTCTGGCATGCATCTACCACTTAAGTAACTTCTATAAGCAAAAAATTTTAATTAATAATGTCGAAAGTATATCTATTAAAGAAGAGTAAGATGATCACAAAACAAACGTTTTTACAGGGGTGGAGAGGCTTAAGGAAAAAGAGAACAGGGTGAAATGAGAGGATGCAGAGATATAATAGAATACAGATAAAATATTTACAACTTTGATGCAAGTAGCTGCAAGAATTCAAATCAGTTGGGTTAACTACACAAATCCCTCTCTTTCTTTCTAATTTCTATTTTGTCTTAAAAGATATTGTGATATCAAATCTTTTATCATTTTGCCCCCATGTCACTACTCATTTATTTTGTTCCTACTACTTGAGTACCACTCTTCAACGCTAATGTGTCCATGGCCAAGCTTGTAAGGTGAATATCCCCCTGGATATTAGAAAGATGGTTACCCCCAGCCCTGGATACGAGAAAGTTGGTGTCAAAACATAAGTGAGCAAAGTTTTCAACTGATCAACGAATTAATCTAGATTAAGCAAAGAATTCTCCTAACAATTGCCGACTCCCAAAATTGGACCTTCAACCACCTTCAGGATTAAACTTGACAACTCTAAACCATTTTTATAATCTCCTGGGTTCACTAACCATGCTAATTGCAAACAAATGGGAGTTCAACTAAACCAAATTACTGTGGATCAAACAAATCATTTGATCCAAACAATCTGAGCTACCAAAATAATCAAAAGATAGGACTTCCAGCTACCATCAAAATCAAACTTGACAGTTCTGCAACTTAAGAGTGTAAATATAACAGAAACAAAAATGTTCTCTATCACAGAACAAAAAAAAGTCATAGAGCTTAAATGACTGCATAATGTATCAATTTTTCTGCCTGATAAGAAGCTTACACATTGCTACTAGAAAAGAATACGGTGATTACTCTTAGTTGCCACTTGATCTGACATTTATTCAAAATCATGTTAATCAGACAAGATGATCTAGGAGATGGCAAAAAAGGATCCATTAGCATCCTCAAGCCTAATAACTGCACAGAAAAGGAAAAGGAAAGGCCAGCTAGCATTGCCTTGCGAATAGACCTACAATTAGCATTGACAGACTGATACTGCATGTGTTCGCCACATGTGACATTAAGGCAACTTTCACCCGCTTCTCATTCAAGGGGTCCATGACCAAACAAGCCTTAACCCAGACCAAAAGAAGCAATTAAGTAGAAGTCTTTTCATAACTTCTTTTCTATATGGGTAAGCTTTTAAGCAAACAAATACTTCTATTCCATAAAGGTAGGATTTTTAAGCACAAACATTTTATGTCAAAAAGAGATACGAGAAGGCAGTAACGAGAGAAATCTTTTCAAGTCTTGCAATAACTCTTCACTGCTTTCAAGATATGCAGTTATGTTACTTGTAACTTGGTAGCATCCACAAAATCCTACCATGAGTGAAAGCACACTCATCTAAACTTTCCCACTCTGACAACAGAGAACACAAAAGATTTGATTAAGTAATTTGTTATACAAATCAAATCATACCAATCCAGATGCATCCCACTCATAAAAATTTGCCTCTGCTACTGGTGCTCAAAATGAAGGGATCATGGAAGCTTAAGGAGGAAAAATTGCAGAACTTCTATTCACTGCCTACTTTAAGACGGGGCAGTTTGCATCTCTTCCCTGCCCTTCAATCCATTTTCAAATTACATTTGATTGCTGATATTTCATGCAAATTCCCAAATTATATGGAAAGTATCCTTGTTTGGACGTTAGGGCTTGAATGAAAGAAAGGATCTTTAAATTTGTAGCTATAGGTCACAAAAAAGAGTGTAACTTCATGGTGCTCTTCTTGGACTGGCTATGAGTGTAACTTGTACACTCAGTTGTGTCGCTTCCTGCTCTAATTGCTGGTGAAGTTTCAACATTTCTGTTTCTACGTTACTCCTGTATTACACACCTTTCTTGTGCTACAATAATTTAATCAAAGGAGAAGTTTCAGATCCTTAAATAATAGAACAATTTAGCGAAACAAGAGCACCATTTATGAACACATACAGCAGGTTCTTTCCTCTTCTGAAACTCCAAAAAACATAACCTAACAAATCCCCATGATTCAATTACATTCAAGCATCACAACACAGCAGAATTTAAGCTCCCATCAGGCCTTCACGAATTAGCTTTTAATTTTCATACCCAACACTTCTTTACAAATAAAACAGATCTCAGCTTCTATTTTCCCCTTGTTTCGTTTACAAGCTAACAAAAAAAAATCAAGACTTTTTTCTCAACAAAAACAGGAATTTTTCTGGTTAATAAAAGGAACGTAGACTCGTACCTGGAACTGGGTGTCCAAAGAGGATGGACCCCTTTTTTCTCCAACAAATCAGCACCTTCCTTGCTAGATACCAGATTTTCACCACAACCATTGGTAACCTCTTGCTCCTTTTTCACTTCAATATCTTCTTGTGGCTTCATTTCCTTGCAAGAATTAGATTGACCCCCCATTGGAACCAGATCAGAGGCAACAAAAGTCATTTCAATTTCTTGTTTTTGTACAGGGAAATTTGAAGTACAAATGGGGAGAAACAAACCAGCTACTTTCTAGTTATCCTTGACCTGACCCAAGTTGTAATAAAATAAGAGCCGACCACAGTTAGTGATTACTGTGGTTCGAGGAATTTAAAACGTGGCAATTTCAACATGTGACTACTGATTAGTTATTAAAATCGATTATTTATTACACACACTTCGATTCCATGTCTTTTCAACTGCTTCTTTTGTGACCACTGATGATTCTGTCTTCCTAGCTGGACACATGTCCAGCTCACCACTGTTCCTTGTTGGAGTTTTTCTACCCAAAAAAAAAATGCAATAGAAAATAGAAATTCATCAGTGCGCATGTAACAAAATAAAAATAAAAAACTGTGTGTGTGATTTCCATTATAACGGATGGATTCAATCCATCATAAAAATTCTTTAACACCAGCCAACCCTTTCTTTCTTGGAAATTATTATGAATTGTTTGTTCTTTACGCTTGGTTATCCTATTTCTTTCCCGCCATTGAAGTTTCTCTGTTTTTGTTTATAAGTTAAGCAAGTGCAGCAAAAGATTAAGTTTTTATATGTTTGGTGCTTGCACAGCTATCTTTAACTATATTCTATTTATGCTCTTAAATCAATGTTGTAAAATTCTAACAAAAAAACAATAATAGAAATATAATGGCATGACAAGATAGAAGAGATAAATATAAAAATGATATAAATGTATTTGATTGGAATAATAAAAATATAAATAAAAAATAAATATATTTGAAGTTCGGTTTTAAAGTAAAATTTGTATTTTTAAAATATAAAAAAATAGAATAATATATCTTTTTATCCTAATTATCTTCGGTTTTTTCCTCTAAAAACAATAATTAAATCTTAAATTGTATCATGAGTTGTCATCTAAAAAGTCTTAACTCATTTTTAATTATGTTTTTTTTTTTAGTTTAACGTAGATGTCCGAGTTAGCTTGCGCGCACCTCGACTAATCTCACGGGCCCTGAAGTTAACGACCATGTAAGCCTCTAGTGGCTATCATATGAGCAACCACAAGGCTCGAACCTGAAACCACAGGAGAAGCAAACCTCTTAATCCCAAACTCTTATCACTGAACCACCACCTAGATGTTTCATTTTTTAAACTATGTGCGGAGCAGTGCAAGGTCTTGGAATTTTAAAGTGCACAGAAAAATGAAAGTCATTGTTAGCTTTGACGGTCAAATGTCAAGGAAATGACTATGATACCCTTAAACAGCAAAAATAAAATGAAATCGAAGTCCATGGCAAGTTGCAGAACAGCTGAAAGAAAGAGTGATGAATTGAATTCTGGGTGTGTGAAGTGCTGTATCTTTTAAATAATAAGATGAAAAGTGGAATCGGATACAAATTACATCCCATTTTGAATGTGATTTATTGTTTTATAGCAGCGATGAAGTCATGGAAAAATATTTAATTTTCCTAATTGATGAGTTATGAGTTGAGTTATACTTGTAAAATAAATTCTTGCTAAAATAAGAGATACTTGATACTTAAATTAATATTTAATTTTGTTTGATGAAGTAAGAAACATGTAGAAAAATAAAAGAATAAAACACGTGTTTTTTTTTTTTTTTTGAGAATAGACTTGTGTCTACAGTATTATCAACTTGTAAATAGTACTTGAGAATAAAACAAAAAACACTCGAAAAAACCTAAAAGACATGAGAAATATCATGAGATAAGACTCATTACAAATTGAAACACTGGAATGATATTTTTGCTCTTCAAACAAAAACTAACTGAGTTAATCTTCAAGGATAAAATAGTTTTTTCATGGACACGACTAACATTAATTATGAAATTGATAGAGATTAAAAGGGTCTCTTCATAATTTTTAGCACGATAAAACAATTTAGATACCTTTAAAGGCAAAAAAAACGCTTAGCCGGTTGAAAAGGGCTTTGATATAATTTTCTTTCTTTTTTATATAGTAAATCAACCCAGGACCCGGCCGATCCGGGTCTGGGACCGGTCCGGATAGAGGTAAAAACCTTCTTGGGAGTTGGCCTGGTGGAACCCGGTCGACCCGGGACCCGGTCCACCCGGTCATACCCGGGTGAGACCCGGTCTATTTTTTTTTATATGTTAGCAGCCATTAAACTTGGAGGGGCTCCGAATTCGAATCAGGTACTTTTTTTTTTCTCTCTCTTCTCTCTCCTTATTGATTTTCAGACATGCCCTCTAATTTTTCAAATCGGCCACCCAGTTGATTTTTCCTTCATATTTGAGTTATTTTTTTAATTACTATTTATTTTGTTTTAAATGATTTATAAAATTAGAATATTTTTTTTTCAATTTTTACTCGCTTTAAATTTTTCAATAGTCTAGTTTAGTCGTCGTTATTTTAATTGTTATTTTTTCATGATAACTTTTAAAATTGATTTTATTAGGCTATTTCAACCCCCTTTATTTTTTTTCATACCAAATTTGATCCATATTTTTTTGACTTTGTTAATTTTTGTCTGGGAATTTTTTTAAATTGATATTTTTTAAAAATTTCATACCTCAATGTTAAATTTACCGGGAATTGAGTTTTTTAATAGAGCTTGGGTTGAGATTTCACAAGTTACGAGTTTTAGATATTAATTTAGGTTTAATAAATTCGCTCGAGTTTGGGATATTAACTCAGATTTAGGTGATTCACTTGAGTTTGTATTTTTTTTATTCTTTATTTTTTTAAGCTCTTGTTTTTTTTTTTCATCCCTCGACATATATTCAATTGGAGATCAAACTCCGTTATTGTTTTTTATATAGGATTTTTTACTAATGTCGGTAATGACTCGGGTAATCTTATGTCTTTTTATTTATCTTTTTTTGGTTAAATTTAACTTTTTAAAAACATATTTGTTTTAAAATCATATTAAGTTAACTGATTAAATATAAACATGAGATGTTAACTTCATAAAAAATTGTTATGTTGGCTTTTAAAAAAATTGAGCTAGAATTTATTCTATTGTTATCTCAATTTCTATTTATTTTATTTTTATCCTTTTCCTAATTGAATTGTGTTTTCAATTCAATCCCTTCATGTTTGACTTTGATTTATTTTTTATGCTGGGTTTTGTATCTGTTCTTTTAATTACTGTTTGTTTTGTTTTAGATCATTTTTTATTATTTTTTCTCTCAATTTTATTCCTTAGTATTTTTTTATCAAGAATTTTAATTTTTTGTTTTTTAGGGTTTGCTTTTTATGGTGTTAGTCTCAACTCTCAAACTCGTAACTAGGATAATAGGTTTTGTATATTAACATAAGTTGACTTCACTCTTTTTTAATGTTCTTTTCAAATTATTTTTTTTTCCAATCTAATCATTCAACATTTAATTTACTGAGAATTAATCTTCGTATTTTTTTACCTTTATTTTCTATAGAGTTATCTCAATCTTATGTCCATGGTTATGAGATTAATGAGTTAACACAGGTTGATTTAAATTTTATTTTTTTAATTTTTTTAATTATGTCTTTCAACATTAAATTGTTTGATAGTTGAACTTTATTATTATATTCAACTTGTTTTAGATGGGGTTGTCTTGGTATCATAATTAGGTTGTAGTTTTTTTTTTTCATTTCATGTTATTGAAATCATATAATTTTATTAAACCTGTTAATTATTCAAGTCTTGATTTAAAAAATTTTTTTTACTTCATTATAACATCTATTTTTACAATGAGAACTTTTTAAAACAACCCATAATACAGCGATAGCCACTTATCTAATATAAACTAATCACAGAGTACATAGCAGGCCACCAATTTAACATAAAACCAGTCACGAAGAGTTCAGGTTATGAATGCTAGAAGAACAGCATATTATATGGTAATTTTATTTGATCCATTAGATATTTTTTTTTTTAGTTTAACGTGGATATCCGGGTCAGCTTGCGTGTACCTCGACTAATCCCACGAGCCCTGAAGTTAACGATCATATAAGTCTCAAGTGGTCATCATATGAGCAACCACAAGACTTGAACCTGAGACCACAGAAAGAGCAAATTTCTTGATTTCAAGCTCGTATCACTGGATCGCCACCTAAATAGTTGATCCATTAGATATTGATATTACTTGATATGTTACCTGTGATATCTTTTTTTTTTTTTCAATTTAACATGAGATAGACCCAATTTAATTGGAGTCTATAGCAAGGGTTGGCGAGGGCTTTATTCGTCTAGTTAAACAACTCGATTTTTTTAATGTATTTTTTAAATCTTTTGGAGCTGTGATTTTATTTTTCTATGCGATACATGAT
>Ga0307517_10015672_pt1 | contig 10045 bp, 6 predicted proteins | sample 23_EM_MG_FD_194515 | JGI IMG/M metagenome (GOLD analysis project Ga0307517, IMG submission 194515) | Populus trichocarpa ectomycorrhiza microbial communities from riparian zone in the Pacific Northwest, United States - 23_EM | ecosystem: Host-associated > Plants > Roots > Unclassified | place...
ATTTATTTGTTGCAAATTTGTTTGAGTTGATTTTCTTATTCTTTTTTCCAAGCATTTTGAGTATATATTATACAGTGTTAATTTATGCTAATTTAATTATTTTATAATTTTATAAAATGATTTTTTTAAAAATGTTTTTAAATAATTACCGACGAAAATACCATCGGGAATTCCGTTGGTAAATCCATTGGTAATAAAAAAATATTATTACCGAGGGATATACCGACGAAATGGAGCGGATAAATTTATTTTTTTATTACCAACGGAAAAAAAATTACCGACGAAAGATTCACCGACGGAATATTTCCGTCGGTGATTCCGTCGGTAAATTAATCACCGACGGAATATGTGTCTTACACCGACGGAAAAATTCCATCGGTAAAATTGTTATATCTTGTAGTGTTTGCACATTTTTTTCTTTCAACCGAAAATGGTGGTGAGACCTTGTCAGCACTGCCAAAATCATGCTCGCCTATGTATCATTTTCTTCCACATGCTCAGGTTCTTACAATCTTTATACTAATCGGACTGTTGTGATATTTGGAGCTGAATGGGTTTTTCATGCCCCTCATTATGGATCAATTGTAAGAGTACGTAATACAAGAAATTAGGACTTTTGAGGCTTAGATAGTGTTTGATATTATAATAACGATTATTTTTTAAAGTGTTTTTTTTTAAATACATAAAAATAATATATTTTTTATTTTTTAAAATTTATTTTTGACATCAACATATCAAAACATACATAAAATAAATTAATTTCAAGCAAAAAATAATTTTAAAATTTTATAAAACATAGTTTTCACCGTAAAAACAGACACATCATTGATACTATTTGTTGAGATTGTTCATACAATTTTATAGGAATAATTATCTCATTTTATTTTTATATTCTTACCCAAATCTTTAATCTATCTCTGTAAAATTATCATTACACGATAAACTCAAATCCTACCAATATTTTAAAATAAACATGAAGAATTCAAATTTTAATATCATATGACAATAGATTCTTTTTTTCTCAAATAACTTTTCTAATAAATTAGCGAGGGTTTAAGTATCTCATTGAAAGGACATTATTGAAGAATTAATTTTAAAATGTAATAACAAATTAATTAGTTAATTTTACTTTCTTAGAAACCAAGGGTACTTTTTGATGTACCCACAGGCTATGAACACCAAAAACGTTCTAAAATCCAAACATCATGATATGCGGCTCCTCCTCATGAATTTACTTTTAATTATTTTTCTCGTGAGCTTTCCGTTTAGTTTACCCGTATCTTTTCTCATAGTCTCCTCGTTGATCATTTTATTCTAGCTTTGCGTCAGTAATCAATATATAATTGATCATTTTGACCGGCTGGCTAGATTCTGTCTCAAAAATCGTGCCCTGTATTATTATAATATATAATTGAGTTCCTAAAAAAGTGAGGGACGAATCCAAAACGGGTCCAATTTCCATCAAGCCAAAGGAAATGGATGGTAGGACGCCTAATCAGATTTATTTGGAGTGTTTTAGTGATTATTTTTTAAATATTTTTATTTAAAATAATATTTTTTAATTTTTTAAAATTATTTTGATATTATTATATTAAAATAATTTAAAAATATTAAAAGAATATTAATTTGAAACGAGTAAAAATTTTAATTTTTTTAAAATTATTTTTAAAATATAAAAACAAACACTTACGATATTTTACATGGCACGTCACATATTGATGATTGATACTTCCGATCTGAACTGAGAAAAGCAGTTTAAGATTTGAGAATCAAACTCTAAAAATTAAAGACCTGGATGAAAAATATTTAAGAATTTGGAAATAACTTCCCGTTACCGGGTATCCGAAATCTCATCGGCCCTCCATCGATCCTAGCTAAACTTGAATCTGGTTCTTGTCATGTTATTTACTAAAATCTTACTACATAACCATGCACATGTTTCCAGCTTCCATCATCCTCTGCCCTGCCGAGGATATGGACGGAACAATTTTGTCCCCTCTTGCATGTGGGGAAATATTACAGCCGATCACAGATATATATATATATATATCTCTGTGATCGGCTGTAATATTTCCCCACATGCAAGAGGTGTATATATATATATATTGCAGAGGATATGGACGGAACAATTTTGTCCCATCTTACATGTGGGGTATATTGAAAGGATTCAGTGAGAATGCAGAGGTCATCTTCTTGGAATGGAGAGAGACATGGGGTTTTCATATTCATGATAATCGTTTTTCCTGATAGAGTTGTCAGAGAAACAGATTTGAACTCCAAACCCCTCTCTTATACCAATCAAATTGGTAGGTCTGGTGAAATCCAATCTTACGATTGATTAGCTGGAGCAGTGGATCTGTAGTTAAGTTGACTGATCTAGAAATTTATGTTAAAAATAAAGGGGAAATGTGGCTAGCTCCTTCAAATTTATATATTGGCTTCAGCATTTTACTGGAAACTGCATGTTCGCACATGCTTCTCGATTAATCTATAATTAATTATAAACAAAAGCAGAGAACATCCATTTATGTGTATTGGTTTTACTTTTTACGAGTGCCCAGATTTTTCTCCCTTGTAAGCTGTGAATAGCATGAAAAAGATGTTTTAGAGATTACTGCCCATAATGCCCGCACAGTGTCGTCAAGCCATTTTCAAAATCTTTTTTTTTTTACAATAAGTAATTAAATATTTTAAGAAAAACCCAAATGATTTAAATCTTGAAAAAATATTTCTCCTGTTAAAATTTATTTTTCTTTTTTATCCATTTTGTTTCTTATCAGAAAAATGATTTTTTTATTAATAGTATAACTATTTGAGCAAAAACTTAAAATAATAAAAAACGATTTAAATTAAGTAGGAAAAAATGTATTTTCTTAAGAAAAAACTCCATTTTCTTTATTCGTTTATTTCTTTTTTATTTTGTTTGAAACATGTTTTTTTCTATAAAAACATGATTACTAAATAAAAACATGCCATGGTTTGAAAAACAATTCTAAAGCAAGAAACAAAAAAAATAATGTTTCAATTATTTTTATACGATTATATGAATATTTAATTAAAGAAAATGATATACAAAACAACAATTAAAAAATAATATATATATTTATTATCATTTTATATTCATGTAAATTTGTTTTTTCAAAAACTTCTACATATTAATTTCATACATAATCACAGAAAAACAAGTATTACAATAACAATAAAAAACTCAAATATTATTTAAAAATCATGAAATAATACATATATATATGGAAATGCCTGAAAAGATGCCTATGTGCTGCTAGCTTGCAATGTAGGTGTGAAGTGTTTTTAAAGCACAAGGCAAGTTTTTCTTCTTCTTTCTTCTTCTTCTTTTTAAGATAGTGAACGACACGGTGTCTTTTTGTAGTTATTTTTTTATTATCGAAAGTGACTTTGATGATATAAAAAAAAGAAATCAACATCAAAGTTTTTAAACCCAAAAAACCTAAGATTTAACCCCCGTTTTCACCAAAAATATTAAAAAAAATCATATAAACCTCTAAAACTCTATTTTCATCAGCAAAACACATTTAAATTAGATTAAAAACTTACAATTAAATCAAATAAAATTTTTTTTAAGCCTTGATCTATATTTTTTTGATATTATTAAAGATAAGAAAACATCTTTATTGGATTCATTTCTTAAAAATGAATCTATAAACATAAAAAAACAAAGTTATTGGTGACCATGCTCTGGCCACGCAAAAGCTTTCTCCTTTCTCTATTAACCTAAAAGAACAAGGCCAAACATGTAAGAATTAAAAGTTGAGAGACCAAATAGTATTTTTTCCATGTCATTTGTGAAAAAAAGGGTTTGTTTTATTTAAATGTTAAATTTTATCCTTAATCTCTTAATTTTATTTTAAAAAATAGTTTAATATTTTATTTTGTAAAATTAATATTTGATTTAGTGTCAAAAGATTTAATGAAATATTGGATAAGAAAGAGCTTGAAAACTAAAATAAATTTCAAGACATAAAACCTAGCTATCATAACTTAAAAGAATAAAACTAAAAATAAATAAAACTCAGTGAACGAAGTGTATAATAATAAGAAATTCAGGATCTAAAGTGTATATTAAACACCCACGACTAAGTATAGAGTATCTAATAATTTCATATTAAAATGGAAGTTACCAGCACCCCTCCCTCCCTCTCTCCCTCTATCCCCCCCCTCTCTCTCTCCATCTTATTTGACACAAGGTACTATAACACCTGTGTCCCTATAAAGTTCGCTCAAAATTTGAAATTTGACACTCCTTGCTCAAAAGGAGAAATGTCCAACTAGTGGGGAGTGATCTAGTCACAGGGTCACCGGTCATTTTCGTCCCACATTTGCCTGATTTGGCTCGTGCCAAAAAGACTGATTAGGCCAGCTAAGTGGCGCACCACATGTTTCCAGCTTTAACTTTTGCAACATTAATTATGATTAGTTGAGTCTTGACTCTTTAAGACTGATTAGATGGGCGTCATGACCCAATGGTGTCAGTTCGCAAGGAGTGGCTGGACACCACGATTATACGCTAGCTTGGCATTGCCGCCATGTAGTAATGGACGAGGAGGCCGGTTTGTCACCTTTTTTATTTTTTTTATGATGGGTAAAAGACCACGAAGGTCGTTGTCATGTTCAGCATTTGATCGATCTTCTCGATTATAAGGATATTCAAATTAAACATTTTTTTTAATGGTTAAGGTATTCTTGAGTTTAGGTCATTCAACATCTTAAATATAATATAGTCTAAATATATAAAAAAAAATTTGAAAAAATCAGCGTTGCTATCACAATAATAATCACAATAATGGCGTGGAAATTGTTTTGAAAGGCAATAATTAGGCCGGTATTTTGGATTCTTGTAAAAAATACAAGAAAAAAAAGGTTGGCAGCCATTATGTGGTCCAGCAGAAGATTAGATAATATTAGTGTAAAATGGTGCCTTGTAACACTCTCGATGTGCTCTCCATCTCAGCATGAAATTTTCCAATAGGGAATGCGCTCAATGAAGTGTGAAAGGATTTATTTGCTGAAGCATGCAGCAGCAACAGTCGCACCTATCACGAGTGGACGAGTGGACAGGTCAGAGGAGGGGAAACTACAGCTCAAGGATTCTAGAATGGCACTTCATTCCAATTGGTGGCTTGTCAAGATCTTCTTCCACCGCGTAAAAATCGGCTCTCCAGATTCTCATGCCTGGTCCAATAGGAACCATAAAGGTGGATTTTAATTCTGCTCCACAACTTGAGACTTTGGAGATAATCTTTACCTCTTCCCCTTATTTGTCCTGTTGACGGCAGAGTTTTTTGGGGTTTTAGTATAGTTAATAAAAAATTTTGTAAAGTAAGACGGTAAAAAAAATATTTGAGAAAGTAATATAGCTTAACAAGTCGAAGATATTATTTACAGTTTTAATCTGCAGTTTATACAAAATTTAAACACATAGCTCTTTTCTTTCCGTTTCTCCTCTTTTTCTACCCTCTCTGTCTCCTTGTTGTCAGCTATCTCTTCCCTTTCCATGTTGTCAGTGACCTCCCTTTCCCTCTCTTTTTTTTTTCTCTCTCCCACCGCGAAACACACCCAAATCAACACGAGATCACTCCTCTATCTCTCTCTAGCATGAGATCGCCGCCCTCTCTCCCTCTCCCTCTCCACTGTGGATCAACCTATTTCCCGACAAAACCACCACCACCAATCACCATCACCACCCACATTCTACACTTAAAGGTATATGCAACACTTTCTCTCTACCAATTTGATGTATATGCAACCTATAATTTGACTTGACAATTAGGTTATTTTGCAAAATAATCTATGGTTTTGGGTTGTTGTTGATTGTGAGTTAATAAAATTATTTTGTTAGAGTTAGTGTTTATTTAGGTTAAATTAGGGATTGCACTGGATTAGGTATAAAATAAGATAATTAGCTATGAAATACATGAATTACTCTTCTTTTTCTTATCTTATCTTATTTTTTTTTGTCCCTTTTTTTTTATATCTTGAGGGGGGTAGTTATAAGGTTTTGCTAGGGTTTTAGGAGGTTTTGAATCCAGTTCTGACCTCTTGATTTTGAGGGGAAGTTTTGTAAACCTTTGATAAGAACTCATTAAAGAGCCTTTGTGTGTGAACACACAAAAAACAAATCTATTTTTGCATGATGATTGCACTGTCCAGGCTAACTGAGTTACCCATTTTCGATGCTCTGTCAGAGCAATGCTGACATCGTCGTCGCCTGAGACCACCTTTCATTTAGATCTAACTTTGTTTAATTTGAAAGTCAATAACTCCACATTTATTTGTGTGAAGTTGCCAACTAGATGAGCTAAAACCGTCAAAACAGATATGCAAGCTAACGAATGATGTGTCATTCATCTTCTCTTCATTAAGTCTAAACGACACGTCATTTAAGGTTCTTAATTTGAGATTGTCAAATTTCAATTGTATTCTTGTTCTTCTAATTGCTTTTAATTGTGCTCGTAATTGCCTCTAGACTTTTAATTTTATGCAATTTCACCATTGCTAAACTCAATTGTCAACCCCAAAGTTGAACGCTATTTTCATTTTAGTCTTCGGTTCTGAATTTGTACATTTCGACCCTCAATTGACCAATAAACTTCTAATTTCTTCAATCTGGCCCATGATTTGGTCAATTTCAGCTCCTACATTCACGTGTCTTTTTCAGTTTGGTCCTTGATTTTGGATTTTTTTTAATCAAGTCCCTAATTGCCTGTCAAACTTTAATATTTATGCAATTAAACCCCTGGTTAGACCAAATTAACTCTTAAAAATTACAATTCAACCCCTAGACTTTAATTTCTTTCAAATAAAGCCTAAATTGACTTTAAAAATTAAATTCTCATGCAATTAAGCCCTTAATTAATTCAATTAACCTTGAAAATTTCTAATTGAGTTCTTAAACATTAAATTTTAAATTTTCCTTCTTAGATTGAATTTTTTTTGCCAATAAGGCCTTCATCAGTCAAAAATACATTATCAAGTTTTTTAATTTTGTATATTTTGATCTTCCTTAACCAGTCTTCAACAATTTATTAGGCGTTTTGGTATATTCTTCTCACTAATATATTTTCTTTTCTTCCAACATTTGTTTTTTCTTTTTTTCTTTTTTTTCTCTTTTTTTTTAATTTTCGTTTGTTTATGTGAGGCCCCAAAATGGATAACAACAACTTACATACACATGGATTATTTCTTAAGTTTCGATGTGGGATAACTATATTACACATTATGCCTTACATTTTTTTAATGGCCTACATTCATATGCATTATTTCAAATTATTTTCACGTGGGATATTAAAACCTCAAACATATATTTTTTAATTTTCCCGGACTGACTTGGGTCAATCCCTAGGCAGAGTTTAATAACTTTGGGTGGTAATGCAATGAGATGAATGATGGTATAAGAAATTGTTAATATGAAACCTTAGTTAGATATGATGTTTGCTCCATATTGTTATGGAGAATCCAAACCAAGTAAAGAAAAAGATGACCATCATATTGATAGTATTGAGGTTGAGAATGAAGATGAAGAAGATAAGGAAGATAAGGATGTTGAGTTAGTTGAGCCTATTGATCAATACACAACTCTTTTTGCTCCTGAATCTGAGGAAGATAGGGTCATTTCTAATTACAGACAGGGGGCCATGCTTACATATATCTATAAAAAAATTTATGTAAAACATGTCTAAAAAATGAAGAAAAGTTTATGGGTGTCTATTATATATCTAGGTACAATTATTTTTAAATTATTTTATTGTTTGAATTAATGGCATTTTAAATACTAAATTAAAATTGTCAATGTTGATTAATATTGCTTTGGTCATGAGAGTATATTCATATCAGATATCCAAAGAGTTGGGGTAATTATATGTTTGACATTGTCACTTAGAGGCCCCTACCTACTGGTTCTAGGTAATAATAAAATAAAATTGATTCTAATCAAAATGTTATTATATAAATTGAATGCAAGAAATGTACTAACTTTGTGGCTTGTTATTTTAGATGGTTCGAAGCTAGACATTTCACAATAAATCCCACTTATGTTCACGAATTCTACCAAGATGAGTTGGAATTGCAACAACCACATTAGGTATTTGTTACAAATATATTATATTTTTATTATTTTAATGTCAATTATTTTGTTTTGACTTGTTATCTAATATAAGTCTTTTCATATGTTCTGATAGGTTAAATAGATGTCATATATAAAGGACTTGATACTTTCAACTTTGTCTATATGCCATAAGGAATCTGATATTTGGTCAGCACAAGTCTTGTTGCATTGCTTTGACATTGTTAAGATATATTGCCCAGATCAGGTAATACATCAGTTTGGACTATCTTAACATATATTGAATTATGTTGATATCAATGATGAGTTTTATAATATTAGTCATTAGGGTAAGCACGAGGAAAATTGATTGGTGATTCATGCATCTTACCTCCATATTTGGGATTTTAGGAGAGATCATGTTTTTTAGAAGTGACATCTAACTATTGATGTAGATACCTACATGAGATGGTATTTGACTATTACATACTATTTTATTACACCTACTCAGTTGCGTTTCCCGAGGCTTTCACAAAATCCGATGCATTATGCCCCCCGATATTTGAGCATAATCGATTGAGATACAATATTGTTTTACAGACAACATTTATTAAATAGTGTTAATGTCATTATAGATGATGACTACTAATTAGTTTTTAATGTATGTATATAGATTAATTACTTGGTATGAGAGGCTCAAAAAACAGCAATGACTATCCGTGAAGGCATCAATGAGATGGGATGTATTGTGGCCAACACTATGTTCAATTTTGTGTCGTGATGGAATTCAAGAGGTTAGGGAGGTTGAGCATCTTGAAGCAAATTTAACGAAAGATAAGATTGCTTATAGTGGGAGTGTTAGGGATGTTGGTCCATCCACGAACATCTCAGGCTCGTCCACGAGATGGGGTGATATTGGTCCTCCTCACCGCTACACGAATGTTACAGACCCGTCCTCGAGTTAGATGAGTTGGGGTGGTGTTTTAAACCCGTCCACAAGCACTCTGGGCCTTTCCATGAGTTGAGACGATTATTAGATATAGTCACATGTTATTATATGTTATGAGAATTATAAATAGATGCATAGTTAGTTTAATTTTAATAAAATGTTGTGTTATGTTATGTTAATCATCAGTCTAGTTTTAATAATTAGAATTGGATATGTTATGTGTTGTTTATGTGAATTGTGTTTTGAGACTAAAAAACTTGTTATTTAAAGTATATAAATTGTGGGGTTTTTTGGGTAGAGAGTTAATTGATGAAGAAATTGTTCTTGGATGTGTCTCTTAATCGAGTCGTGTGTCATATATTTTATATGCGACTTGCGTGTCACAATTGGTATTTACAACTCGCGAGTTGAACATGATATCTGCGACTCAATTAAATGTACTAAATTCCTAAAAATATAATTCGTCTATGTTATTTTATCAATAAATTTAATTGTGCTAAGTTACAAAAAAAACTCGTTGATGAGATTGAAGAAGATATATCGGTGCTAGTTGAAGATTCCTATACTATAGCATACATTAATTAGGATGCTTGTGTCAATTAAAAGTGTATAAAGCTAAGCAAGCCCTCCTATTTTTGCTCACTTCCATTTTGTACCTTATGTTTTAACCTGTGGTCTATGTTTTTAATTAGATATGAAATTATTGCAGCGCAGAAAGAATCTCGATTGGGTTCCAACAATTATCACAGGGACCAGCTCCCGAGTTAGAAGACAAGAAAATCTCTCCACCAAATCAATCTCCACCGGTTTTGTTTAACAAAGCCAGCATGCAATGACCCAGCCGTAAAATATCAACTCCATGAAAGCAGGCATAAAGCAACCACCGCACGTGCTCCATGGACTTGCAAAATCTCAAGCTTGACTATTTCAAACCAATCCTTATACATAAATATATATCACGTGATACACGTTTTTTATATATTTTACGGCTCATCTCTCCTTTCTTCTTCTTTAGGGAT
>Ga0307517_10015673_pt1 | contig 10044 bp, 5 predicted proteins | sample 23_EM_MG_FD_194515 | JGI IMG/M metagenome (GOLD analysis project Ga0307517, IMG submission 194515) | Populus trichocarpa ectomycorrhiza microbial communities from riparian zone in the Pacific Northwest, United States - 23_EM | ecosystem: Host-associated > Plants > Roots > Unclassified | place...
GATTTGGGGCCTCAACCAAAGCCTTACAAGAGTGCCCAAATACTTTGCAAGTGTCACAGGCTCAAGGCTTTCATTCATACTCAACCATAATTGTGATATGATCTAAAGATAACTTGCATTTCAGCTGAAAATTACAAACCATGGGTAACTAGGCATCCAGTTCAATACAGATTCGAGTGTAATCAAGCTTGGTGCTATTAAATGTTTGTTCATCATAAGCCAAAGGTGTTCCAACCATGTTAGCGGCCATTCCTAGGCTCGTTTCATTCAAAAAAGGAAAAGGTAACCCTTGGAAGTGAATCCATGCAGCCATTTTTTGAGATTTTATTCTTGTCAAGAATAAAATAAAGGTGTCGTGATTGAAGGATAATGATCTTTCCCCCCAACATTCACAGCCTCTTAAAATGAAAAATCAAGAAATCTTGTTGTGTTGTCATGACACTCTCAATGCCACAATTCTTCTATACCCGGAAGGCAATAGAGTTGGCCGTATGGTAGGGCATCATATAACCAGGGAAGAATCCCACCAAATAATGGTTCCATACATACTCTTATTGATTACATTATCTAAAATTTTCAAAATAGTATCAATCTCTTGTCATGATAAAAAGACTATATTAGCTTAGGTTGTTGAATTTGAAACTTTCACTTTATCAGCCCATGAGGTGTTAGGGTGTTGGTGTTCTTTAGTGCCATGGTGGCAATGTGGGTGGCGGAAGGGTTTGTCTTTTTTAGGTGGTTTCTATTTAGAGGTAGTTTTAATGTTTTGAGGAGGTTGAGGGATGTTTGAAGTGTTGGTGTTATTTGGGTTAATGGTGATGAAGGTTTTTTTGATAGCTATGGTGGTGAGAGTATTTTGCTGCATTAATCGATCGATTGTTTTCTGAGTTTGTTGAACCGGTCGATTGGTTCTTAGGTAACTGATGGCCATGCTTGAAACTAATAGAAGACGGTTTGAGGGGAACACAAAGTTTCAGGGTAGTTTTCTAGAAATAATGTGGTGATGATATCTCTCAAACAACAATAAATCAACAAAATCCGACCAGTTAGTTTGTAGATTATCACTAGATGCACAACATACTAAGCAATCAGTTGAATCCAATAATGGATAGTGGAGAAATAGGTTGTGAACTATTTAATTAAATTTTATTGTGGCAATTATTTATCATTTAATTCATACTTGCTATATGATGTTGCGATCGTTTATAATTTTTAAGTGGATATATAAAGAAGAAGAAATGCCTAGATTTGCGGGTTTGGGCTAGCAAGCTCGTATGCTTGGTTTTCGTTTTAAAGGCTTGTGCACATAGACTATTTTGTATTATTCATTTTCCAATTTCATTTATTGATTTTCTTATTGAGATTTTTTTTAATTTTATCATTTAACATTTTGTTGATTTTGAGTTAGTCTTCATAATTTGTTTTTTTTTATATGGGGTTATTGTAGTTTCAAACAAATAACCCAATATTTGGTTGATGCTTAATTTTACAAGCATCTATTTTTATCGTATAATTAAATAAAAAATAGTTTTAGAAAACAAAGTCATTAAACTTTGTTGAGTCTATGATTTAGTTTTTAAATTTAACGAGTTAAGCTATGAAACTAGGTTGACTAAATATGTTATCATCTCAATATTTTAAAAAATATCATCTTGAATTTATTTTAAAGCAAAATTTTTTTTTTATAGTTGTTCGGGTTGCTTTTGGACCTACCAAGTTGATTGTATCACATCAAAGCAACTCTCACATGATTTAATTTGAAACTCAAGCTAGTCAAAAAATTAGGTTGAGAGGCTGCAAGTTTAATCCGCTGGACCAAGTTTAATAACATTGTCAAAGCATATGACTTGAACATTTTTTTACGTTCAATTTTTTTTTGTCTGATCGCAATATAATTTGGGCCAATCAACTAGGAAAACAAAAATATATAACAAAGTCACTAAATGATGTAAAAAGAAAGCGTCTTTTACACCTTGTGTAATTTAAGGTTGTGTTTGGTGTAGGGTTAAAGATTGGAGGGTTAAGTGTTAACAAGTTGTTTGAAACTAATTCTTTACTATAATTAAATTCAATTAAAATATTTAATTTGAATTCAATTGATAAATAAATTGAATTATATTTATGAGAGATAAAATTTAATTCATTTTATTTTCTTTATTACTTTTATCATATTCATCTTATTCTTTCAAATGTCTTAAAAAAAGAGATAACTATTTTGGAAAACTAGTTTTAATATTAATTTCATCTTTTTTAATATATTAAATCAAAGAAATTGATATTTGATTTATTTTTATATTATTTTCAGTGATTGAATTTCATTTAAAAGTTTTTAGTGAGTTATAAATAGCCTAGAATAGTTTTAAATAGTTTTAATTGTTTTTATGAATTTCATTTAAAATTCAACTCTTGATAATTAAAATAGTTTTAAATATAAGATTTCACTAAATGTTTTTAATTAAGTGAGTTGTAAATAGCCTGGAAGTGATAGAGTAATAATGGTGAGAAGTGTTAAATGAAATTCGGTGGGTGTAAAAAAATCGTAATAGATTTCAAATTAGTTGTTGTTAGTTCCCAGTAGTAGAATATATATAAGTAGCAGAAATGATGGTCTCGTATCGTAAAAAAGCAAAACAAAAAACAAACAAAAAATAAAAATGAAGAGCATACACCTACTACGAGTGTCGTCAGCATCACAGCTCCTCTCAAAATCAAAATCAAAATCACCACATATCCTTTATCATCATCACTCTCCTACTCCAAATTCCATTTCCCTCGATTTCTGTTTCTCTCCTCCTCCTCGAAGCTTCTCGATCATGGCTGCCGCTGCCGTCGATGAATTCGTTAAGGGTAATATTCATCCAAACGGGGTCGCTGTTCTCACTCTCGATCGCCCCAAAGCCCTCAACGCCATGAACTTAGGTGCTGCTTTTTGGCCCTATCTTTCTTTAAATTATAGTTGATTTTTTTTTCTCCTTCAGAAAAGGAAACACATTATTAATTTTTTTTCTCCTTCAGAAAAGGAAACACATTATTAATCAAGTTATAAATAGATGCCTTTTCGTCGGTTTAAAAAATTTAATTCTTCGCTGATTGGATTTAGTAGTAGTAGTAGTAGTAGAGAACTCCTAGTTTTTTTATTTTATTTTATTTTTTGGTTTGCTATTTATTTATGCTATGATTATTTTGGATGATGCAGATATGGATATAAAGTACAAAACATTTATGGATGAATGGGAATCGGATCCAAGGGTCAGATGCGTTCTGGTTGAGGGAAGCTCGCCTCGTGCATTTTGTGCAGGTAAAGAGGTCTAAAATATGGCTGCTTTTAGTTACAAGTGATTTTGGAGGGTGACCAGCCATGGAATATAAAAATATGCAGGAATGGATATTAAAGGGGTTGTTGCCGAGATTCAAAAGGACAAAAACACTCCTGTTGTGCAGAAGGTGCTTATGCACTTTTCTCAATGCACTTCGTTTTTTGCACACATTATTGCATAATTGTGCTTCTTGATTTGTGCTCTTCATTTTTGCAAATTATGGGTTCTTTCTTTCCTTCTTTTTTTTAATGGTTCCTTTCTGTTGTCGCTATTTATATATGTTTGGCATTTTTGTGCCTGATTCTTTGAATGCTTGTCTGAATGATTACCGATATCAAAGTTTTTCTGCAGGTGGTGATATCAAGGCTATTACAAGCAAACGCCAACTGTCGGATATGATTAAGGTCTTGTTGTGTCCTTCTAGTTACATGAACCCTTGACCATCACCTTGCATGTTGTTGGACCAAGTTCACACTTCTATGTTACCCATAATTCCCATTCCTTGTTTCTTTATTGCAATTAGACCACGGTTGGTCCTATGGTCAATTTTCACGGAAAAACACTTGTGACCATGCTCAGAACCAGTCTGTCCTACAATGTCCTGACCCCCCCACCTTTCTTTAAGAGTTTATGTCTTAAGATTCATAAGATAATGTTTGGCGGTATGTGATATAATGTGATGATATGTGCGATGACTGAGGAGATATTGATAAATCAAATTCATTCTACTGTATTATCCCAAACATAGCATAATTATTCTTCTCCAATATACTGTATCCATATGGATTCTGCTTGCTGCATTGCTATACTTGCATCCACACATGTGCACATGGATGTTGTTCTGTGCCTGCAATTTGAGCAGCTTTAATGAATTCAAGCATATTTAAGTTGTGCTACCTGATCAAACTCTCATACTCTTCTTGTTATATTGTGCAATCACATATTATTTTCTCATAATCCTTATGTCAACTCTTTGTGGCATGAGTTAGACATTGTAAGTGTTCTTTGAATTTGATCAAATTTATTACCAAGTTCCTTACAAGAACTCCCTGCTCATCCTTATATTTTATTGAAAAAAGTAAGTAGAATCACTTGATTGAAAAAAAATCAATAAAGTTATGTATGTTTCTCTGAATAGTGCCAGGTTGGTCATTTATCAATTGAAATAGGATTCTCCTAAGATTTTTTTTCTTAATTTGCAATTTGAATATTACATAATTGTTGTCTAGAATGAAATGAAAACCAGTCCATAATAGTAAAATTAAATAGCCCTATTGTATTATACATAACTAAACAATCTAGATAACAGTTTTTTAAAGAGAAGTTTACTTAACACAATTGCCTTTTTACTCCTAAATTAAATCTCTGGCTCAATGCATTATTTTATTTTTATTTGTATTGATTCAAAGAATATATGTTTATAAATGTTTAATATTAGTCGGCACTTAATGCATTCAATCTTATGTTGTTACCAGAATTCAATGCTTTTTTTTTTTCCAGGTGTTCACTGCAGAATATTCTTTAATATGCAAAATTTCTGAGTACAAAAAACCATATGTGTCCTTGATGGATGGCGTAACAATGGGCTTTGGAATTGGGCTATCTGGTCATGGTCGGTACCGGATTGTAACAGAGGTATAGTTTCCTATGAAATTAAGGTCTTTTGATCTTGTATATATATAAGAATGGTGTTGTACATTTTTTTCCTGACTTCTAGCTTTTCATGAACTCATGTACAGAGGACAGTGCTTGCTATGCCAGAAAATGGTATTGGCTTGTTCCCAGATGTTGGCTTTTCCTATATAGCAGCAAAAAGTCCAGGAGAAGGATCAGTTGGTATGTGTTTTTTTTTTTAATTATCAAACTATTATCTGTTTCTTGAACTGGCATTTAGAATCTTTTTTTGACTCCATGATCCCATGATGAGATGGCAACAACTAGGGAATGAAAGACATGTTTATCTATCATGCATCTTTGGAAAAAACTTATTCCTCCAAGATATGTTTATAATCTCTCCAAGTCAGTTTTTTTCTTCCATGAGTAGAAAACTCAAAAAAGAATCTGGTTAAAAGAATCTCTCCTTATGATTGGAGATTGAGTCAGTGCTCTTTTGGGGTAAGATAGTGATATATTTTCTGAAAACTTTTACAGGGTAAGAACATTTCATACATTGGATGTTTTTTACAAATCTATTATACAAGGATTGCACATTACACAACATAATGTGTTAGTTAAATCATTTGGGTGCCTGACTCTTTTGATTTCAGAGATCAAAAGCTGGGATATTGCTTTAACATTCAAAAATCTTGGTAGCAAACCTGCATCACCTAGGATCACAGTTCATATAATAGTTTATCAAAATAGGATTTTGTAAATAGATTAAGGCCCTGTTTGTTTGCTAGAAAGTAGTTTTCTTTTGGAAAGTGGTTTCCATGAAAAGTGGATTCTTGGAAAGTGAATTATTTTCCGATGTTTGGTAGTGTCATGAAAAATGAGTTGGAAAACACTTTCCAGTGTTTGCTTGTCATGGAAAATAAGTTGGAAAATAACTTATTAATGTTTTAATTTTTTTTCATGTTTATTAAAAGAATGAGGATTAGTTCTTACAAATAAAAAAGATGGAGGATGAATTAAAAAAAAAAATTATTTTATAAATTATTTTAAATAAACTAAATAATAATCAAAATATTACAAACTAAATCTGACAGATAAAAAAGTTGAAAGATGATGAAATTAAAATAAAAATTACAATTTCATAAATTATTTCAAAAAAATAAATAAATAGCAATAAAAAAATAGAGACCAAATCTGAAAGATAAAAGATTTTAATTAAGAAAAGGATAAGAGAAAAGCAAATAACAATCAAAAGAATGAGAATCAAAGTTGATATAAAAGTCAAATTAAATGAAATTCTAAGGGATGATATTGAAGAAAAAAAAAGGATTCAAAACAAAATATATAGCAATTAAAAGATTGAGGATCAAATTTGATATAATAAACAAATAACAAAATATTTCTGAATTTTTCACAACTTCTAGAAAGTATTTTCCGTCCAAAATAAAAGGAAAACACTTTACTGAAAACTAAGCCAATTTTTTCTTTGATTGGAAAGTGTTTTTTGTTGGCCAACTTTTCAAATGGTAAACAAATACAGTAAAGTTTAGAAAATGGCTTCCTGAAAACCACTTTCCATGAAACAAATAGGGCTTAAATATTCATGAAGAGAAAAATGTTCTCTTCTCTGTAATTCATATTGTTCACATGGAGATTTGAATTTAGCTTTTGGTGATTTCTGATATTACGAGTTAAGATATGGTTAGTAAGATGATCCTGTGCTTAAATCTTGATGCCAACCGTTTATAATGTTGGCTCCTCACAGTTTTTAAATGGTTAACAAAGTAGGTTTATTCTCTTAAATTAATAACTGCTTTTTTGAGATCTAGTTAGTCATGTTTGTCATTACCTCATCTGCTGTTTCTTTTATGTTTTTCAGTGTGATGACTAATCTTACATTTTGCAGGCAATTATCTTGCATTGACTGGAAAGAGGATTTCTACACCCTCTGATGCACTATTTGTAGGTCTTGGATCACACTATGTTCCATCTGGGAATTTAGTCCAGCTGAAGGAGGCCCTTTTGCAAATTACCTTGTACATCCCTGAAAATCTCATTATTTTGAGCATCTTAGTTTTGGTGACAAAATAATTCATTGAGGATCTCTTGCAACCTAATTAGTTATGTCTTTTTTTAAAAAAATTCTATTTATAACAAAAATTTGGAAGTCACAAAAATAATTCGGCAAAAAATAATTCCCCTTGGTTGATTTTACTGTATCAATTTAGGTCGTAAAATAATGAAGATCCCACTTGTTTCTTCTTTCTTTTACTTTAGATTTGCAGCTCATAGCATTTACATTTCAAGGTGGGCTATGCTGTTTATAGCTAATTTAAGCGATGTATTATCGTTAGGAAATTGTTTATTTGAACTCTAAATTTCTTACTATAAAAATTATGTATTCCAGTTCCAATGACCCACATCAGGACATCAACGCACTTTTAGCAGAGTATGGTCATGACCCTGAGTCTGAGTCCCAGTTGAAGTCACTTTTACCTCGAATAATCTCAACCTTTGGTCCAAATAAGTCAGTGGAGGAGATAATTGAAAAGTTGAAAAGTCATCAGCTGAGTGCTGATCCTAAAGGTGAGCGTAATTAATACCAGTTGATTGGCATGTGTACTTGCTTATTTGGTACTCTATAGTCCTTGCATCTCTGTTTCTTTCTTTATTACTCTAGTATTTACGTCTGATCGATCATAGGACTGTGGCATTGTACACTGTAGTTTTCATGGATTTGTTTTTTGTTATCCTCTGTCTGCATTTGATTTCCTTGATTTCTTTTCACAGTGGTGGAGTGGGCAAATGATGCTCTTCAAGGTATTGGAAAAGGTGCTCCCTTCTCTCTATGCTTGACACAGAAATACTTCTCTAGAGTTGCATTTGCCTTTGGTAAAATCAGCAATGAATTATCTACGGTGAGTTTGCAATTGTGGTTTTCATCATCTTTAATTGTTAGATAATTTCCCTATCTAATGGATTGTAGTTTATTAACATTTGTGTTCCTCTTGCGATTTGTTGCACCCAGCTAAGTGGTGTGATGAAAACAGAATATCGCATTGCCCTTAGGTCTTCTCTGCGCAATGATTTTGCTGAAGGTGTCAGGGCAGTCTTGGTTGACAAGGATCAGGTTCTATTCTTCTTTGCCCCTTTCTTTTACATGTCCAAACTGGTATTAATGTATCCAAAACTTGAGTCTGCGACCTCTGTCTTAATGATTTTTCATTAACTTTTCAGACAATTTTTAGTCTTACCACTATAGGTTTGTAGCTTTCTTCTTCTAAATGTAATGTCCATTGGTATATTAAAACAATCATTATTATATCTAGTTATTTCGCATGTGGTTTGATATTATTAGATTTTATTAGAAGAGATATTGACACTGGTTTTCATTGCTTGTTAATGCAAATATTTAGATTTCTGCGGATTGTTTAGCTTGTTATGTTCTCTTTTTTGTTTTCCTTTTCCTGTTTCAAACCTTTAATATTTCATTGGAACTCTTCAAGATTTTTTCTTATCATTGAGACGCCTAAAGCATGTTTTCATTTTCCTCAGTTTTGTTTATATTTGGATTGTTTACTTAGTGGTTTTGCATGATTACTCCTTGGCAGAAACCAAAGTGGAATCCGTCAAGCTTGGAAGAAGTAGATCAAAGTGAAATAGAATCTCTCTTCAAACCATTGAGCCCAGAAGCTGAGTTGACAGCATGAATATTGCATGTGAAATTATCCTCTGAGACCTTGTTATTATAGGAATAAAACCGAAGCAGTGAAGATAAACAGTTGTAATTTGCAGAACAGAAAAACCATTCTGGAATGATGGTCCCAGTTTGGTGCCATAATGTTTCTTGTTTTGTGCTTGCCGTAGACGGCTGATTCTGAATCTTGTGGTCCTAATAAATAACATCTGGATCTGAGAGTTCCAAAATTCCATGGGTAGACCAGGTACGCGAATATTTTTTTTATGGTCATTATTTATTAAATGTAATAATTATTATTGTTAAATTAAATTTAATGACTTCATTTTAAGCACAAAAAAGTGAAAAATTCCAATTGGACAACCTTTGTTATTTGTCTCTTCATGCAAAAACATACTTTAAGACCCTAAAAGATGCCTAAAATTGTTAGTAGGCTTTTTAAAGTATATAAATACAAAAAATCTAATACCACAACTTATATTGTAGATTTTACACGGGCATGTAAGAGCATGCCATAAGATCCAACTAGCACTAGGTGCCTAAAGTTGGCTCATATATTATTTTAAGTATAAAAGTGTGAAAAATTTAAAGGTCTTAAAAAATGCCTAAAGTTTGCTTATAGGCTTTCTTATAGGCTTTTTAATGCATAAATCAGCAAAACGCTCAATTTTACATAACTTTAATTTTCACTTTGGTGTTCAAAAACATGCTATGATGCTGATAAACTCTTCTAAAGTTGGTCAAAACCTTCAAGTTCAAAAAACTTTTGGTTTTTGTACTAACATGCAAAAACAAATAATGAGGCTTTAACATGTGTCTAAAGTGTTAATATATATACCTTATAGTTAATCAATTGATTAAATATGATATTAACTTTGTTCATGCAAAAAAACATAGTTGTTATTAATAATAAAAATTATCTTTAATATTTATTTATGTTAAATTAATGAATTTATTGGTTGAATAAAAAATTTAGAGTAAAGATAAAGTTAATGAGACAAATATTTTAAAATTAAAATTATAAAACTTTTATAATTATGAGATTCATCTTGCATCAGAACATTGTTTATGAATGTTTTTAGATGATGTTCTATTAAGACTAAATATTAATTTGAGCTGTTAAAACTAATACATATTATGTTCTTTCTTTTATGAAATGAAATAATTGTTCTTATAAGTTGAGATATGAGAGATACCTGGAACTAATATATAGGTGCTTGTTAGATAACATGTACTTTAAAATAATCTACATAGGAATTCTATATGGAGATATCATCTATGTTTATGGAATGATTTACGTGACAATTATGTAAGTAGTTCTTTGACTTGAGATCACTAAATTATCTTATATTAGAAATGTTATGCTTTGATCCTAACTATACATTGTTCTAATCAAAAAGTAACAAACAAGCAAAC
>Ga0307517_10015674_pt1 | contig 10044 bp, 4 predicted proteins | sample 23_EM_MG_FD_194515 | JGI IMG/M metagenome (GOLD analysis project Ga0307517, IMG submission 194515) | Populus trichocarpa ectomycorrhiza microbial communities from riparian zone in the Pacific Northwest, United States - 23_EM | ecosystem: Host-associated > Plants > Roots > Unclassified | place...
GAGCTCAGTTTTCTTTTTCCTTTTTTTTTTTTTTTAGAAAAATAGGCACACGCAAGCTCTCTCAATCATTGTGGCATGGTCCCATCTATGAAAGCAACTTATTAAATGGTCTTCACGTAAATATGGCGAGATCTCTTTAATTTGCGTAAACGTGTAAACGTTGTCTCGTAATATTCTCTCCTGTACTAAAAGAAAACACTAGGGTAAAAACCCCATTTTTCCTTCTTTTTTTAAATTATTTTTTGGTTTTTTACTTTTAATTTTATTATTTAATATTTTATTGATTTTGAACAATCTTCGTAATTTGTTTTAGTTGAGATTATACAATCTCAAACAAACATCCTGCTATATAATTATTGCTTAATCTTACGAGTATTTATTTTTATTATTGTATCATTATGTAAAACATAGTTTAAAAATACAAAGTTGTTAAGCCTGGTCAACAACAAGCATTGGTGAACATCATAAACCTGGTCTAATATCTAAAACTTGTAATCTGAGAAATCTTAGACCTATGTTTAACTAAAAAGATTAATTCCCAACTAATTTAATTTTAAATGATGAAATTATAAAAAAATATTAACCGAAAAAACTTGCAAAATCCAAAAATATAGCAACAAAAAGAATTAGAATAAAATTTAATAGAAGAAAAACCTACGATGAAATTGTAAAAAAATCAATCTTAAAAATTAGCCCAAACAAAAGAAATAGCAATTAAAAGAATGTTGACTAAATTTAAAAGATTAAAAAATCATATGGGGTGAGATTAAAAAACATTTGTAATTTGATAGATTATTTATAGATAAAAAAATGATAAGAGGATGAAATTGAAAAACATTTTTAATTTCATAGCTTATTCAAAAAATAAAAAAATAGTAATTAAAATGGCAGAGACCAAATCTGAAGGGTAAATATATTGTAGGGGTTGGACTTGTTTTTTTAAAGGGGTGACATGAAATTCGAGGTGGGGAGAAAGAGAAAAAAAAAACGGTTGTTAGTGTCAAACCTAATGTGTGTAAGGAGAATGTGCCACTCTATTGCATCGAGGATGCTGAGACCTTTCAAACATCACCTCGAAAGGTGGTGTTTAGTGGTCAGACATCCCCTTATTCGCTGCCCAAATAGCACAGGGGTCGTCCACACACGCAAAAAACTTTTTTTAAATTATATTTAATAAATGTAATTCACAACAACGCTCTTGGATACCCTTGAAAATTATAATAAAACAATGTAAAATAACAGAAGGGTTCTTGGGTGAGAGTTATAGTGGTTTTATCTTTAAATGCATCAAAGTAATTATATTATCCTAAAAAAACAAAATAAAAAAACAAAAATATCCATAAATAGAGGCATTATATTATTTTATTCTATGTTTAAATTAGTGATTTTACAGTAAAAAGAGAAGATATAATAACTAATTTAACTTTATATAATTTATAAAAGATAATTATATCATAATAAAAAAAAAACCATCTTATTATTCCCGATATCTAGTTAAAAGGTTTAATCACCAAGGGAAGAGTTCATCATTACACTGTTAAAATGAATAATAATCCTAACCTTGTTTTAGAGTTACTTTCCTATGAATTTTTTTTTTTAATAAAGCATAAAGATGTCATCTTTCCAAGATATCAATCAAATGACATGAATTGAATCTGAAATCTCATACTGGAATAACAAGTCTTTTCCACAAATTAAAGAACCCCTCGTGTAACATGCATTCTTTAATCAATGCCTAGTTGCTTGCTAATAAGATTAATTCATGATTAGTTTGCTAATTCAATGGCGACGAAGGAATGAAAGAAAGGACCTCTGTTACTTTATTCGGCTGGGGCCAAAACTATATCCTCTTGCAAGAGCTGTCCCAATTGCCTCGGTAGCAGATAAATAGGCACAAAATACTGCAGTGTATTTTATCACAAATTGCAGCTCATGGCCCCTTCATTTGTATTTAAGGCTCCTAAGCTTCCTTAAAATCTCGTCCCATCTTTCTCCTCTATCTTCCCATCCTTCCCAGCTCTCCTTCTACGTCTGCAAAGCAAAGTGTCCCTGTTTCTTGCTTCAGTTGCTGTAGTCTCACTGTAACAGCCTTGCATGGAGGATCATAAAGATTGATGCAGCCAAGGATGACTTGCCGACGACTCGTTTTTGCTTCCATCAATATACGCATAATTAAGAAGAGATGAATCCGTTGGCAGGTTGTTCTTGGCTACATTTTTCTTTCTGCTCCTCATGCCAGGCTTATGGTGATAATCCTGTGAACTTGCAAGGATCTCCTTCAAGACCACTGCTTCACTGATATGAAAAATCATATGGTAATGTAATAGTTTATCATCAACATGGAAACCTCCAGTTATTATCTTCTTAATCTCCCTCTTAACGCATGTCAATCATGATTATCATCTTAATATTGTCAGATAATTCCATGCAGGCATGCCATTCACAGCTTCTTGCCTTCCTGATCGACACAAGTTAGCATTACCATGCATTGACACAAGAAAAGACTACATGAACTCTTTTATTAGCATTTAACAATTATATTTGTTCAGTTCGAAGCTCTCAAGAGATTTGCTTCGTGATTTAGTATACTATTTTTTAAACCTCAATACACATGTCCACAGATCCCTAGGATAACTAGACTGTCAATTTTCAGCATTAAGTATTTTAATGTATTGGGAGTTCAAATTTGTTCCTAATTAATATTTAGTTTAGTTTTGTTTGTGTTTTTGCTATCTTAATGGTTTGTTAGTCCATAGTTATAATGTCTTAGAATTAATTAACACGATTAAACAAGAATTGCTTCTCCTATAAATTTACACTTTATCTCACTCAAAGTCAAAATAAGATGATTTTATGATGATAGTCTTATTACTTTACCTCCTTCCTCTAAGAAACAAGCCCTTCTGATTCTCCGCAAGGCCAGAGACAAGTTGCGTTTGGCCTCATCAGACGATACAAGGATGCTCAAAGGAACCACGCCTGCAAACAGTTAGATATAGTTTGGATAAGAGAAAAAAAAACAAACAAACAAAAATGCCCCTTAGGGATTGGCACGACAGAGGAAAAAGGTAGAAAGTTTGCTAAACACTGATTTTGATTGAACACAATTGTGTCTGGAAATAATATTTTTGTATATAATTACTATTTAAAAATGAAATCACGTTTAAAAAATATTGTATATATCTGCTATTTGAAAACACAATCACGTTATTTTTGTATATAATTACTATTTAAAAAAAAACAATCATGTTAAACAAAAACCAACCTAAAATTTTATAAAGATTTAATGGCAAAAAGTTAGGGTGGTATTATCACTAAGCCTTCTGATATTAAACAAGAGGTTGTGGTTTCCTTCAAGAATTTGAATGCTAAGGAGAGAATTTTCAGACCTTCATGCTCTGTTATCAATTTTAGGAGGTTGAGTCTTAGCTCATCTTCCCTTTTGGAAATTCCAGTTTCTATGGAAGAGTTTAAAACTGCAATGTGGGAATGCGACGGAAATAAAGCTCCTGGTCCGGACGACATCAATTCTTTCTTTATTGAAAAAGCATGGGATTTCGTGGGTCTGGACATTCTTAACATGGTAGAAGATTTCTTCTTTTTGGGTTATCTACCAAAGGGTATATGCAGCTCCTTCATAACACGTATTCCAAAACTCGCAGGGGCTACATGTCTGAAAGATCTCAGACCTACTAGTTTGATTGGCTGCTTATATAAAATCATAGCAAAGGTTTTGGCTAAACGGCTGAAGTCCTGGATAGTGTGTTGATAGCGAATAAAGTAATCAGCTATCTTAAGAAGAACAAGCTCCAAGGTTATTTATTTAGTTATGCTTTGTATGGGCTTCGAAAACAAACGGAGGGGTTGGATTAGGCAGTGCATCTCCACAGCCAGAGTATCGGTGCATTTTTAATGGAGAAAGGTTTGAGACAAGGTGACCCTTCATCTCCTTTTCTGTTAAACATTGCAGAAGAGGGCCTTGGTAAGATGATTGAAGAGGGCTGTGATTTGGGTTCAGTGGAAGGTATATCTGGGGTCTGATGATTTCAGATTCTCTTGTCTTCAATTTGCTGACGACACACTTATTTTCAGCTCAAAAAGTCTCTCTTCTGTTCAGAACATCAAGCGGGTGCTGCAATGCTTTGAATTAGTTTAGGGATTGAAAGTCAGTTTTTTCAAGAGCACTATAACAGGGGTTGGTTTGGACAGTAGCACCATAGCTGGCATGGCTAAGGTTTTGAGATGTAGGGTGGCAGCCATAGTCACAGAAGTAGTTCCATCGGTGGTTGGCAGCACCAGCAGCCCCTCTTTCACTCGTCGCCAGAAACGACGAACTCTCTCCGCCGTGAGCTATGCCCTTTCCTCCTCATAGCCAGCGACAACAGCACACAGCAGCAGCTTCCTGTCTCTTTTCTCTCCAATGCGAGCAGAAACGATGCTAGAACAGCCACCGTCGAAGACCATCACGCACGACAACAGCAGCAACAGCCCGATCGGAGTGTTTTTGGGTGTTTCTTTTTTAATTTGAGGGAAGAAGATAGAAGATGATGAGCTAGTTTTTCTTTCACTGTAGTCGAAGAGAGAGAGGAATTTGAAGGTTTGTTGTGGGCTTTTTCGTCAATTACTCATGAGAAATCTGATAGAAGAGATACATTCAATGAAAAAATCAAGATATTTTTTGTGGGTATTTGTTTTTTTTCACTAAAATTCAGAGATTATTTTACAATTTAGGCCAAAAGAAAGATGCGAGAGTGAAAGGAAAAAAAGCATACGTTGCGTTCTCATTTTATGATTTTCGACCAGTATTGGATGTGAGGCCGAGTTGTGGGCTTAAGATGGGCCTTCCAACATACCGAGATGTAACCTCATTTTATGATTTTCGACCAGTATTGGATGTGAGGCCGAGTTGTGGGCTTAAGATGGGCCTTCCAACATACCGAGATGTAACCTGCTTAAGTTGATTAATGGTCTAACATGAAGCTAAAAATGATTTCGGCCCAACTTCCGATATTTGGAGTTTTGGAGGTTTTCTACTCTTATTTACTTTGACCATTTAGAGAAGAAGGTAATTAAGTTCAAGTTTCTCTATTGATTTCGGCCCATATAAGTGAATTTCAGGGGAGAAAAAGAGTATCTCAAGATTTTCTTTTTAATTTTTATTGTTTTTTAAATTACATGATTTTTAAATAAATATACAAGAAATATACCCTATTAAGTAATACTCTAAAAGACGTATAGCTACTGTACTTATATATTATAATTATAACTATAATAATATAACTTATATATTATAATTATAATATAATTTATATACTACAATAATCTGAGCTGTCTTTTTTTTGGGTTTTTTTCTGTTTTTATTTTTTTCTCGTTTTCTATGCTTTTATGGGGTTTGTTTTTGCTTTTTTCTTTGTGTTTTTTTCTTTTAATAATTTTTTTAATTTAGTTTGTTAATGTTAATTTTTTTTATTTAGTTATCATATTTTCATGACACGGATCCCGAGTTTGACAGGTTAACCCGAAATTATTTTTTTTTACTTTTTTTCTTTTTAATTAATTTTTTTCGTTTAGTTTAGTTTGTTAATGTTAATTTTTTTTTATATGTAATTATCAGACTTTCATGACACGTATCCCGAGCTTGACAGATTAACCTGGTTTGACGGTTTAACCCATTTAACCCGTCAATTTTTTTTTCTATTTAGTTATCAAACTTTCATGTCGTGAATCCCAGATTTGACGGGTTAACCTGGTTTAAAGGGTTAACCCAGTTAATTCAGATTTTTTTATTTTTCTTCATTAGTTTTTTTTTCTTCTTGTTGGTTTTTTTTCTTTGTTTTTTTCTTTTTCATTAATCTATTTAATTATCATACTTTTATGACACGACCTTACAGTCAGACCCATATCCAAGGCTATTGGGTCTGGTGTTGCAACCAAACTCACTTAAACTTAGGTCATGCAAGTTTAATGTTATTATAAATATTACTTTTGGGTCAGGCGTTGCAGCCAAACTCAAAACTCTTGAATATAGCTTTACAGAAAGACCTAGCATTTTTAGATTTTAATTTTTTTTATTTTTTTATGCAAAAAAAAAATAATCCCCGACATCACGCGGGTCATGTAACTAATCTTTCTCTATGTGTTGTCATTAATTTGTTTTTAAAAAAAAAACTAAAAGCCATTAGTCAAATATTGTGGCTTGTAACAGGACTAAAATATTGTGGCTTGGAAGAGGATTTATTGTGAATTCACAAAAGGTTTCCTCTTCTTCTTTTCTCTGAAAGGTTTTTACTTTATTTACTATTTTTTTTAATTTTATTATTTAATTTTATATTAATTGATGATTGGAGTTGATAATTAATTTCGTGTCTTTTCTTTTAGTTTTTCGCGATCTAAAAAAAACCATTCCAACGGGTTCTTGATTTTGCAAAGAAAATTTTGTTTTAGTTGATTATGAAGAATTACAAACGAAAAGCCTAATTGAAAGTAAGGTGAAATGGTAACTTTTTTATTTAAAAAGAAAAAAAATTATATCCATTTTTTTTTTTTACTTTGGCCATTAAACTTTTTTTTTTAATTTCATCATTTTATATTGTGTTAATTAGTGATTCGAATTAATGATTTATTTTATATTTTTTTTACTCATATTATTGCGGTCTAAAAAAATATTTTAACATTAGGTTGGTTCTTGATATTGAAAAAAAAAACTTAAATTTTGTTGTTGGTGAAAAACTAAAATTGAGGAAACCAGAATTAAAAGCTTAGTAAAATAGAAGCCCATTTAAAAAAAAATCGATGTCAAAGCCTTTTATACAATTTAATACAAAATTTTATTTTATTCACATTTTAATCTTTAGATTTAATAGAGGAGAAAGAGAATCGTAAAAAAAATAACAACAGAGAGAGAAAAAGGTTAATTGTTCCGATTCGGTTTATGAAAATAGCTAAATTTGATGTCAAAGTATTCTCTTGATTAGATGAGTATCATTAAGGTATTTTGAGCTTTTATATCGCCTGAAAAAACATATCGATGTTGAGAAATGATTTTTTTTGTTTCATTTTGTGTTTTAAAACTAATTTGAAGGTTTTTTTTTGTTATACTCAATTGGAATAAACGGCAAATAAGATTTTAACAAATAAATCTTATAAGAAAAAAATGGTTGGCGCATGTGAGTGGACACCACCTGCGCCATTCAAGCGGCACATGTTACGACATCCTGCGACCAAAAACTACCAACCACCTTGTCTTTTAAAGCTTCCAGCGATGAAGCAATTGATGGGGTTGTGCATGTTGTGATATTCATGGTGGTTCGGTGGAGGTAAACTTTTTTTCTCCCCCCTTCTTTTCTCTCTCTTGACCCCTCGGTCTGTGTTTGACCAAATTCAATTGTGTCATCTTGTTTGTATTGATTTTAATTTTAGTTCTTATTATTTTGGATTGCTATTTGTTTTGATTTTAATGTTTTTTGAAGTTTATTTTTTTTTCAATATCATTCTTACAAATTTAATTCATTTAATTTTTGTATCCAATGTGGTCTTTATTCTTTTGATTGCTATATTTTGTTTTTATCATTCTCTTAGTTTATTTTGTTTTTCAATTCAGTCCCTAATCATTTTCTTTAGCATTTTGCTTTGCTTTTTTTTGTGTCTACCTTCTACAGGGTAATCCCGATCTGATAACCCGAGTCACTAATTTTAAATATTAGCTCAGTTTAAGTTTAATCCTTTTCTTTTAAGTATTTTTTACAAATTGAGTATTTTTTTTTCAATTTCATCATTCAATATTGGTTTATTAGCCCTTGAGCTTCGTGTTACACTTTTGTTTTTGAGTTATCCCGATCTCATATCCCGAATAACAAGCTAATTAAGTTAACCTGAGTAAACTTAGGTTTTTCTTTCTCAATATTTTTTTTATGAAATTAATTTTTGTTCACCTTCATCCTTTGTCATTAAATTATTGGCCACTAAGCTTTGTAGTTTTTCCTCTCTCTTTTTTCACGGGGTTATCTCGGGTGTTGGTTAGTCAAGCTAACGTGAGCTGACTCGAGTTTTTTTTCAATGTTTTTTTTTATTTATTTAAAACTTTGATTTTTTTTATGTCCTCTTTTTTTAAAAAAAATTAATCTTTTTATCCCGATCTCATATTGTGTGCAGTGAGTTAGTCAAGTTAACCCAAGTTGACTCTGATTTTTTTCTTTAATGTTTCATTAAATTTTTTTTTTTCAAATTCATCATTTGACATTACATTTTTGGGCCTTGAGTTTTTTTTTTTATATAGGGTTATCATGATCTCATATACCGGGTCGCATGTTAGTCAAGTTATCCGGGTTGACTTATGTTATCATCATCTGTACATTATTTGTTTACATTAGAAAAATTGACATGGTCTACGGTGCAGCGTAGACCACCCATCTAGTAATGGAACTAAAACTAAGTGCTTGTGTCATTCGCGTTAGACACACACAAAATTCGCGTGTTTCATACTCGCATACAAAAAATAAATTGATGTATTAGAACCATAGTTATTATAAACCCGGCTCGAGGGTTGACCCGACCAAGGGGCAGAATCTGGGGTCACACGGTTTGACCCGGATCAACCTAATTTTTTTTTAAAAAAAACTATTTGAGGTTTTAATTTCTTACGTAAAAAAATTATGAAACAATCAATGTGGATTTAGGTTATATATAGCTATCCCATATGGAAAAGTTAAGAAACATTCAATGTGGAAGTAGGTTATATATATAGTTATCCCACATTGAAAAATTAAAAAACAATTCATGTAGATATAGCCTATAAAAAAAATATTTGAGGCTAAGTGTAACAACCCTGATTTTTCTACATTCTTTTTCGCGATATATTGGAAATTTTTAGGTAATTTTTTTTATACATACAAGTTCCACCAAAATTTCTATCAAAATATCGGCAGAGTCTCCCCGATACTGGTAGGTCCCAAGTTATCGACATATACCCTGTTTACACTTCTAATATCTCACATCTCATAACTCAAAATCACGACCCAATCATCCTGGGTCACAACCAAACTCATTATCATCAACACAACATATTTTATTCAATAACATCATATAATGTAGTTCAAATGAAAGATTCAATTTCAACTATAAAAATGCATGGTCAAATAGGTACCAGGAGTTTCAACCATTAGAGTAAAGACATACATTCAAATATATGGATTAATATTACATCTCAAGTTTTAGGAGATAAGTCGTTTAATTTATAAATAATTTACATGGTTAAAAGCAAAAGATAACTAAACAAAATAAGAGGCCACCAGTTCAAAAAAAAAAGAAAAAAAAAAGAGAAAAACGGATAGAGAGAGAGCTGCAGATTTTGGAAAAAACCAATAATGCTCCGGTGGCCATATCTCTGGAATCCACCGTTGGATCATGCTGCGTTATGGATATGTTATTATTGTTACACTCCTCTACTAACTGACCGGAGAGATTGGAAGGAACACAATCTTTTTGACATAAAGCATCATCGGAAATTTCCTGGAAAACAAAAAGGGAATGCACCTGCATGGCAGTTTGGTCGCCGACTGATTTCTCTCTCTTCCACCGTTGAATCATGCTCATTCTAGGATATGTGGTGCGCCTAGATGTTGCCTTCATTCTAGACGGTGGAGATCGGAAACTCATTCTCCGGCAAGGTTTCGTGCATGTTGAACAGTAGCTCGTCCATTTTCAGGTAAGCTCGGTTTTATTCAGATCCAGGGAGACCTTACCGTGGGATCATTATGATTTTGAGATATATTATGCACAACTCTATGATATGTAGTCTGACCGTTGGGTTTAAAACAATAATCAGACGTTGATGACTTATTGCCTTTTGAATCTATTGCTAGTTTTGGCAAAATATAGTAAGCTTGATTAAATACATGTTTCGATGAAATTAGAATTGTATGGGTGTAGGTTTTATGAAAGATGTAATGGTAAAATATGTTCTTGTTATTAGTATTATTATAGATTAATTGTGTATTCTTTATATGAGGGGAAGAATGATTATTGTGTAAGAATAGTAAGGAACAT
>Ga0307517_10015675_pt1 | contig 10043 bp, 10 predicted proteins | sample 23_EM_MG_FD_194515 | JGI IMG/M metagenome (GOLD analysis project Ga0307517, IMG submission 194515) | Populus trichocarpa ectomycorrhiza microbial communities from riparian zone in the Pacific Northwest, United States - 23_EM | ecosystem: Host-associated > Plants > Roots > Unclassified | place...
ATGGATCCCCTTGTCTCAGCCCTCTTCCCCCTTGAAAGTAACCTGCAAGCTCACCATTGACGTTGATAGAGAATTGACATGATGTAACACAAACCATGATCCAATCAATGATTGTTCTAGGGAATCCCATTTTTATTAACATAGCGTCAACGAAATCCCACCGCACCGAGTCATAAGCCTTCATCAGATCAACTTTCATAGCACCAAGTCAAGGCTTGTTTGGGCTTAATTAATACTTTGTTTTCAGTTAGGATCGTTTGGATTAAGTTATGGGCTTTTTATTTTAGGGTTTTGGATCAGTTTTGAGTGGACCTCATATAAGTCCACATAGGGGGTCCATTAGGGTTAATTTTTCAAGAACTATTTAAACTCATGTAAGCCAAAAGTTTGGCAGCTTTGATGATAATTACTTCTGAATTTTTCAATTTTAACGTATGAGAGTGATTCTTGCGTTCTTCAGTTCTTGAACGAACTAAATCTGACTTATCGAAAATTAACTGGAATGTCTAGAATGACAAAAGGCTGGGATGAATGGATTCGATGGGCCACTGTCACTTGGCATGGCAAGAGTTTCATCAATTTTTCTCGTAAACTAAGTTTCGCAGCTACAGTGTATCATGTATGGCAAGAACGGAATGCAAGGATTTTTGCTGGAATGTCTAGAACTTCGAATTTGGTCTTTAATCAAATCGAATGTATCATTCGCGATAAGCTTGATTTGATGAGGAACATCCTACCAACAAATGAAAACAAAAGGATCCAAAGAGCTTGGAGGGTTAATAACATGGTTTCTTAATTTGATAGTTAGCTGGTTGTATTGGTTCCCTAACAAATCTAGTGAGGTCTCATTTTTTTGTTCGGTGGCTAGCCTATAGCCATCTGTTGTTTTATGTTTCTGTTCTCATTGTAAATCTGGGGTATGACCCTTATAATCTTTGTATCTTCTTCTTTTAATACATACGTCAACTTACAAAAAAAAAAGACTTATCGAAAATTAACTGGCTTTGTGACGTCATTCTACTTAATCCAATAGTGTTGGTGCCTTGGGGCAGGTTTCCATTGTGTCACTCCTATCAGATCTATTTTGGCTTTCCGGGATCAGATCTCAATCTTGATTGTGGGTTGCGTGACCACATGATCACAAGGTTCACATCAGAAGTCCACAAGTTAAAAGGAAGTAAATAACATAATTCGTATAGCATGTTCTGACCTATATCTCAAGTCCTTTCCGAACGTGGATTCACTTGAAAATGTACCCCAAAATAGACGAATACCTCTGGAATCTTCTCATAAAGTTTCAGATCGATCCAACGGTTGGATTTGAAGTTATGCTCAATAGCGTAAAACTAAACGGTAGAAACTCTTACGCCAAAATCCGAATCTTACATTGCTTGAGTCGTATCACAAGGCTGAACCGTATCATTCCCTCCCTCTTCAAGAAGATTTACCCTAGAATCTTGAATAGGATTAGTAGCGACTTCATCAGCCTTTTGTTTAAGCCTTCAAAATTCTCTTATTGCTAACACCTTTCTCCAACAACACTGTATGGAAGTAGTGACTGCCAAGAATTTCAAATAAGCATGTCGTACTAGCCACTTGCGTATATACTTCTCAATGATAACAACATCAACTTTCCTTCGTCTTTCATTTTTTAAGCACTATACCTCCTTTTCCCATGAAGTTTGAAGATCATAGAATAATGTTCTACACTTATCAACTTCTTGTTCGAAAACCCCCAAACCATGGCTTAGTTTTTCGCATCTTTGAGCTAGAATCCTCCTTCGTTCCCTCCCCCTTGCTGAATACATGACACAATTAGGGAAAATAGAAGAAGACGAAGACACAACAAGAATAGAGTTTACAACATGAAGAACACTGATTTGGAATCAACATTACAAATCTGACTTTTGTTCGGACTAGAACTGATTGAAAATAAACAAATATGAAATTGATGAGAATGACTCAAACAACAGCAAAACATCCCAAATATGATGATAATATACTGGAAGGAACAAAATCAACAGAAATAAAACAAGTTTTGAAAGACAATGCAAAACAAACCCGTTACAGCAAGACAAAACCCGATTCTGGAACCTAAAAAAAAGCAATCCAAATGACCTTGAATTTAATATATAGTATTAGGATACCAAGAAAACAACAAATCTCAGTTTATAGGTTGTTCTATTATGTCTAGGTACCCAAACCCCGTGTATGATCAGTTTGCGGCAAAATTGAACCTCAAATTAAAACCTCAAGCAAACGATATCAAAATAAGACCAAATTTTATACATGTTGCGATCTGACCCTAAATAGACATAATATGGATTTTCAATTGATTCTGAGGTGCTTTTCTTATGGTTCACTAAGAATAGTGTTTCTATGGTAGAATTAAACTCAAATTAAAACCTTAAGAAAACAACATTTAAATAAGAATATATTGTGCAATATAACCCCCGGTAGACAGAATATGAAGTTCAAATTGATTCTAAGGTGGTTTTCTTATGGTTCACTAAGAGTAGTGTTTCTGCGGCAGAATTGAATCTCGAATTAAAACCTCAAGCAAAAGATATCAAAATAAGCCCCAATTTGATATATGATGCGATCTTACCCCCAATAAACGGAATATGAAGTTTCAATTGATTCAGATGTGGTTTCTTTATGGTTCACCAAGAGTTGTATTTCTGCGGCAAAAATTTAATGATCCTTCAAAATTCAACTAATCCCACTCTCTTTCTTTTTTTTTCTTTTTAATATACTCATATAATTAGAGACACAGTAACAAGATGAAATATAACCCTTTTTTTTGTTTTTTGCTTAGAAGACACAGACATAAAGAACAATAAGATGGACAAAAACACTGAAAAACTTAAAGGAACACTAAAAAAATAAAAATAGTAGAAGGATATGACCTTGTTTCCGAGCCTAGATCTGATACCAACTGATGCGAACCTCATGATCACGTGGTCACGCAACCCACAATCAAGATTGCGATCTGATCCCGGAAAGCCGAAATAGGTTTGATAGGAATGTGACACAATGAAAACCTGCCCTAAGACACCAACACTATTGGAATGAGTAGAATGATGCCATGAAGCTAGTTAATCTTCGATAAGTCAGATTCAATTCATTTTGTTTTTGGTAAGTTGACGTATGTATTAAAAGAAGAAGATACAAAAATTATAAGGGGCATACCCTAGATTTACAATGAGAACATAAATGTAAAACAACAGATAGCTACAAGCTAGCCACCGAACAGACAACAGAGAACAACTAGATTCGTTAGGGAAACCAAAACAACCAGCTAAATATCAAATTAAGAATCTATGTTATTGACCCTCCAAGCTCTTTGGATCCTTTTGTTTTCATCTGTTGGTAAAACATTCCTCATCAAATCAAGCTTATCGCCAATAATACATTCGATTTGATCAAAGACCAAATTCGAAGTTCTAGACATTCCTGCAAAGATCCTTGCATTCCGTTCTTGCCAGATATGATACACTGTAGCTGCGAAACTTAGTTTACGAGAAAAATTGACGAAACTTTTGCCATGCCAATTGACAGTGGTCCATCGAATCCATTCATCCCAACCTTTTGTCATTCTTGGAATGTCGCATCTATCACAAACATCCCACCAGATTGCTTTAGTATAGGAGCATTCAAAGAACAAGTGGTTGTGATCTTCATTATTGCGGAGACAGAGTGAGCATCTATTTAGGCCATGTATACCAAACCGATGAAGTCTATCTTGAGTTGTGAGTTTCTGTTGAACAACCATCCATAGAAGAAACGAATGTCTAAGAACAGCATTCTTGAACCACACAATGAATTCTTAATTGCTCCCAAGCTACTTTGACCGAGAATCTGTAGCGAATCCGACCAAACAATCTCATCCTTTTGCCCCATCTTAGGATTAGAATTGGAAGGAATAGCTTCTATAATGGGGTGCCAGCCAATAACTTGGGTGGCAGATTCAGTTCATTCAAGAATTGAAGAATGAAAAAATCACTCTCACATGTTAAAACTGAAAAATTCAGAAGTAATAATCATCAAAAGCTGCCGAAATTTAGGTTAAATGTGATTAAATAGTTCTTAAAAGTAACCCTAATGGATCTACCCTTATGGGCTGAACTGACCCACTTACAAAACTAACCCAAAAACCCTAAATTGTAAAGCCCATAACCTGATCAAAACAAGCCTTGGATCCTAGCTCAAAACAAAGTTCTAATTAAGCCAAAACATGAAAGAAAATAATAAAAATAACTGATTTGTCATTAAATATCACCAGCCCTTCTTTCCTTGTGTAGCTAGAATGGATAAGGAATCCTTATAAAAAAAAGGATTCTGAAACATTAATGAATCCTTGCCACACTTGGAGATTATACTGCAGCTCATTAAAGATCCTTGTGGAACTAGGAAATTCCCAAAATAATCTCCCACATCCTTGTAGAAAAAGGATCATTGCCAAATAGGAAGTCCACAAGTCAAAAGGAAGTAAATAACATAATTCGTATAGCCTGTTCTGACCTATATCGCAAGTCCTATCCGAACATGGATTCACTTGAAAATGTACTCCAACATAGACAAATATCTCTGGAATCTTCTGGTAAAGTTTCAGCCCGATCCAACGGTTGGATTTGAAGTTAATCTCAATAGCGTAAAACTAAACGGTAGAAACTCTTACGCCAAAATCCGAATTAGACCTTGCTTGGGTCGTATCATAAGGCTGAACCGTATCAAGTTCATGATTTGAATGTATTACAAACTCCAAGCCCCTAATGTTGCCACGTCTCTAAAGTTCTTACTAAGGCATAAAGCTCCTTGTCATATGTAAGGTAATTCAATGCTGCCCCCATTAAGTTTCTCACTGAAATATGCAATGGGCTCATATCCTGCATTAACCCAACTCAGACCTATACCTGAAGCATCACATTCAATTTTAAAAGCTTTTGTAAAGTCTATCGAACAAAGTTTATCTTTCAATAAATAAAAAGCTTTATCCTGTTAATCATTCCGTTTAAATCCAACAAGCTTTTTCATAATTTCAGTTAAAAGTGCTGCAATAGTATTAAAGTCCTTCACAAACCTTCTATAAAAGCTAGCAAGTCCATGAAAACTCCCTTACCTTGGTCACATACTTAGGTGTAGGCCAATCCCAAATGGCCTTAACCTTCTCTTCATTCATCCCAATTTTATCCATGTAAAAGGTACACTTATTGAGATTAACATACAATTTCTAATCACACAATAGACTAAGTACAGTACTCAAATGATCAAGATGCTCATTCAAGTTCTTGCTATAAATTAGGATGTCATCAAGGTACACAATCACAAACATACCAATAAATGCACGCAAAACATGATTCATCAATCTCATAAACATTCTAGGTGCATTTGTAAGCCCAAACGACATGACTAACCATTCATACAAACCATGTTTAGTCTTAAGTGTTGTTTTTCATTCATCATCTTCTTTCATCTTAATCTAATGGTACCTGTATTTTAATTTAGAGAAAATACATGCTCCATACAACTCATCCAACATGTCATCAAGCCTAAGGATAGGATGTTTATACTTTACTATTAAATTATTGTAGACGTGATAGTCAACACACATCCTCAGGATTGCTTCTATAAGTTGGACAGTTAGGAATTGAAGCCCCAGGCACAAGGTCAATCTGATGTTCAATTCCCCTCAATGGTGGTAATTTACTAGGGGTGTTATGAGGGAATACATCTTCAAATTCTTGCAACAAAGAAACAGCCACACTAGGAATAACAAAATCAAGGTTGTTCGTGTTAAAATAAGCCTCCTTATACACAAGTAAGATCATTAGTTTAAGCTTCTTTGCATAAAAATCAGGTGGTTTCTTTAATTTTTTGACACTATTATCATCACAGAAGCTTGCCTTCTTCACTCCTCAGGTTTTATCTCCACTCTCAACTGGTTTAATTAATGATTTAGATTTAATCGAATCTGATGGTCTTCTCTCACCACTGTCCTCATGTGAATTTTCACTCTTCCCATCCTCACAATCCCTTTTTAATTTCATTTCATCATCATACACTTGTTTTGGAGAAAGAGGTACAAAAGTGATGGTTTTACCATCTTTTACAATAGTGAACATATTTCTAAACCCATCATGAATCACCTTCCGATCGAATTGTCATGGACACCCCAAAAGTAGGTGACTACCATATATTAGGACTACATCACACATAACCTCATCAGAATACTTCCTAATAGCAAACACAATTGACACATGCATAGTAACCTTCACTCACCACATTCATTCAACCATTGCAATCTTGCCTAGGATGCTTAATACAACTCAGATTCAATTTTCTCACAAGAGTATCATAAGCTACATTAGCACAACTACCTCCATCAATTATCATGCTACATACCTTGTTTTGGATGTAGCATCGAGTGTGAAATATGTTTTCTGTTGCTGATCGACATCATCTTCTTTGATTTGGATGTTCAGCGCAAACCTTATAACCAAGGCCTCCCCTTCAAGGAAATTTCATTCATTATTTTACCTATTATTTAGAAGAACATTTATCAATTAAGGAAAACGTTTACTAGTCAACAAAAGATGCTAGGGGGCTACCAGATCTGATTTCCTAAACTAGGAAGGATTAATTAATGATTTCCTAGATTTAATACGATCCAAGTAAGGTCAGATTTGAATTTTAATGTAAAATTTCCTACCATCCAGTTTGATGCTATTGAGCATAACTCCAAATTAAATTGTTGGATTGAGTTGAAACTTTACCAGAAAATTTAAGAGGTATGTTTCTATGATAGGGTACAAATTCAGGTGCATCAAAGTTTGAAAAGGACTTGCAATATAGGTTAGAATAGGCTGCAAGAATTTTGTTATTTACTTCTTTTTTACTTATGGACTTCCTATTTAACAAAGATCATTTTCCTACAAGGATGTGGGAGCTTGTTTTGAGAATTTTATAGTTCCACAAGGATCTTTAATGGGATACAACATTATTTTCAAGTGTGGAAATGATTCATTAATGTTTTAGAATCCTTTTCTTATAAGGATTACTTATTCATCCTAGCTAAACTAGAAAAGGAGGCTGGTGGTATTTAATGACAAATTAATTATTATTATTATTATTTTCTTTCATGTTTTGGCTTAATTTAAACTTTGTTTTCAGCTAGGATCCAAAGCTTGTTTGGATTAGAGTTTGGGCTTACTAGTAAAAATTTTGGGTCAGTTTTTGTATGTGGATAAAAAACTGAAGCCCACAAGGGTAGATCCAATAGGATTAATTTTTTAGAACTATTTAAATACTTGTAAGCCTAAATTTCAGCAACCATCGATGAATATTACTTCTGAATTTTTCAGTTTTAACGTGTGAGTGATTCTTACATTCTTCAGTTCTTGAACGAGCTGAATCTGACTTATCGAAGACTATCTGCCTTCGTGGTGTCATTCTACTTCATTCCAATACTTTTGGTGCCTTGAGGTAGGTTTCCATTGTGTCAAGCTCCTATCAGACCTATTTCAGTTTTCCAGGATCAGATCTCAATATTGATTGTGGGTTGCAGACCACGTGATCACAAGATTCACATCAGTTGGTATCAGAACTAGGCTTTGAAATCAGGTTATATCCTTCTTGTTTTCGTTATCTATTTGTTTCGCGTCAGTTTCTTTTCGTATGTCTTCTTTTTTGTTTTGGGTCAGTATTTGTTTTCTTTCTTGTGTTTATTCTTGTTATTCTGTGGTTTTTTGTGTTCTAATTAGAGGAAAAAAAGAAAAAGAAAAAGAAAGCAATCAGAAAATGCTATTTGGGTTTAGACAGGTTTCTAACACATCTTGAGACTATCATCACAGTTTTGTTTTTGCTTGTTTTCTGGTTTTTAATGATTTTTGAATCAATCACACACACACACACACACACACACATATATATTGATGCGAACCTCGTGATCACATGGTCATGCAACCCACACGCAAAGACACCAATTCCCGGAAAGCCAAGTAAATCAGGTTTGATAGGAGTGTGACACAAAGATAACTTGTACCTAGGCACCAGCACTCTTGAAAACGGAGACCCCCACCCAACGAATATTGATTCGCGAACGAGAAGTATAAGGATGACGCCACAAAGACAGTTGTTCTTCGATAAGTCGTTTTCAGTTCTTTAGAGAACCAAGGAAGATTATCCCACCAACACACAATAAGTGCAGCAAAGAAGTTAATTAATCTGAAAATTGCGTAACCTTACATGTTTGGTTATGCCTTTATTTATACTGATTCTAGACTTAAAGAAACCCTAATAGACCCCCCTTAGGTGGACTTATATGAAGCCCACTTACAATTGACCCAAATAAGTAATAATAACCCAAAAGCTAAGAAGAAAATAATAAAAATCCGAAAATTATCATGCTAAATATGCTAGAATCAGATTTGTCACCCTTAAGAAGTCTTAAATAAACTAGGAAAAATCTGATTTGGAAAATTTGTGTTGCTGCCCCCCCTTTGATGTCCTTGATTAGCTTGGATTTCCTTGTTTAACTTAGACAAATAAGAAAACAAATTTTCTTCTTTGTTGCTGATTTAATTACTTTCCTTCCTAAGTTAGGAGAAGTATTAAATAGTCCTCCCCTCTTTAGGAATAAGATATGGCCAATATCTCTATCACGATTAGGTGATTTAGATTTACCTTTCCCATCCATATGAGTATCCTTTTTGGCCATAGGTGGTTCGACCTTCGCATAAGGCTTTGGTTGGACAGCCCCCTCTCTCTTCAACTTCAGCCTCCATGTTGAGGATGATGAAGCCGAATTGGTCTAAAAACGTGTACTACCCCTTCTCTTTATTTGCCTCTCCACCTTTATTGCCATATTGACCATGTCCTCCAATTCTACACAATGTTGTAATTCTACAACATTTGCAATGTCCCTATTCAGCCCATTTAGAAATCTAGCCATAGTAGCTTCCCAATCCTCAATCACATTGGCCCGAATCATGGCGATCTTCATCTCCTTGAAATACTCATCCACGGACCTAGAACCCTGATTCAAACCCTGCAATTTCAGATACAAATCTCTATAATAGTGGTTAGGCACAAATCGCCGTCTCATCAACACTTTCATCTCCTCTCACGACGCTATCGGCTTCTCTCCACTCCTCCTTCTACTAATAACATTTTGATCCCATCAAATCAGTGCATAATCCATGAATTCGATGACTACCAATTTCACTTTCTTCGCCTCCGAATAGTTATGGCAATGAAAAATCCAATCCACCTTTTTCTCTCACTCCACATATGCCTCGGGATTTTTTTACCTTGAAAAGAAGGTATTTTCAGTTTGATAGCATCCAAATCACCATCTAAATCAGCATGTCCCCCAACACTACATAAATTTTCCCTTTGGCTAAATTGGCCCTTAGTTCTATTCCCATAATCCCTTCGGTTTCTAGCTGCCGAAAACCTTCCCGATGGCCAATGGCCTCATCCTCAAAACCACCATCACAAATATCATCAACGGCCTCCTCAAAATCCTCATAATCAGCTCACCTTGGCCTTTCGGCCCTAATGACACTGTTTGCTTTCGGTTCAGCCCCAAGCTTCCTCCCATTTTAGGTGCTTGTACCAGCCTCGTTACCACGTTTCTCCACCCTATCAAGCCTGTCACAGACATTTCCCATCACAAAATTCATCCTCTCCATCATCTGCGTCATCGCTTGCATTTGGAACGTAAGTTCTCCCTCGGGATGGGGTGGTATGTTGTTTTGATCTGACATGATACTAACCTACAAAAATTGGTTAGTGGTAAAAAAAAAATTATCCTCACGTCGCTCGTGTTTCGCTCAAACACTCTTAATATCCTCACACGCTCACACCTCTCGTCTCACCTTCTTGTGGTTCTTGCAAAACTGAAACCAACACCAAATAAAACTAACTCGGTAGCGTAATCCAAATATATATATATACCAGAAAAACAAGCAAAACAAAACTGCGATGATAGTCTCGCGAATAGCAAGCGAGTCTATCTGAAATATAAACGAAACTGAAGA
>Ga0307517_10015677_pt1 | contig 10043 bp, 8 predicted proteins | sample 23_EM_MG_FD_194515 | JGI IMG/M metagenome (GOLD analysis project Ga0307517, IMG submission 194515) | Populus trichocarpa ectomycorrhiza microbial communities from riparian zone in the Pacific Northwest, United States - 23_EM | ecosystem: Host-associated > Plants > Roots > Unclassified | place...
ATGTAAAATCCAGAAGGATACTCAACTGACACTTTATTCGAGACAAATAAAAAGCCCCATCCAGTTGTGAAGTAAATAAGAATTGGAAACACGGCCTTATCTGTTAAAGGATGTAACCTCGACGTGAAGGTTTTCAATGCATTTCCGTATCAATTCAACCTCCTCTTGCTCCTTTCCTTGATTTGTTTTCCACCAGGACTATGTGGAAAAGTTGTGATGATGTACTAGCTGCATAATTAAACAACAGACAAAGAGCGGAAAAATCACTTGCAGAAGTAGTATCTCCAACGCCGCAGCTGACTACAGATGTCTTCTACGTACTGCTGCTTCTTCTTGAGTTATCAAAAAGATGGCCCCATCCAAATCCGAGTCTTGCAGACTCCAGCACTTTGGAAGTTATGGCATCATCTTTTGACTGCTACTAGTATACATGTGACGGAGCTCGACATTGGAATCCTGGGCAGTACCTGGGGAGGGCTGATAATTGCTGCGTCTGGAATTCTTCAAGAAGAATTCCATCACTATTTCTATCAAACCTCTTGCTTTGGAGAATTCAAGAAGAATGATTGAAGCATGCGACAAAATGTAACATGGTATTAGCTATTTATATGTTTTGTGTATTTAAAATACCAAGACATTGGTACTAAAGAAGTTGAATGGTGACATTGTAAAAAACAAAAGCTTGTCACCAAGGCAATCACTAACATTTATAAACTCGTAGACTTTTCATGAATAAGATAATGACAATTACACAAAATACAATGGCAACCCAATGTGATAATTAGAAGAGAAAATGCATCATCAACTGTGTAGTTGATGGATTGGTTCTGCAGTAGACTACCTTTACATTTTAAATAATCACAGCTTATTCAACATAATACAAGACACGATACAATTCCTGATGGAAAGCTAAGCAAAAAGAACCTAAGAGCTTGAAGGTGTCGAGTCACAGAAACTATCTGGCGGATCTGCCACATGCCATCTAACACTGAAGCTCCATTTTTCCTCACAAATCCCTTTTTTCTGCAGCCTAGAGACATGACCCACAGCAACATGAAAATTCCAACCCACGACATAGATTTTGCAATCACAAGCATTTTCTATCTGTTCTAATGTCTTTCCCAGATAGTCCCCAGCTATCTTCTTGCTATCCTCAATTGCCACACTTTTAGTAAAGACATTTAAAGTTTAGTGCATAAGCAAATTCACTGTCTGCTGCTTCGTCTTGTCAGCCATCTCCTGTTCATATTCATATGGCACACCATATTTTGCAGATTTTGTCCACCTCTTTAATACGTATTTGTGGGGTATATGAAAGATATTTCTTGCATTCAGTACCTTCAAGTAGCGGACACATAAAATGCCAAAAGATTCAAACTTCTTGCAACTGCAAGCAACTCCAGAGTCCAAACAATTGAATTCCACAACGCTCTACTTGTGGCCTTCCTCTGTCAGCTTGTATGTGGTAATTGTCTCATTACTGGCGGTTTCTTCTATTGTCACTGATAAACATTTCAGAAACTCTTCCTGAAATGTTTTGAACAATGTACGCGTGTACATATCGGCTGCTTGTCTCTCAATTGCACTACTAGTTAAAATTGTCACCTGGGCAGTTCCCCTACCCCATGAGATCATCAGTCAAAGTATATCAGCCACTCTTTCAAACTTCCCCTACCCCATATTATAGGACTTAATGAAACTAATCATGATAGGAACAAAGAAAATCACCAGGAAGCTGCATGTAGAAAGGTTGTGAAGTTTTCAAAGCTTTTAATTCTTGCAGTTCTTTTTGTAACGATCTAGTTCTGTCTTCTTCAATTTGATCCTGTATATCATTCAAAACAAAACCTAATTCACAAATTCATTCTAAAGTTTTATTTTTCTTGAAAAAAGATCGTCTCAACATATAATACTGTCAAAGAAAAGCACCTTTCCGTTCGATACTGAAACCACAATTCCACCTGGCGAGGACTAAGACACGACAGCCATGCTAAAGCTAGATTTTGCTTCTGCATGATTATAAGAAAGAGAAACTTTATTCAGTGCTAAACTCTGATTAAACAAGTTCCACAAGATTAGTAAACCCATGAGATTTTTGGGATTTAGTAAGAAATAAAATCAAGAAATCATTTGATATTCTTCAAGATATGATGACTTACAAGATTGAAGGTATTGTGCTCTTGGAATCTCTTTTCAAGAAAATCTGATTTTATTTTAGAGATCCGTAGTTCCTTCCTTGTCAAACCGTTCTCTTCATCATCACTTGCTTCTGCCTGCTTCAATTTTGTCCTGTATATCATTCAATTCAAAACCTAAATCACAAATTCATTCTAAAAATAATTTGATCTCTGGGATTCTAAGGATCTCTTGCTATGCCCGCCCTTATTTTTCAAGTAAACAAAGAAACTCTAGAATGCATGATAATCAGTGGTCATCTCCAACTAGCACAGTTCAATCTATTGGTTTTCCAGTTAGAAATAGATTACAATGTTCTCCTTTACGTTAAATTGCTGTTAAACAGGCTAATATGTTTTGCTTCTGCTATAATTGGGGTCTGATTTAATTCAAAACTGTTTAGAATCTAGTGTAAGCTATGTACCAAGGACTAGATCCTATTGTTCTTTGTCCTCTTGTAAATGAAATCAATTCATTTAGTTTTTCACATTTTGGAATAGAAGCTGCCTTTTATTTATTTATTTACTCCTATTTATTTTGGGTTTGATATTAGGACACAAAATAAAAAGATGAAACTACCTTTCTCTTTTCATCCGAAACCAATCATCCACTGTGACAGGATCAAGTTTCAACTGTCCAGCTAAAGCCAAACGCAGCTGCAGAAGTTAAATGCACTTAATTAGAAAGAAATTGAAAAGAAAAATAAACATGTATGTTAGCAACAAGTAGTTATGAACATAACCATAAAGATCCATCTGTTTCTTTAAGGTTTTGAGATTTTCTTGATTGGATGTTTTATTTTCTAAACCTCTTTGGGACTCTGTTAGCTTTTTTCTTACTGTGCTGGGGGTGAAGGGATTGTGTATTTTGAAGATCTCTTGAAGTGTATGAGATTGCTTCTTAGAAAGCCCGAGTTTCCTCCTGATCAACTGGTTCTCTTCGTAATCACTTGTTTTTGCAGTGTCGACTTCCGAGTCTCTAATGCCCCTATCGCCATCATCTTTAGTAGTAATCCCAGAATCCACTTGAAGTGACGGTGAGAACAAACTACTCTCAGGCTGTTTTCCCAATCCATTGCTCGAACCTGTTTCGGAAAAGGACATTTAGTGTAAGGAAACACTATCGAGTCAAAACAAAGTGATAATGAATTGAACATAAACTAAATCATACCCCTGCTCGTGTCATCTTCTATCTGTTCTAATGTCTTTCCCAGATAGTCCCCAGCTATCTTCTTGCTATCCTCAATTGCCACACTTTTAGTAAAGACATTCAAAGTTTTGTGCGTAAGCAAATTCACTGTCTGCTGCTTCGTCTCGTCAGCCATCTCCTGTTCATATTCATATGGCACACCACATTTTGCAGATTTTGTCCACCTCTTTAATACGTATTTGTGGGGTATATGAAAGATATTTCTTGCATTCAGTACCTTCAAGGCGTGGACACATAAAATGCCAAAAGATTCAAACTTCTTGCAACTGCAAGCAACTCCAGAGTCCAAACAATTGAATTCCACAACGCTCTCCTTGTGGCCTTCCTCTGTCAGCTTGTATGTGGTAATTGTCTCATTACTGGCGGTTTCTTCTATTGTCACTGATAAACATTTCCGCAACTCTTCCTGAAATGTTTTGAACAATGTGCGCGTGTATATATCTGCTGCTTGTCTCTCAACTGCACTACTAGTTAAAATTGTCACCTGGGCAGTTCCATTGCAATGAAAATCTTCGTCTAGCTCTTCCAAGCGTCTTCTCTTCACCACTTCCAGATATTGTTGGGCGAACTCTAATAGACCCGTGTTCTCATTCTTAGGAATTTGGAAAACACTTTTGATGTTCTCACCATGTTGTAGACCTGCACAGAAGGTTTTCTTGATAAGCACACAAGCCCATCTTTCTCTTGACTTGTACAGACTACTAAGCCATGGGTTTTCAGAAAGATCAAATCGCTCCAGTAACGACTCCCACCTCGACTCAAATTCCTCCTCTGTTTGGCAATCAGAGATGCATTTGTTGAAGAGAATCTCAAAACCAGGTTGCATATACAATGCGGAAAGCTGCTTTAATGCATTTTGGCGGATATACCAGATACCAATTCGATGTTCTGCATCAGGCAACACCGCCTTTACTGCATCAACCATCAGCTCATTCTCGTCGGTAAAAATTGTTTTCGGTTGATGCCTGTCCATAGCTTCCATAAAAGTCTCTAACAGCCAAACAAATGAGTCAGTGCTTTCATTCAGCAAGAAAGCACATCCAAATAGGACTTGCTGCCGATGATGATTCAGTCCCCAAAGAGGAGCACAGATGATGGTATGTTCCTCAATCCTAAATGTTTTGTCCAGAATAAGAACATCACCAAAGTAGTCATAGTCTACCTTAGACCTGCCATCCCTCCAGAAGAAATTTGTTGTGTACCCGTTAGAGTCAAGTTGAACTGCATAGAAGAAGGATAGATCCTCCACTTGCAAACGCCTGAAATAATTTAATAAGCATTGAGCATCTTCAGGTTGCAAACTATTTATTCTTTTATCAGGAACACAAACAGTGCAGCCCATATTGGACGACTGTACGCCCTTGTTCCCTACATCTTTGGCCATCTCAGCTTCATTATCGGTGCAAATCATTAAAGGAGCCTCAGAGTTGGTTTTGGTGTGTGATCCTATCACACGCCTTCGATCTTCCAGGGGATGATTGTGCTCAAGAGAAACCTGGGAGATCACCCATTTCCCATTTTCCACCGTGCAATGAATCTTGGCATTGCAACCTGTTCGTGTCTCTTTCCTCTTATACTTGGTCATTTTTGAGAGTTTCTTCTTTGATCGAAACCCTTCTCTTGAACAGAAAAAGTACCGTTTTCTAATAGCTTTGTTTGTCAACCGTTGCACCTTTCCTTTTCTTACGTTGAAACCAATTTCACCAGCATAGCTTTTGTAAAATTCATAAGCCTCCTCCTCGGAAGAGAAGACCATCCCAAGTTCTGGCACTTGAGAATTACCTTGCCATGTTTCTCCATTCGCTTCAAAAGCCCACGTAGCCGGTATCTCACTGTTATTTTCATTGCTATCCGATAGCAGCACATCATCCTCACTGCTCTCTGACGGCAATGATTGAATGTCCAAACTGATTGGGTTTTCGTTTGAATTATCCACCATCTGATTAGGCAAATAAATAAATAAAATAAAACAAAACCTCAATCATATGTTGGCAAACAACCTGTGTAAATCTCAAACCACTAATGTCTCAATTGGCACACATGAAGGAAAATAAGAAAGAAAGAAAGAATGAATGGCCTATATTTGCACTGCTCGGAGCAAAATCCCTTCAGTTGGAGTTAACACAAGTCAAATAAAATTTTTTCTACTATGAGAAAAGAAGGATACTTTTATATGATGAATTTAGTACTCGGATGTAAGGTCAGGTAGGATTTGTATCTAGTATTTACAATACTAGACGTAATTAACAACATCGATGTCATGTAAGGGAGAGATGCTTGTTACCTCATCTTGAAGTTCTTCAACGCCTTTCCTAATGAATTCAGCCCCCTCTTTCTCCCATTGATCTTTTACTCCAGAAGAAGCAGACGAGGATAAACTCAGAGCTGCAGAAACAGCAGACAGAGCCTCTGAAAGATCACTAGCACTATTTACTCCACTGCCTGCACCGCTGTTTGTGTCCATCCTCTGTCTCTTCTTCTTAGAGGACTTGTCAAAAACATGTCCCCATTCACTATCCAGCCTCGAAGTTGAAGGCCGCAAAGTATGCTGCAGGTCCTCTTGATAGCTTGTGAGTATTTGGTACCAGAAGTTAACATCTGAAGGTCGAGAGGGATCAGTAGGGCTGGTTGAAAGGTCAGGTCCAGAATTAAGATCAAGTGTTTCAGCCATCGATGAAAAGGCGTTGCAAAGTTCTCTAAAATCGGGTTAAATCAAAACCCTGCAGAAATTAGCTGTTTTTATAGTAGAAATAATGTCAGAGCAGAAGCTACGCAGAAGATAACACCAAAGAAAAGGGAGGTGTACCAATATGAGACCATTTTGGTGGTTTTTTTTTTTTTAAAAAAAAAAAAATTAACATTCAGTGGTCTCGAGTGGACCTGATTTTAGAAGACGGTGGTCTTGTAAGTGTCCATGCAAGGAAATACATTTTATAACTTGGAATATTTGGGCCAGTTGTCGGATCAGGAAAGAAAAATTGGGGGAAGCCAACTCCACGTTAACGTTGACTTGCAAAAGTTGAATTAACACTTTTAACACCTCGGTGACGGTATTATTTGGAATTATGTTCCAAACAGTACTTTATAAGAAATTTTTTTTATATATATTTTAAATTGTTTTAATATATCGACATTAAAAATTATTTTAAAAAAAATATATATTTTAAAAAACAATGTTAATAAAGGCTTAGCCACTAAACTGTTTAAATTGTGAAAACTCTTGATTCAATGGCCCATGTGAGGAGGTGCAGGGTACTCGAAGCTTTGCTCCAACATAAGCAAGATGGAGTTTGGTAATCCTGTGCTTTCGGCACTAAAAGCCCGTAACCCTCACCCGCACCCTTCCTCCTACTACTCCAACATATTATCCAGCTCCTAGGATGCTTGAAACCAATCCCTTTTCACGCATTTTAGCAAGCATTTCGAGTGCAAAAGCTTCAATTGACGTTCCCTTTTATTGTTCACTCTTAAATTTGAAATAAAATCCAACATGGGCATAGCATGGTTCCTTCTATAAAGGATTTTCGCCACAAATGTAGCCAAGTAGGCCTGGTTTGGAGAATTGGAGTTAGCCTGATTCATGCTGCGAGCCCAGGAAGCCGATACCATTCCCAGTGCACAAGCACGAGCGGCTGTGTGATAAACACGTTCTTGACATTTAAAGCGAGATGGACTAGGCTTCTACCTTTACTGATGTTTTGTATGCTGCAATGTTGGGTTGGTCTGAGCAGCAGCTCAGAGTTTTTAAATTTCCACACGCTTTTTGCAGAACAGCCCATATTATGTGGACTTCAATACAGTGTTCTTAACAACAGTTTGCTTTTTGAGGCTTGCTGTCGGAGACACAGATAAACATCAATTAACTATATACTTAGCGTTTTAATTAAGACTAGATTTTTGGTTACTTAGCATCCTTCTTCCCATTAATTTCTACGAGTTACCAAATACCAAACATTTTTCTTCTACTCCATAAGGTTGTCTTTCTTCTTCAGATTATATGGGCTTGATCGATGAGGGAGGGACCAGGTAATTTTATTTATAAAATATATGATTGGCAATTGACACATATAATTATATTTATAAAGTATATAGTTGACAACAGCTTTTCACTGCACCCCTACACACTCAAGCATTGTTTGCATCTCAAAGTTTTGTTCTGTTTTGTTATAATTGGTTGTTTAATTTTTATGATTTTCCATTTCATTCTTTAAATTGTAAATTCATCACTTTTCGGTTGTCCGTTTAATGAAAAAAATAAATTATGCTATATTTTTTAAATGAGATTAGACCTTTTATGCTTATATTTGCAATAATGTTTTTTTTTGAAAATTATATATGAGTCTAATATGCAATAGATTATAAAAATAAAATTGCACATGAATATTTAAAGGGAATTAAATAGTTTTTTTTATATGATTTTCATGAATGAGTTATTCTTTGATTTTCTTTTTCATATAGCCACATAGTTATGATGACATTACTTTTTATTTTCATTTGAAACTTGTTTTTTGCAATTATGATAAGTTCTTGCACGAAACAATGCTACTGATAAAAAATTTGTATTGATCCAAAAAAATAAATTAATAAAAAAAATGGGATTTTTACCTCTAGAAATAATCTTTTCAGTTCTTAATTTAAATTATTGATATTATTTTAAATATTCAATTTAATTATCTTATAATTTTATTAAAAAACAAAATTGTTAATAAAAAAAGGTATTTTTCTGTCAAGAAAATAAAAATATATAAATAAGTAATGGGAAATTCAACTTTAAAATATATTTTCTCTTTTAAAATTTGAATATCTCAAATTCTTATAAATATTTATTTTAATCACTATATAATTAAATAAAAATTATTTTTGAAAATTACCGCATTGTCATGGCCAGGGTAAATGAGTATACTGTTTCTAGTCCCAGAATTAACTTTTGATCCCCGTTTTACAACTGCTAAATTCTAACGGCAAGGGCAACTCTAATTTGTTGCCTTGTAATTTTTGGTCCTCCATTAATGTATATCTACCGAAGACCAACCAGTCAGCGGAAGCAACTGTCTGTCACCACAGATTGAGCTGAGGGCTCTTGTGAGTAGGGATGAGCAAAAAAACTGGAAAACTGATTAAATCGAGAAAACTAAAAAAAATAAATTGAAAAAACAGAACCGAAAAAAAAAACCAATTAAACCGATTAAATTTTTGAAAAAACCGGCCGGTTCAGTTTCGGTTTTATAAACAAAAAACCGAAAAAACCGAACCGAAACCGACAAAAAACCGGAAAAAAACGAGCCAAAACCGAGCCAAACCGGAAAAACCGAGCCAAACCGAAAAAACCGAGCCAAAACCGGAAAAACCGAGCCAAACCGGTTTGAACCGGTTTTTGCCCTAAAAAACTGAACCGAACCGAACCGAACCGAAACCGGTCGGTTTGACCCGGTTTCGTTTCGGTTTCAGTTTATTTTTTTTAAAAAAAAAATTTCGGTTTGGTTATTTTTTTTGATAAAAACCGAACCGAACCGGAAATGATCACCCCTACTTGTGAGTATATAAGCAAGTGTTTGTTTTTTGTTGCCCCAATTATGCACATTTTCCATTACTTGTTAACCCTTTCAATTCCAATTATCACTTGTCAAGGCAAAATTTTTTTATTATTTAAAAAAAATAAATTAAAGGGTGGTGTTCAACACTGTAAAACACAGTACATATATTCACAATGCATGTAAACTGGAGAAGTGTTTTTTCTTCAATTTTTGTTTATCTTGATCCCTAAACTTGTTTTTCATCGATTAAGTCCTTCAACTGCAAAATTGATAGCCAATTACTTTCTATTTGTTGATCAATGGTAAAATTGAAAAAAAAAAAACCAAGATGGAAAATACGCTGAAAATAGGTGTTGAGCTTGAAGTTGGCATGAAAATTTCAATTTTTGATCCTCCATTTTCCAAAATTATACCTTTCATTCCCTTAATTTTTTTTTTAATCAAAATTAATTTTGGTATAAAACCTCACTTTTGGTATCTAAATATGGGTTAAATGAACTGAATGTGGCTTGGATCATTGATGTGTTTTAGGGATTTTAATTATGGGTAAAATTTTGGGTAGCGTTCCTATGCAAAGAAAACTCTACCGAAATTTTATTAAACTAGATAATTTCATTAACTTAAATGGAAGATCCTTTTCATGTTGATATGAATGTCTAATATATTTTGAATGATAAAAAAAAATATCCTAATTTTTATTCATAAATGTATATTAGAAATCGTGAAATCATTTTAAAATTATAACATGTTACACATGCTGCTTTTTCTTTCTTTCTTTTTTGTTGTTTAATGCATTTTGTGTCCTTTTATTTAACATTTTGTAATCAATGGTATATTTTTTTTATTTAACTTCAAATAAAAAATATATAATTTTACCATTTGTTATCATTTAGCTTTAAATGAATTACGCTTGCTTTTGTTATCTTAGTCCTACGTGCCTGTCCTGGTAAAGATTAAAATTGAAGGGTCTTTTTTATAGTAGAAAGCACTATGCACACAAAAAAAAAAATTATGGATGGTAACAATGTGTTTTTTCTGTTGTTGCATTGATCTCGAGACAAGGGAGGAAAAAGAAAGGAAAGAAACGGTTGTCAAAGCCATATTAGGAGTCTAACGTTGGCACAT
>Ga0307517_10015678_pt1 | contig 10042 bp, 9 predicted proteins | sample 23_EM_MG_FD_194515 | JGI IMG/M metagenome (GOLD analysis project Ga0307517, IMG submission 194515) | Populus trichocarpa ectomycorrhiza microbial communities from riparian zone in the Pacific Northwest, United States - 23_EM | ecosystem: Host-associated > Plants > Roots > Unclassified | place...
CACGAGATCGGCATTTCTTGTTCTTTTTTTTTTCCAAGACACTGCAGATCACCATGTCAACAATTGCGTCTTATGCATGGCCTTCGTTCTCAAAACTCACAAGCTTCTATCAGCTTTGCTGTTGCTGTGCATGAAGCCATTCCCCCATTTTTATTTTTTCTTGCCATTATCAGGTGCATGATCAGAAGTGTACAGCCATCTCATGTTTGATGAGAAAGTTGAATTCTGTTGACCTACCGCGACAACAATTGGAGCCAGGTTTATCAGAACTCAGTTCAACCGAAACAGATAGTAATGTAGAAAGGTATGGGATCTGATAGCACCTTTATAATTTAAGTAAACACGTAAGGATGGGCTAAGGAAACTCCCGCTATTTACTTGTCCACTTCTTTAGGGATAACGGCCTTGCCAAGATAAACTTGTTGCATCTCATCTCTCCATATCTGCAAGAAAATTACCACATGGATTAAATCTGACAAGTCCAACCAAAATGTTTCGGCAGCGAAAATAAAAATCAGGAGTTAGTGTTGTATGAATATAAATGCTACTTGCTACGAGACCTTCCGCATGTGTCACTCTGATTACACAATGCTCTACTGTCCATTTAACTATTTGGCTCTCATTCAGATCAATATTAATTGAAGCCAAAAGTGTGGCACAAAGGAAGAGAGGAGGGATTAGTTGTGGGGAAGGGGGTTGGAGGAATAAGGGACTACTACGAACTACTTATTTGAGATCCTTGTGCTCCAAAAGGGTATTCATCCTCATTACTTGCAGTGAAAAAGAAAACCTTTGAACAATTCAAAAGAGGTCATGGCTTCTTGTTTGAATAAGTCAGTATTAAAAAGTTCTGAATCAGGTCCATACCGCATCTCGAAATTCCACCCGGATATGAGGCACATTTGTCCTGTGAATATCGTTTCCGTCTGGTCCTCTCTTGTAGTACTCTTTACCAATCCAGTGCGACTGGAATTTCAAGGGCAAATGTCCAGAAATTAGATTTAAAAGCATTTATATAAACACTCAAATATTTTTTCAATAGAATCAAAAGTAGCACAGCAGAGTAAAGTTGGAATACTTTAATTCTGTGCCAATTATCTGGTACTTGGATTAATTCAAAATCAAGAACAACAACAATAAAGAGGCTGCCCACTGAATCAATAAAATCCTAATAGAAGATATACAACAGCTAAGAAGAATCACATTAGTTTGATCAGGAAAGCAACAAACACGCATTCCCCAACAAAAAGAAAGCAAAAAAGCACACATAGTATAGCATATAATTCAAAGAGTTGGGCAAAAACAATCTTCTACGCTGGCCATTTTAAACCCCCAATGTCCATCGTATTAGGGAGTCAATAATAAACCATACTGGTCGTAAGATGTACCCATTTCAATACATTCAGTCCATTTGTGATGGATGTCACAATGCCATGCAGACAAATCACTCCGCTTTGAAGACAACCCAAGTCAGACTAGGTTCCCCATGGAAAGATATATATTAGGCAACACACAACATGGCAAACACATCTACATTGTTCTTCATAGGCATGGGCAACAAATGATATCTCAAAAGCAACACCTGAAAGGAATGATCCCTTCATGACCAGTTCGAATATTCTAACCCCCATCTTCAGTTTTCTTTAACTTGTTAAGATTAAGAATGAAGAGAAAAAATACTCTGTGGTACAAAGTCAGTCGATGAAATAAGGAGTAACCAATCAAGCTAATCAGTGATTACGATGAAGGAAGCAAAGGAAATTGGTGACTATATAAATAGAAAAAATCAAAGATTTTAACTATCCCATTTCTCTGTCTCAAGAACATATTGTCTTGATTTTTTTTTTTTATATTTTATTTTCTTAACTAAAACTTGTTGCACGAGATCCTTTCTCTTATAAATTTCAGAATCTTAAATCCAAGCTAATAGAAACGAATGTACCTTTAAAGCATGTGAGAAACCTGATTGGTAGACCGAATTTCGAGCAATCTCACACAGATCACATGAACTCAACTTCCACACCTGTCAGGAAAGCTTGCAATGATAAATTTCACCTCAAGAAAAAAAAAATGACTTCAGGTGAGAAAAGGAGCACTTACAGAAGCAGCTATGCTATATTCTTCCACCAAGGGCTCTTTTGTTAAGTGAATTTGGAGCGGATCATCAGTAGAAAGGGAAACATTGAGACCCCTTTGGAAAAACATAGGAAAAGGATTCCTATGGTAGTCTAAAAATAAGGAATTGTTGCTCAGAGGAGACATAGCTAAGCCAATCTGTATAGCAAAAATGCCACCATTTCTGATTAATGTCACAAAAAATAGAAGTACAGGACATCCATTTAAAATAACAGTAATGATACTAAAATGAATATATCTTCCATACTTGTGCTAGATAATACAAATATTGAAGAACTGGAGATTTCCTCAAATTGATCCCATGGGCAATATTATGAGATGTAAGAAATGTTGCAGCAAGATGGTCAGTATCGCCAGCCTGAAAATGATAGTTGTCATGTGAGGTGGCAGAAGATCTGAACATTTGTGCAAAGTAGAAGGAAAAGCTGGAAGGAATACCTCTCCAGAATGGGGACGGAATTTGATAGTTGTCATGCCCTTTGACTCACGAAGCTGAAAAACAATGTTGAAATAGATTAATTGAGGAAGAAAACAGCCACCAAGTAAAACATTGGGGCGGACTGCCAGATCGAGCTGGGAGAAAAGCTATCAAGCTATGTCAATAAACATTAAATCATTTGATGGTTGCATTTTTCTATTTTGTGTGGCAGAAGTTCCATCTAGATCATGACATTTGAATGTAAAAACCTGGAAATATTTTTCTTGTCACTAATGATATCATGACAAGAATCAGAATGGTCATCAAAACATGCAAGACACCTATCCAAGAAAAATATTCCAAAAGAAAGAAGATAATAAAAATCTTCATGTAACACGTTATTAAGTAAAATATTGCTTCTGAAGTATAACACAGACCTTGTTTAATGTGTGGAGGTTGGCATAACAGTAATAAACATAATATGAAAATGCAGGATTGAACACATTGGTCCATTGAGTTGGTGTAGGCATGTGCTTTGTCGGTCGTCTTTCAGGTTTGCTTTCATCATCAACCAGGTCCAGCCCAACAACCTGAAATATAAAACAAATGGCAAGTTGTATATTATTCAATAAGAGGGGGGAATAAAGTTGGATGTCGAGCACCCTTAAAGCCTCATAATAATCTCTGTGAGGATAGGAGGGTCAGGTTATGATTTCAGAGGAGGAAACAGAAGATGATGAAATTTTAATATCCCACAACCACCCTAGGTAAATGTATCACTTGCTTCTTGTACTTGATCCACCATCAAGTCCTAAGTCACATGTTTCATAGACAACCCTATCAGATTTTGCCAGTTATACCTATTGGTAAAAATTTCTGGCAGGGATCTCTTTTGATCTCCCATTCAACAGCCTTCCAAAATATAACACCTAAATGAGAAAATAACACATTGAAGCATGGACCATTGTAGTTTTCCCCCTTCTTTTAGTGATGTAGTAAAGGGAAGCACAAACAATGGGCACATAAACAACAACAAAAAGAGACAAATCAAAACACCAGTGTAATCTGGAAACAAAACAGCCAACAACTAACCAAGCTGACTAAATCTGCCAACAAAAACTTAAATCATACTCATGTCAGTTGAAGAATTTAATTGTTTTAATGCGTAACTGCTAGATCCTCCAAACATCTCAACAAAAGTTCCTTGGAAAAGCTGGTTTGGTGATAAAATAGGGTGGTAAGCACCACATATCTACTTTCAATTAAAAAAAATAAAACCTTTTATACACTGTGATGCTATCTGCAAAATAACAATCTGTTTAGAAAATGGCAAACCTGTTTCAAGAAAACATGCAACTGAGGATGCGAATCTGGATCAATTGTGACCTCGAAAAGCGGAATGAAGATATTATCAAGAATATTCTGAAATGATGTAACAATCCCCATTTCCTTGTAGATATTGTACAGTCGAGGAAGCTGAAAATACACAACATATTAGAAAACATGAAATTAAATACTGACTCGAATTTTTCTACTGATATGGGCATCTCATTGTAAATGTTCAGCAACAATCAAACCCACCATCACTCTCAGCTAAGCTAACCAACTTTTCCTTTAAGAGACCAAAAAAAAATGAACTTCAGTAAGAGGGATTTAGATACTGTTAGTACCTGGATTAACCAAACAACATTTTCACTGTACAATTCATTATTCACTATCCAACTAGCCAATTGGTCCCATTCACTCTGTTTTCTACCGTATATTGATATTCTGTATTCAGCCATCTGCAATAACAAGATCATAGAAATAGGGGGAAACAAGCATAAGCAAAAGTGAAGCATACTGTGGATGCTTCTTAAGAAACATGTCAAGAGTTTTTTCCATCATCTAATGTCAGCACATGAGCCTCAAGCAGGATAGGAAGTAGTAAAGCAAAATATCAAGATCCAATAATCAGAAAAGCTTCAAAATTTTCCTACACCTCAAATCCTAGGATGGGCTCACTCTAAAATCATGACTATAAGATTCAAGAATTTCATAACAAAAATACTAAAATACAGCTTCTACCCATAACTTGCTGATCTAATCAGGTCTAGAGAATGAGAGAAGGATCAACAAAAGACGAAACACAACGAAACATGGTCATGAATCATGAATGTGGTGTCTTTGGCATTTCTTAATTGTTGTAGGCATGAAATATAGACAATTTTACCAAATTATCACTAATGCATAGATTTTAAATATTTAACAAAGAATGACCAGTACTACAAATTTAAATATCATTGGAAAATGTGAAACAGATTAAGGAAACCGGAATCTATATCCATGCATAAAAATCAACTACAAGTAGGACAAAGATGTACCTGATATTTACTTGCAGAAAGATCAGAAAAGACTTGTTTTGTCAGTTCACCAAGGAAACGGCCTGCTCATCAACACACAGCAATAAGCATAGATAAGGCAAAGCAGAACATATAACTAGCAGGGAAGAAAAGCGGCTTGCAAATTAGTAGAAAAAAAATAAAACATCACAACATGATAACCATGAAACCACTATGAGATGCAAGCATGTAAAATGAAACTTGAGTCTTAAAATGTGTGACATTCTGGTACAAAGCTTTAAGGTTTCCTTCGCAGTTCATTGGGAGGCCTGCTAGCCTTCAGCAACACACAAAATGAGTAATCCTCTCCTTTCAACACAATGTCACTTACTCGTCACACAATTGGCAACTTGAGCCCTTTAAGCTAGAAGTTCCAAGTTTTTAACCACTATGTTGTTCCCTTGGGGATCAACTGGAAGACAGTTTCCTATACAATAAGTATTTCATTTTTCTCATTGCCCCTGTTCTTTTTTCATAAGTTTGCTTTAAGAGTATGAAGGATGAACCTTCTATCCACCCACCCAGAAGAAGTAAAAAAACAGAAGAAAAAAGATTTTTTTCTCTCAAGAAAAAATCAAGATGTACATTGGATAAGATTAAATTAAGATGTACCTTGGATAAGATTGTCTTGTTTAAGGAAAATCTCCCTAAGTCTACTCTGACCACAAGGATTGTACTTCAGGTTGAACTTATCAAAGCGATGAAATGTGCTCTTGTCCGCGTGAACATCTAAAAGGTCAACATTGAGATCATACCTGTTCCCACAGATATCGATATGATCACAACCTTCTATATGACAATATGAAAATGATAACAACAACAAAAGTTCTTTACCCAGTCAAATCCAAACTCTCAAACACTTCTTTCAATGTCAAGTATGTTCCATCTCGAAAAATTACAACCTGAATAACAGGAAGAAAAAAAGTTCAAGACAACAACAAATATGTATTAAATATCCACCTAATAATCAGATTGTATCATATTGTTCGTGTGGACATAATATTAAAGTTCTGGTTAACTGCGCAAGATTATGGAATGATTAATGGCCCATTACAATGCAGAAAGAAAAGAAGAGAAAGGTGTATACTGTTTGATTTCTGCAAAAAAAAAAGAGGCAGGGAATCCAAATCTTTACCTCATCAGGCTCTTTCCTCAGTTTTGACTTTATAAACCTTAAAAGATGTTTCTGGTTCATGCATGCAGAATGATGAACATGCGTATCAACTTTCCTGACATTATAAAAGTCACGGTGTGGAGCACTTTTCTGAGCAAGAAACTCTCTATCCGCATTAAGCATCAAATGAAGGTTGAATTTCTGAGACAATGTGATAAGCATAAATCCAGAAGTCTAATTATTATCAAGAAAAATAGCTTCTCAATAAATTGAGATGGTCAATGAAAGATGTATTTACTTGTTCTAGGAGATTCAACCGATGATGACATAGAGTTCTGATATTTCCAATTGCAATAACTCGAAGTATGTGATGCAAATCAGTGAAAAACGTTGTCGCATCAGCAACAGGAAAAAGTTCTTCCTTAGCTAAGAAGAGAGGAAAAAAAAAGCATACATTAACATCCCAATAATGAAATAAAGGATTGAAACATAACAAGCAAGAAACTGAAGCTCAAAGCTTACAGTCTTTATTTGGATAGACATGGATTACCCCATCTTGCATCTCAAAATAATGCTGTGCAAAAAAACAAAGAATGGAAGGCATATATGATCAAAAAAAAGGAAGTAAAGCATAATCCTGACTAGGTGTTTCACAAAATGCCTAAATGAAACATATACCCACATCAGATTTTCCCTCTGGTGTAAAGGAGAAAGGGTCAGGATTAGGCTTTGGTGTACTGGGGTCAGAAATAATTTCTTTCTCCCATGGTGCGATTGCTTCCTTGAATACATATCTTTTTCGCATTTCAAGACATTCTTGAAGAACTATATAGGAATCCACTTCATCTGGTGATGGCACCTCTGCTGACGCAAAATAAATTTGTTAAAACAAAGTCATTTGAAAATGGAGCATCGGAGTCCTAACAGAAACTTACATGCTTGCAATCTTAAAAGCAGTGAATAATTCAAAAAGGTACACTAGCATTCAAATTAACCAAGCAAAAACACAGACAACAACTTTAAGAGGGTAGACACGAACAGAAAAAATTTAAACATGTATCCATTAAAGAATGCACATCTATTCTGCATCATTCCCTCTAAATAATTTAAATATATGCATATTTCATGATAAAACATAAGCAACTGCTTGCATTTTGTGCTCATTCATCTTGCACTTTTATAGAGAATAGCAGCAAAAGATCAGATTAGTGATATTAAAAATTCAAGAAGCAGGATAAGAGAAACCCTTTAAATATTTTACCAATTTCGCAAGCCAAAGCAAGGATAATTAACAGAAGTATGGATGAGAAGCAGTCAATACCCATAGGAGAAATTTTAAGTCGTGCAAAAGTTTCCTGTTCTGGTTCTTTCCTTAGAATATCAGCAGCAATAGGATCAGGCTGAACACCATGCAAGTCACCAGACACACTATGGGATCGAATCATGCTTGAAGCAGGTATAGGGACTTGGTCTCCATTTGCATTAATGTGTTGTGGTAAAACATCCTTTATATCCTAAAAATGCAAGCCACAAAATTAAGAATAGAAGGAAATCCTGTCAAAATGAAGAATGTGTGTGCATGTGGGTATGTAAATGAAAGACTGATGCTGCTAAACAAAATAAGAAATGCGCATTTCCAAGATCACAAACTCACAGCATTTCCATTAACATGCAGATATGTAGTGTCTAGTTTAGAATTGTCAGTCATGTTATCTTCATCATCTGATCCTTCCACGCTGTCAAAGGCACTAGCACTAGCACCAGGAGACTTTGGAGAAGTTGGTCTGATAAAACTTCCAGGCCTCTTGATATGCCCAGAAGATTTCCCTGGAACAGCACAATACTGGATGTTTTCAGCAAACAGGATAACAGCTCCCCACCTCAAATGAAGAGGTGAAAAAACAAAAAAGAATGGAGTAAATAAAATTTCAATTGAATTCCAAGTCATTCCAAGTTGGCACTATTTGAATCCACAGCTGGTGGCCTTCTCTACATAAGGGGTAGAAGTGGGAGTAAGATTTTATTGGAAGGCACAAGGAAGAGCAGCCCAAGCAAACTGTTAAGAGGACACCAGTAATTAGCTAGATAATGAAGCCATTAACGACTCTGGACCATTTCCAATTTGTTCACCAAGACGAACTACTTTAATCCCAAGTTAAGTTTCCTTATTCATCTTCAACGCATATGCCTTACCGAGGATAAGCTTTCAACCCTGTTACTACATAACAGATAAAAAATTTCTTGCACTTCACTTCTTATTCAAAATATATATTAATAAATATCATTCTCGTGTTGCTTGGTTTTATAATCCGCACATAATCTATTTTTTATCCCTCTTTTAACATCATTCCTTCCCTCTTAAAACAGAGAAATAAAAAAATCGCAATTTCAACAAATACAAATGATCTCCGCAAGCAACAATCATATCAAATACAAAACAGAATACAAGCATTTAAATAATTATATTATATTGATTATATTATACACATAACAGAGTTATTAAATTAAATTAAATTAGTCCTAAAAAATCATGACTGCAATGTTGAAAATTATTATAAGTAAAACTATCAGAGCAGTCAAATTCAAGCCGAGCTTTAAATATTCACTCCGGCGAGAAGTCCGAGAAGTTCATACCTTCAGGCAAAGTATGAAGCCTCGGCAATCCAGCCGGAATCCCTTCGACATAAACCACCTGACCATTACGTTTCTCCTCTCCATCAATTCCACCACCGTATATCGCCGTCACGTCCGGTAACGAAGCCGAGCCACGCTTGTTATAGTAACCGCTACTTCCCTTCCTCCGTCCGTGACTCCGGCGCTTCTTCAAATGCTGCGGCGACGATCCTCCTCCTCCTCCGCCGCCGCCGTCGGAGTTGTCGTCTCTTTCTCGTTCTCTCTCTACCGTCTTGGCGAACTCGAGAAGTTGATTTAGGGTTTTGCGGTGCATATAATAAGCGGATACAGCCACAAATGATGCTCCTACTAGAGCCGCCATCGCTAGATGCAGCGAGTACGCTTCCATTACTTTCTCTTTCTAAAAAACTGTTTCTCTCTCTAAAATAATCTGTTCAGGTGGATTTTTGAAGGATTGTAGTGAGCTGTGTTGATAGTGAGCTGAAAGGACACAGAGACAGGGAGAGAGCTAAGTGAATAGAGAGGAGGTTTGTGTTTTGTTTCGAGCTAAACGCGGCTTGTTTTGGGTATTTATAGGCGAAACTGAGAAGAGGACATATTCATTTTCTCTCTCCCTCTTTTCCTCTCTCTATCAGAATGTTTTTAAGAGTTCAAATCAGTCACCCGTATATATAAATATGTGAATCTGCTCACTGAACTTTAACATCAATCAATATTACCCCCAATCAGGCTTATTCTATTAGAGAGAACTTATTTAGCCCCACGGCTTGTTTGTTTGGGTTATTCTGAATTTTTAAAATATTTTTTATTTAAAAATATATTAAAATAATATTTTTATTTATTTTTTTAAATTTATTTTTTATATTATCACATCAAAACGATCTAAAAATATTTAAAAATTTTAATTTAAAATAACAAAAAAAATATTTAAAAATATTTTTATAACACAAAAAAAATCCCTAAAAGTTGTTTAATGTTTTTGTAGGTGAGAAAAAAAAACATTTAACAAAAGGTTTCCAAATCTAAAAGTAGAAAATTCCTTAGTACCTTAAGTATAAAAAATTAAAGTTTATATCTATGATAAATCTAATGTGAAACGTTATTTATTTTTTTTATTATTATTAATGTGGGTGTTCGGGTTAGCTTGCGTGTACCTCGACTAATCTCACGGGCTCTGAAATTAACGACCATATAAATTTTTTATTTAAATAACGTTATTTATTCTTTTATCTGGATAGCGTATGAGTCACATTTAATTTTTAATTTTTGAAAGTTCAAAACCATTTTATATTAATAAGAAAATAATATATATATATATATATATATATATATATATATATATATGACATATATTTAGGT
>Ga0307517_10015681_pt1 | contig 10041 bp, 5 predicted proteins | sample 23_EM_MG_FD_194515 | JGI IMG/M metagenome (GOLD analysis project Ga0307517, IMG submission 194515) | Populus trichocarpa ectomycorrhiza microbial communities from riparian zone in the Pacific Northwest, United States - 23_EM | ecosystem: Host-associated > Plants > Roots > Unclassified | place...
TTTTTCACTGCGTGCTATCCATTAAATCAAACTTGGTCCAGGAAGCCATTACGTGAAGCAGGTGGGGAAATCATTCAGTTAGAAAACCCCCTCGTATAATTCCATGCCAAAACTTCCAAAGTTCCTAGATCTAGTGGTTACATCTACAATAGCAGTAGCACACCCAGATAGGAGCCTCGCTGATCTCTTGCGTAGCTCTTATAGTCACTCTTCGCGTTAAATCTTTGACAGCCCATCGCATGTGCCTCTACTTGTACAGTAGCATCGAGATCTGCTTTGTATTATACAGCAACCAAGCCTATGCCTAGTTTGGTGGCACCAGTATTTTACTTTCAACAATTCTTCCTCGGGGTTTTCATACAAGGCTGTTTGGCTATGAGAGTTTTATCCTACAAAACAGTCTCCTTCTGGTGGTGTTCTTTGAGCAGGGAACAAACTCGTAGCATCAAGGAGACTGGCTTTGGTGTTTTGTTCTGGTACCCTCCAAAGGATCACACCCGTTGATGATCATAGATCCGTTAAATGTCTCTATGATCCATATTCCAATAGATCATGTTAGGAGAGATCTGCAAGGTCAAGGGACTTAGGTTCCATAAAATGTTGCAAACTCACTCAAAAACGAGAACTCCCCATTAGATGACACCTTTTCAGTTTCTGCTCCTATCTTCAAGTGTTATTTTCATCAGCAAAACATCTACTCTACGAAGAAAGTTTCTTCTTCTTGGGTGACTGTATAGAACAATTTAGAATGCACGTACACGGTGCTTTTTAACTTCAAGTTTGGCTGAATTTTCTGCAACTTCAAATTTTCTGGACAGCGTTGAGATTCAATTTCTGCACCTAAACCTTGATCGTACAACTTAACAATTACCATCAATATACGATGTTGTTAGAATCAACAATTCATGGATGGAACTGGTTTCTAGCAAATTTAAATGAAAATAGCATATCATTAAAGTATAGTTATCACTGACAGTTTAAAGAATATTCCTGCGTCACACACTGGAGGTAATGGCGGATGCAAGAAATCGGGGTCCGGTGTTTAGACAAATATCAGCAATCGCTCACCAAACATGCTATATTTTTTCTGGGCTATACTTTCTCAAACCATTAACCCAACCCATGATCCCTTCTGGCTTCTAGTCCCTGTATCTTTCTGCATTGTCCAACGCCAGAGCAGGTTTATAGGGAAAGAAACTATTTAAACCTGTTTGGATGTTTGAACAACACCTGTCTAACAAATGAACCAGGACTCCAGACAAAGCTGATATTATTGGACCAACCAATGGATATGTCTAAGGGATTAAAAACTCAAAACCGTTATACCCATGAAGGTGAGTTGCACGAAGGCTGAATTCCCAAAGGAGCTAGAAAGCATAAATCCCGTAATTGGTAGGGCTACAAATACAAGGAACGACGATACCATTCAAAATTCAAATTATTAGTTCCATGCTCAAAATGGCGATGATGGCGAATCTGTGACATAAGAGTTGTATTCAACAGCAAAGCCCAAAATAGACCTGGCCAGAAATAATAGGCACATTCGTAACCAAAATCGCGACCACCATAACATGAATCTTCTGTTTGGGACATCTTAGGAAGTATAGCAAACACAACAATGTGAAAACTCTTAAAGAAAATCTAACCATGAGAATTAACATTTATTATTATGATAACTGAGACTTGAAAAATCAAAATGGAAGAAATCATCTTGACAACAAAGTGATCAACAGCCCAACTGACATCCCCGCAATGCACAAAAAGGAAACCCCACGAACCCTCACAAAGAAGATATTCAAGTTTTTAGCAACCTGAAGTGTTAAAGTCAAAATCTGCAACCTTCCTAGCTCCTCCATCTTCTTAAAGAAGTACATTGGCTTCAATGATTGCCTCAACATAAATGCCAAGGTAAAAGGGAATCCGAAAGCCACAAAACTTTGAATTGACACCTCAGTCATGGGAGTTGCTTCTGTAACATAAGAGATCAAGGCTCCAAGTCCTAGTTGAACCAGACCCAGCACAGCAACAGCTCTGCTCAGACCATAAATATTCTTCATCATACTTTCCAAAACCTCTCTGGTCTCATTGGCTAAAGCTGAGAGGTCCCTTTCTACAGTTGGTCCCTCAATTTCTTGGTGTTTGAGATCAGGGATTTGGCTTGGATGCTCGCTTTGGTTTTGGGACTTATCGGATTCTGATGGTGAATTTGAACTTGAAAAATATCTGGGTTTAAGGTTCAACAACCTAATAAATCTAGGATTTTTCAGCTCACTATCCAAACTAGAATCTTTGGATTTTGTAAAAATAGAACCTTTTTGATTGAAATCAGGGGTTTTAGCTGGATTTTGGGCTTTTCCAATATCAGATGCGGAAAAAAAACTAGAACGAGTAAAGCCATGACCTCTGGTTTTAGTACTAGAACAAGAGTACGATCTAATAAAATAGAGAGTAAGATTTGGGGGTTTTGGATCTATTAGTGATTGGTGTTCCAGAGTGGAGTAACGAGCAAGAAAGCTTGAAAAGGAATGAGAGATATTGAGATTTGTGTTTAAGGTTGGTTGTTGAGAAAGACTGGAATTAGAATCAAGGGAAGGGTGGTTTTGGGGTCCATGGGAGATGAAAAGGGAGGAAATAGACGAGGAAGGAGAGGGTTTTAGTAACTTATGAGAGAGTCTACGTGAGATCATAACGAAAGCCATACTGGTGTGGTGTGTTCTAAAGTCTAAGACCAGAAATCTTGCGGTGGCTATTGATTTGCAGTGCAGAAATACATCGGGTAGCGATGGTGGTTAGTGGAACGAATGGATTTTGACTTGTTGCAGAGCTTGAGGCCATGCCTAATTCTTTCTTTTTCAACCAATCCAGCCCAACCCAAATCTTCAGATTCACTTTCCCAAGAACTTATTCAATTGATGAGGTTCTACTGGAAGTAAATTATCCAATAAAATATAGCAACACCTGCACTCAAAACTTTGGGCCGTGGAAACGCTAGAGCCCAGACATTGAAAACTGAAAGCTTTGTTTATAGAAAAGCCATAAGAAACGGTCGGGCTCTTAAGATACTCGGTCCGATTCTTGTTTTCCAGTTGATACTCTCACCTCCAGTGTTCCACTTCGAGTAATTTCAACCCTTTATTTTTGCTTAGATTTTTAAGATTGTGAACAACACTTTCGAGTTTCGATTTCTTGAATAGCATCAGAAGATCATCCTAATGCAAGCGAAGAGTATCGTAACATTTTCCTAAAATACATAAAAGTCACTACACAACACACATTCTAGCCACGAAGAGTCTAATGCAGGATGACCCCAAATACGTAAGTTTACATAAGAGAGAATGCCATAGCAGCAACCGAAGCCGAATAAGAAACAGCTGATCCGGTAGCCATTGCTGGCAAGGGAGCCAAAGCATGCATCATCGAAAGCGAGGACAGTGATTTTTTAGCACACCATTGCAAGAAGCACAAGAGAAGCAACAGAAGAAAACTTCATAGAGGGCATTACCAAAACTACTTGCTGCCCGGAAGAAAACTAAAAATATATAGTATCATTGCTGCTTCAATGCGGGTTATTAGTAGACCTTGCGATTTACAGGGAGATATGCCTGGTGACCCCATTTCATCTCTCAACGCATGGTTCACATGTGTGCACCAAGATGAGTCCAGGAGGCAGCAGACTGTCATTCGTATGAATAATGCCACGTAATGTAATGTTGCCTTTTTAATTGTACGAAGCGTGTGACCCAGATTCCTTTGTTTTCATTGATTACAAGACGGCACATATGAAAAGCACAATCCTCTGTGAGCTGTATCAAATAAATTGTTTTTAAAAGTATTTTTTATTTTAAAATAATATATATATAATTTATTTTTAACATGATTAAACCGTAAAAATAAACACAGTATAAACTGATGTTGTGGGAGAAAGCTCAAAAACGCAAATAATAAAAAATTTGCTCCATTTTTTTGCTCTTTATTGTTTTTTATACAATCAATAATCAAGGAAATTAAAGCAATAGTCATCAACCCAAATACCCAATACATAAAATAGCCTAACAAAAGAGAGAGAAATTGAGCACAAAAGCGTATTATATTAATCCAAGATTAAATACACTAAAAAATTAACAAACTTCCACCAAAACTTGGTTATTTTATTGAATTCGATAAAATTGATAACATGAGAATCAAACGAATTAGAAAGAAGAGAAGTTCTCCGCAATTCTTTGCATGGAAAAAGAAATTCTAAAAAAATAAATTAAGCTAGAACATCTTGATACATCTTTTTACTCTCCTCTCTCTCTCTTGAAGCTCCTTGATTCCCCCATCTCCTTCTTTAATTGGTTTGAGGTGTGAACAATTTACTGCAAGTACAATGCAATGAATGAAGCAAGGGAGGCGCCAACCAATGAACCAACAATTGGCAAGCTAGCTGATGCACCACTTGCTGGTGATGGGGCAGGAGCAGCAACCTCATCAGCCATCACTGCACTCACGGAGGCAGCAGCGAAGAGGATAGCGCATGCAATCTTCTTCATTTCCATCGCTGTTTTTCAGGCAGTGAACCGGCAAAATAACCTCGCAATAACGATAGAAAAAACTTTGCCGAACCTGCTTTGATACAGAGCGCTTGCAGCCTTAATAATATTCGTGGCATGGTGGAGATATATATAGGGGTTGGGTGGAGCTGTTGTTGGAAGATAACAGCTGTTTTTGTGCCACTAATCTTGGTCAAACTTATAAATTAGAGGCTTGTTTTTTTGTTTCTTAGCGGCGAAGCTCATTGTTTTGAGCGAGTCTTGTGCTGTAGTTAGTTTATATAATACAGGAGGATGTTTCTCCAAATGATATGGCAAAGAGAGAATTTAGCAGTTTTAATAATTTAGGTATTAATTATCAATCATATCATACGATGTCTACAAAACTATTAACCATATTATTTAATTTCAGAAAATTCTTTATTATATTATTCAAATTTAATTTAATAAACTAACTAATAGTCATTCCAAGTCTATTCATTATTCTTACCCTTGTAACTCTTTCATTTTTTAAATTATGTAATTAAATAAATAAACACATGAAATTTAATTTAATTAATTAGGTTCATTTAGGTTATTTTATTTCCACCAAACTGTAATATTGTCTGGGTCAGGACCTTATGGAGGATGGGAATGTAAATAAACTGGAACAGGTGCTGCATTAGAATGAAGGCACTGTAGAAGCTTGTTATTGGCTGTTGAGTAGACCAGAAGAGAGGGTTTTAGGCATGGAGGATCATCACAGAGTTCCTACAAAGATCCGTAATTAATTTCATATGGAGAGCAGCTCACAACTCATTGCACTACAGAATTCTTATATTTGTATATGAAATTTTCTGTTGGTGTTACTATTATTCCATCAGCGATTAATTTAATGATTGGATTACGGATGGAAATGCTCTGTCGGTAAAATTTTCGTCAATGTTTTTTGGTCTGTTGATAAGATTGTCAGCAATAAAAAAAAATATTATTGCCAATAGATTTACTAACGGGAAAAGCGCGCTAAAAAAAATTACCCGTTTTATTTTGTTGGTATTTCTCTCGGGAAGCTTGTCATATAACCAACAAAAATACTGTATGTAATTCCATCGGTGATTATTTAAAAATATTTTTTAAAAAAAACTAGAAAATAATTAAATTAATATAAATCAACACTCCATAATACTCAAAACAGAGTTGCTTAGAAAAAAAAAGAAGAAAATCAACTCAAACAAATTTGCAATAAATAATTAACGCAAAAAAATAAACTACAACAACAAATAAATAAATCAACTAAAAATAATTTCATATGAAAAATATAATGCAAAAAAAAAATACAAAAAAAGAAGAAGAAGAAAATCTTATCTTAATGTAGTTGTAAGTGAAGCTGTCAAGAGAGAAAAAAAAACAAATTCATAAAGTAAGTTAATTAAAAATTATTGAGAAGAGAAAATAAGAAAAGAGGAGAAGAGAAGGAGTTGAGGAGAGAAGAGAAGGAAATAAAGAAAAGAATATTGATGTTTTTTACATAAGAAGAAGAAGAAGAAGGGGCCCGTTTGTCGTGAAATTAGGGATTTTAGTATTTTTATTGGGGTATTTTACCAGCTGATAATTAAATATGAATATTTTTAACTATTCCTTTGGTGATTTTGTCTATAACATTTAATTTAAAATTTTAATTTAATAAAAAAAATTTAGAAACCGTCAAATATCACCGACAACTTTTCAATCCATCAGTGATTATGTCTATAACATTTAATTTAAAAGAAAATTTTTAGAAACCTGCCAAATAATAACAATGACTTTTCAATCCGTCGGTGATTTCATCTGTAAAAAATAATAATTAACAGTGCAATTAAAAAATAAATAATTTTAGAGCTCTCTAAAAAATACAGACAGAATTAATCCGTCAATGATCCCTTTTATAATTGATATGACGAGCAGTGCCAGAGAAAAGTGAACAATTTACCAATATATCGAAAGAATATTTTTATTAATAAAATTTACAATAATTTATAAACGAAAATATCAATCAATATTTCCATTTATATTTATTAATTTTGGAGAATCGCCATAGCGTCAGATCTGTGTAGAGGAAAAGGAGACTGCTGAACGTACTCTCTTCTTGTTTAACCATGCCAAGGGCAGCTGGTTTGCATGTAACTTAGGGTCCAGACCTGATAAAGGGGAGCAGCCAATTTATTTAGCAGGCATGCGTGCCCTGAAAAGGAGGCTGCTGAACGTGCTCTCTTCTTTTATTTCTCTCTGCAGCTGGTTGCATTTTTTAGGGGAGGGCTGTAGTCCCGAAAAAAACAAGTTATTTAGCAGCCAAATATGCAGAGAGAGACCCTCTATGATTAGGTTTAGAAAGTGTTCTGGTGTTTAAGAAAAAAAATGATTTTTTTTTTTAAATTAATCACGCAACGCATTTATCTGCTTTGCTGGGGTATTTTTTCATTTTTTGTTTTAAAACTAAAAGGTATGTCCTACTAATTTTCGTAAATCAACGCCGGCTTAATCCATCCTCAAATCTTATTTTAGATAGGCTCTCCAATAAGTGGGTTTCTTCTTCTTCTTCTTCTTCTTCTTCTTGTTTTCTTTTGCAGAAAGGGGAATTCCATCGATCAGAGAGGGTAACTCCAGATAAATAGGGCCAGATTGACCTCGTTTGTGGAGAAATTACGTGTAGTACTCTCGTCTCGTTTGATCACCTCTTTAATGCATTGAAAATTCATTAAAAAAAATCAATTCGTGTCTGTTACTCTGTTTTAAAAATGAGTGATTGCTTTTAATTAATTAATTATCGTATCTTGAGAGTTGACCACTTATACACTATTAAAAACTACTAAAAAGTTTGACTCGATGGTGTTATTTATTTATAATGTATTAAACTAATATGTTTTTATTAATATATTAAAACAATAAAAAATATTAAAAAATTATTTAAAGCTAAACATAAAATATATTTTTCAAGAATTGTACCGTGATGCCAAGCCGCCTATGCCTCAAAAGTGAAAAGTTCGAGATACCAATGATTAATGTTGTGATGAAATCTGAATGTTAAATTACAGTGTGGGCATGGCCGGATTTTTGGGTTGCTGAATGCTGCGTAGCCGAAGTGTTAAATATTAACGTCATCACTGCCTATAATAAATCTCCGTCAGGTAATTGGCTAATTTATCCATGTATAAATACTCTAGCTTTGAGTTGTAGGAGCTAGCTTACCTTAAATCAAATTTCCTTAATTTTTCTCGTAGTCTATACTCTATAGCTAACCCGTATTCTCCCTCTCATGGCTAAATCCTCCACAGTTAAGGTTGTAGAGCACTGCATAGTCTCTCCACCACCCAATTCAGCTCCACCAACTATTCTTCCACTAACTTTCTTGGACATACCATGGCTATTTTTCTCTCCAAGCCAACCTCTCACTTTCTATGAATATCCACACTCCACCTCTCACTTCCTATCCACCACTATCCCCAGCCTCAAGCACTCTCTATCCCTTGCTCTCCAACATTTCTTTCCTTTTGCTGGAAACCTCGTTTTTTCCCCAGCAGGATCCACTAAGCCTAACATTGTCTACAATGATGGAGATTATGTCACATTGACAGTTGCTGAGTCTAGTGGTGATTTCAGTTACTTTACTAGTAATTATGCAAGAGATGTCAATGGGTTTTACCCTCTTGTGCCTAAACTGGCTACTACCAGTACTGTAGCAACTGGCACACGAGAAGAAGTGGTTCCACTGTTTGCCGTCCAGGTTACTGTTTTCGCAAATTGTGGGATTTGCATTGGTCTTGCTTATCATCATGTGGTTGCCGATGGAAGGACATTCAACAATTTTATCAAGGCATGGGCCTTTTTAAGCGCACATGACTGTTCTCTCTCCATCGCTTCATTACCATCTTACAATCGGTCAGTGATAAAAGATGAACATGGGCTCGAGGAGATTTTCTTGAAGGAATTGTGGAAGAGAAAATCTTCACAAGAAATGGTTCTAGGACCTGAAGCCCAAGTAGATTTGCCAAGTATGGTCCGAGCCACGTTCGTGGTGAGATTGGCAGATATGGAGAGGATCAAGAATTGGATAGTTGTTCAATGCAAGAGCAAGAATCAACCACAACCTGTACATTTATCTCCATATGTGTTAACATGTGCTTTTCTTTGGGTTTGTTTAGTGAGAGCTAAAATTCAGAGGGGTGGAAGTGAAAACCACTGCTATTCAAGGGGGGAGGATCCGATTTATCTTGGCTTTATTGCTGGTGGTATGACCCGGATAGACTTTCCGGTACCCACCACATATTTTGGTAACTGTGTTGGGTTTGGTCGGTCCACGGCAACCAGGAATGAACTAATGGGAGAAGATGGGATAATTGTGGCTGCAAATGTGATTGGAAATACAATTAGAAGGTTGGATAAGGAAATTTTTGGTGGGGCGGAAAAATGGATTTCAGAATGGGAGGTAATGTTTGGGTCGGTGATCCATGTTATTGTTTCCGGGTCTCCGAAGTTGAATCTCTATGAGACGGATTTTGGGTGGGGGAGGCCTAAGAAGATAGAGGATATTTCGATCGATAAAATAAGAGCCATTTCACTCCTTGAGAGCAGGGACGAAAAGGGTGGAATTGAGGTAGGCTTAGCCTTCCCCACGGGTGAAATGGATGCTTTCAAGACTCTCTTTATTCAAGAACTCGAGGCTCTTCAATAATGGTCCGTCCGTCCTTTTTATTTCTAGATCGATGCATTTCTTTCTTTGGCATGCCTGTTTCTTTTATTGTAGGATCATTCCTCTTTTTCTCTTATTTAATTGTGGACCGAACTCAATTCTAAATCATATTTATGACCATTATTGTTGTTATTATTAATTTTAAAAAATTAAAAGTGTTAGTGATTTTACCATGGATGTCCTCACATAATACTATTTATTAAAATAATATTTTTTTATATTTTTTTTAATTTATATTTTTATCTTTTAAATTTTATTATTTAACATTTAGCTTATGAAAAATTGAGTTTTATGATTAGTTGCGGTTTATTTTCTATAAGGTTATCTTAATTTTATAATTCATGTTGCGGGGTTAACAGGTTAACCCGGTCTACTTGAGTTTTTTATAAAAAAATTGTATTTTTTTTTATTTCATCATTCAAAATTAAATTTTATTAGGATTTAGTCTTAGATATTGTCAAGCCGGACCCGAAACCCGCTCAAACCTAACCCGAAATATATATTTATATTATATAAATATATTTGTAGAGTATTTAGAGTTTTTTAATAAAACAACACACATATAAATAATATTTATTATTTTATCATTTAGCAGCATATACCTACTTCAAATATATATATTAATTATTTTTATTTTTTAATGATTAATAAATTACAATAAATAATAGATACTAATTTGTTGTAACCCAATTTTGGATCCACCAAGATTTTCTCAAATGTTATTTTATTTCTATTATTATTTATAAAAATCCAAAAAAAATTAAGAAAAAGAAAAATTCAAAAATATATTTTTCTCGAGTCAAC
>Ga0307517_10015683_pt1 | contig 10040 bp, 7 predicted proteins | sample 23_EM_MG_FD_194515 | JGI IMG/M metagenome (GOLD analysis project Ga0307517, IMG submission 194515) | Populus trichocarpa ectomycorrhiza microbial communities from riparian zone in the Pacific Northwest, United States - 23_EM | ecosystem: Host-associated > Plants > Roots > Unclassified | place...
TTTTTGAAAACTATAAAAAAAAATAAGAAACAACAAAAAATGCACGGCTAAAAAATCATATAGAAGGAAGATAAACAAAATAAAAACCTAATCACTAATGATATAAATGTTGAATGATAAAACTGAAAAAATAAAAAAGAAAAAAAAACCTTAGAAAACCCGAGTGAACCTTCTAAACTTGGACAAATGTTTCAAACTCGCAACTCATTAAATTATAGACCTGGACAGAATTAATAAGCTCAATTCCTAACCAATTTAATATTGATTATCCAAAGTAAATCCAACAAAGAGCCATAATTAAAAAAATAAAAAATAAATAAGGGTCATTTTTAAAATCAATGGAAGATCCTAGAGAAAATAAATAAATAAGAAAAAATAATTTTAAAAATTTAGCTCAAATAAAATAAAAGCAATTAAAAGAATGAAAACTAAATTAAAAAAAATATATGGGAAATGAAATAGGAAAAAAAAAGAATTCTAACCTTATAAATTATTTAAAAAAAATAATTTCTTGAAGGAAAGTAAGGAGAAAAAAAAATAAATCTAAAGAATTAGCTAAAAAAATCAACAAAAAATGATAAACAAAAAGATCCAAGATAACCAGTTCATTTTCAAGACAAAAAAAGCATTTCACAGAAAGCAAACTAAAAAAAGGAACTCAATCTTGAAATGAATAAATATGGAAGGATGAGATGGGGAAAAATTAGCTTAGACAAAGGGGGGAGAAACCAAGCAAGCGTCTTAAACTTTGTCAAATCTTAAAAACTCATAACATGTGAAACCCTGGATTTGGGTCCAATGAAGAGTTTGTTACGAACCAATTTTAAAAACTTGTCAAAGTAAAAAATAAAAATCAAAAGAATAAAGATTATTAAATTTGATAAGAAAAAAAAACCCAAATGAGGGTGAAATCACAAAACAAAATTAATTTAAAAAATAATTTCAAACAAAAAAATACCAATACAAAGAATGAGGACTAAATCTAAAAGATGAAAAAAAATCAAGAGGGATAAAATTGAAAAGGCATACCAATTTTATAAATTATTATATTGAAAAAAATCATAATAAAAAAATGGACAAAATCTAAAGAATTAACAAATTAAATGGCTTTTCTTGAATTTTTAAGGGGCCGACGCAAAAATCTAAATAGGGAGAGAGAAAATAAGAGGGAAAAAGAAATGGCTACCAACATCAAACCATAATGAATCTTTGAACATGTGTCGCCTCGTCGGGTTGAGGACGCCGAGACCTTTCAAACACCATCATAGAAGGCTGCATTTGATTACCTGACAATCCCACATGCATCGCCTAAATGACACCGAGGTTGTCCACACTCTTAACGATTTTTTTTTATATTTAATATATGTTAATTACAAAAAAAAACCTATGCAACCTTAAACCTACAATAAAACCAATGTAAAATGACAAAAAAAAATATAAAAATTGTGAGAGAGTTAAGTTGATTTTGTCTTTAAATGTATTAAAAATAATTGCACTTTTTTGAAAAAAATTGAAAAGACTAAAACATCCCCGGGTAATAGGCATTATATATTTTTTTGATTCCATAGTTAAATTTGTATTTTTATTGTGCAAAAAAAGATAAATGACTAGTTTAATCCTATAATTTGTAAAAAACAATTGTGTCATGGTGAAAAGACCATCTTGCCTTCAATGCCAAGTTTAAATGTTTTTTAAGCAAATAACAATATCTTTAAATTATTATTCTAATAAATAGTGATTTGAGTTTTTTAAATTACCATTAAACTTTTTTTTATATATATTTTGGTGGATCTAAAGACCTAAAACATTCATACTTGAGTCTTTAAATCCACCTAAATATAAATATTTTACGGTGTTAGGCTTCCTACATCATGCTATCACATTTATTTGCTATGAAAAAATAATACAATTATATGAATATTTAAATAACTCATTATCTAACCATCTAAAAACCTATTATGGCATACTGGATTTTATAGCTTCATCAGTATATATGTAAGAAAAGTTACTAATTTATGTAAAGGAATGGAGAGAATTTCTTTCTATCAATTCTAGATCAATGTGCAAATGTAAATGGGAGATAAAATACCTTAAAAGATTTCTTTATTTAATATATTCTGGCCGATGCTTGCACTTCATATATAAGAGAAAAAAAATGTATGATTATTTAGTGATACATTCTTTGTTTTATTTTCTTTTCATAAGAAGACGTGAACAATTTAATTAATTGTTCTAAATTACATATAGAGGTTTAAAAAATATTTAAATCTCCGAGTGAGTTTACATTTTATTTTCATAAAAAAAATAGACTCTGTTTTAGCGATTAAATCAACATCACAAGTGCACTGTGAATTTTAAAGAAATTGAGGAGAAAAACAAAACAAATATTGAGGAGATAACGAAGATATCTTAATCATTAATCTACTAATTCAAAGGGGATTATTGAGGAGAAAAACTAATTTAAAGAAAAAAAAATTTTAAAATTCTTGAGAAGCGTGGCCAGGTGTAAGAACAAACACCCCCTATTTTTTATTTCGCATTCTCATCGTGCACGATTTGATGTGGTTTCCTCTTTTTCAAAGATCAAGGACGCAATTGAAATTTATTTAACAGTATAGGGGCAGGTTTGTACTTATATTTTTTTTGAACTAGTCCCTTTACCGTACATGTTGAAACTTTCCACCGTAGACGTCACGTCACATTCACCCCGCAAGACGGTGCCGCCACTCTTGTTTTAAGCCTTAACATTCCCATGGTCCCACAAAGTTCCCTCAAATGAAATAACCGACAAGTGATCGAAGGCTAAAATATCCACGGTCCTAAACCATAGTGTTGTAAATTGTACGAAGATTGTCAAACCCGGTTTAAGGAATGTTTTTTTAACAAAAACACCCCTGTAGTTCCAGAATAAGCACTTAAGTACCTTAACATTGTCCATCAAGTAATAATCTTAGTAATTTAGACCTATGAACACAAATCTCCTTCTAAAATCGATTTTAATTTTGATTCTCATTAAGTTCAAAGCTTATCATTTGTAAAATTCAATAGAAAAATGCTACAAGTCAACCTAAGAACAAATGCTGTTGATCCTGGACATAGGGACTAACACGGCTACAAATTGAAACGTCAAGGAGTAAATGGATTAGTGTAAAATTACAGGGACTTCAATGCTCAGAATCTAACTTTCCTTGAAAACAAAAAAAAACCCACAGTACAAAAGGGAGAGAGAGAGAAAGTGCTTGTTGTTGTTGTTGTGTTGGCGAATGAGAAGGTTGGATTGGATTGCCAAGAAAAGCATCCAAGACAGCAAGAAAAGAGACGAGAGACACAAGACCATCTCTCGACAATAATAATTAATAAAAGGATGAAGAAATTGATGAGGAGAAATCATCTTACCTCGTTGAGTTCATTACCTTCTTGTTGTTGAAATGGAGACAACCTTTTTGTTCACCAAATTACCATTGAGTGGCTGCGTTCACTTGGGATTCAAGTCACCGTCTTCTTCCTTTTTTTCGCGCTTCTCTCTCGACCATGACCTTCTCTCTTAAACCCTCTTTTGAACCCCCCTTGCTGATCCCTCTCTACCTTCACCACTATTCATTCTCTATCTCTCATGGACGCTACCTCTCGTCCTGCCGTCGTCATTGACAACGGCTCAGGGTACTGTCTCTTTCTTTGATGCGCCCAAGGTGTTTGATAAAATGTCTCAATTAATATTTTTTTTATTAATTGTGTGTTTTGTTGCTGTTTTGCAGGTATACTAAGATGGGATTTGCGGGAAATGTAGAGCCGTGTTTTATTTTACCATCAGTAGTAGCAGTAAACGAATCGTTTTTAAATCAATCGCGAACTTCTTCTTCGAAAGCAAATTGGCTAGCGCAGCATAGTGCAGGGGTTATGGCCGATCTAGATTTCTTTATAGGAGACGAGGCGCTTGCTAAATCGAGATCTAGTAATACTTATAATCTTAGCTATCCAATCAAACATGGTCAAGTTGCTAACTGGGATGCCATGGAAAGGTACTGGCAGCAGTGTATTTTTAATTATTTGCGTTGCGATCCAGAGGATCATTACTTTTTATTGACTGAAAGCCCGCTTACTGCACCGGAGAGTCGTGAGTATACCGGTGAGATTATGTTCGAGACATTTAATGTTCCTGGGCTTTATATTGCCGTCAATTCTGTGCTCGCTCTTGCAGCTGGTTACACAACATCCAAGGTTGGTTTCTTAGAATTTCTTGGTCATTTTTAATCATGCAAATTTCATTAGAGGCTGGGTTTAGAATGAAAATATTGGGTTTTGAGTTTTGGTAGTTATTTTTATTTTATTGAATTTAGGGTTTGGTTTTGCATTTTGATTTGGGACTTTAAAGTAGGGCTTGAAATGATAAACGGGTGAAACATGTCATAGGTTGCTCGTGCGTTCATTGTAATATGTATTTTAGTAGTTTTATTGGAATGTTCAAGCTACATAATTGAATGTGAATAAGTTTAGTTGTTTGTATTTTCCCTGTCATTGATTTTTGGGGGATGACTTATTTGACATATGCAGCAATCTATGGTAGTGTGTGTTCTTGAATTAATCATTAAACAAAAATACGCAAGTCAAGAAAAACCATTGACATGTATACCTGTCTTGAAATTAATGATTTCTTGCAGCTAAATTTGAAAACATAAACATAAACATAAACTAGCTGGTGTTCTAATTTATGTTGCTTAGGGTTAAGTGCTTTGAATTGGTGGCACGATGTGTTCTTTGAGAGAGATGATTCTGATTTTTTTGAGGAAAAAAAGAAGAATTTAATACTAATATGTTTCTTTTGCTCTCCTTTTTAGTATTTAACTGCAATTGAAGTTTTCATTTTAATCTTGCTCTTAAGTTGTATGATTATGATCCTTTTACTTTGAGATTGACCTACAGTTCTTTTAGTGTGAGATGACAGGGGTTGTTGTGGATGCTGGAGATGGAGCTACTTATGTTGTACCTGTCGCAGATGGTTATGTTATTGGGAGCAGCATTAAGTCAATCCCTATTGCTGGCAAAGATGTTACTCTATTTATCCAGCAGCTCATGCGGGTAAGTTGGTTTTGACTTCTAGCAATCGGATTTAGTATTGGGCACTCTAGATATACTTCCCTCACTGATAGCATTTTTTTTTTGTCATGTTTGGTTTATTTTTAGACGTGAAAGAAGAAGAAAAGTAAGGAAAATACATGAGAATGGGTGGGCAGGGAGGAGAAAAGTTATTTATTTATTCTTTTTTTTTTCCTTTTTTATGGAATGCTATTTTTTTTTTGAGAAAATTGTGTCTGGATTTTAATTGAGAGCTTACACCTTTTGCTAAAATGTTCTTGACATGCCTAGATATTTCCCCCCTCAAAATCTGATCTGTTTTAGATGAAAAATTCTTATGGTCATGAAATAGATTTTATAGAACTTCCTCTCAGTTTTGAACTAACAAATGGAAATTAGAAATTGTCTTCCTGACTTAGAACATTCTTTCTAGTTCTATGAGCATGATCATTTGAAACATTTAATGGAGAGGTACAGACCATAATTCTGCAGTTTCATGATGTGACACCTAATGCTTCTGTCTTGCACTAGCATCCGAGGCAAGATTATGGTCCATACTTAAGACATGTTTTCCTACGACTTGATTGTTGAATTCAATTGCTTCATCTGCACTCCTCTTATTCAACCTCTAACTTGAATTTGTCACCATACATTGTGGATCCACCTTCAATCTATTGTGATTTAGCTTTTAACCTGTTGCTGTGCGTTGTATTAATTTTGCTTGTCTTCTCAGTCCTTATTGTTTGCAAAAGTTCTATAAACTCAGTACGGAGTTGATCTTTAGAGGCAACCATGGGTTTCCCTAGTTATAACTTTTGGGACCTTTTGGTTATTTATGCTTCTGTGTACCATTGCAACACTGAAGTTTTTTATATCCTGTTTACTTTGTGTTAAATAGAAAAAACCATTTAGGTTTTGCTGTAAGTGAGAGAGACAGACAATGTGGATTCAAGCTCCTCTCTTGTTTTCTAATCCCTGTAGATGCTCAATCATAAAGTCATCAATTACTTACTAAAGTAATGTTCATATATTTGTACTTGTCATTTGAGTCTATGGATTTGGGGATTGTATAGCAATGGTATTGACCGAGGTTTCCTTTTTGTATTCTGTGGTGTAGGAAAGAGGAGAGAATGTACCCCCGGAAGATTCATTTGAAGTAGCTCGGAAAGCGAAGGAAATGCATTGCTATACTTGTTCCGATATTGTCAAGGTCATTTTTGCTTGTATTAGAATCTTGAATTGGATATATTGATCTGCATTGGCTTCATACTTTCAGATAGAGCATAAAGGTTTCATTGGAATTATGCTGTTCTGCCACATCACATATGTTTGGATCTAGATTAACATAGTAATATGCCGGCTCTCAAAATGATTCAGGAGTTCAACAAGCATGACAAGGAACCGGCAAAGTATATCAAGCAATGGAGAGGTATTAAACCAAAAACAGGAGCACCATATTCCTGTGACATTGGATATGAACGATTTCTTGGTCCTGAGGTTAGTTCTAGCTTTTCGAGCATGGTATTTTCTGTGCAAGCAACTTAACTTATTTTATTGTATGACAAACCATGGTTTTCACCAAATGTAGACGAGAAACAGGCTTGATTTATATAAACATCACTGATGCAAGTACCATCTTGTTCCTCAGAGAAATTCCATTGGATTTGCTTATGAAGCCAAAATCTTTGGGAAATATTTATTCTTTAAGCTTTTTGTAAGAATTTCCCCACAATTGAAATATGTATTTCCTGCTTGCGCAGCATGGGAGAGTAATCTTGCATACATGCTATGCAGTAATACTGTCGGTTACCTTGCAATCACTATTTTTGTCTATTCCTACTTTATTGAAATCATTTTCCCTGTAGTATCTAGATATCCTAATTACTATGATTCTGAAAATCTTTACACGCTGAAACTCTGAGATTTGCTTTAGCCACAATCTTCCTGAATACATGCCAGCGGTCAAATTGAAACTTAATTACATCCTTTTTTTTCGGAGGATTGAACTCAATATCTTCTTGGGTAACTGGAGATGGTTTCTTATTTTCACGAATAAAAATATATGAATGCAAGAGTTACTTTTTAGTATATGCCGAGCATTTGGTGAGCATAATTAATTCATTATAATATGTTACTTGTGCGTGCTATCTTATATACTGTTTTCCACTGTACTTTGTTTTCTGATTTTTTTAACTTGTTCACCAGGTATTCTTTAATCCTGAGATTTATAGCAGTGACTTTACCACTCCTTTACCAGCTGTGATAGATAAGTGTATTCAGTCTGCACCAATTGACACAAGGAGGGCTTTGTATAAGGTGAAGTATCCATAGTCCACGGAAAAAATAGTTCAAATTTTGGACCTTGTACAAAATTCATTCTGATGAAACAATACAATATATTTTACCCTAATAGTTAGGAACAATAAAAAAAATTGAAATGAGATTGTGAATTGGTAATTTTCAAACTTTGGCATGAGCTATTTCTTCTCACAGAGATGCAATTGATAATTGCAATTGCACGAGTGAATACGAAGTTGCACTTAAGCACATTCTTGTATTTGCTCAATATCTTTCTTTTGTGCTTATTATCACACATTGGTTTTTATTTTGAATTTAGAATATAGTGTTATCTGGAGGATCAACCATGTTCAAAGACTTTGGTAGAAGATTGCAACGGGATTTGAAGAAGATTGTGGATACACGTGTTCTTGCATCTGAAGCTAGACTTGGTGGGGGAGTAAAAGTAAGCATTTTATTATTTACACGCACAATAAAAAGATATTTTCAAATGTATAATATTTCTTCTATTTTTATTCCTGTTGTGACTAGCGCAAAAATCTTGAACATGTTTGTTGTTTTGGGTCTCCAGTCACAACCAGTGGAAGTGAATGTAGTCAGCCATCCTATCCAGAGATTTGCAGTCTGGTTCGGCGGTTCAGTGTTAGCATCAACGCCTGAGTTTTTTGCTGTAAGAATTATTCATCCGGTCCATTTTCTAATATATATGAAAGCTTACAATATTCTCCATTCCCTTACAATATGATGCACTTAAACTGCATTCTCCTTTGGATTAACTATGTTTCCTTGAGGCAGCCTGTGGGCCTAGAAATTAACAAATTTTGAGCAATGACTTTCCACATTTGAAAATTCATGGCATGTTTGATCCTTGCTTTCATTTTTCTAAGGAACAAACATTAAATTTAATTGTTAAAAATGAAAAAAATAAAAATCCTAACACAATTGCTCTCGTTAAGAAATTGAGAGAATAACACATTAATCATGTATAAACTGGTCAACACATGCAAAACAAACTATTTTTCGTTTGCTTAAAACAGATTATACCTATGCTAGCAGCAAAACAATTTGAAAGCGAATATTAAAACAATCTTTTTGACACTTTACATTAGATAGATGTGACAGATAGAAGAGAGATCGTGTGCTTTTAAATTCATATTGGAAACCCATGGAAAACTAGGGTCAACATGTGAAGGAAAGATGTGACAAAGTTTGATACAAGGTTGAAAATTGAAAAATTAGTTTATAAGTTTTTTATATTACTCTAGTTGATCATATGTTTTTTTTTAATTAAGAAAATAGTAACAGTTTCCACTACTAAGCAATCCTTTTATTTGTCTTCAAATTGATCTGGCGCTTCTTAACTTTCATCAAGTTAAAGATAAGTTTATCACTTGTTCCTGTAACAAGTTCGTGAACACTTAAGCAAGCTCTTCTCTATCAAAGTTCAGATCCAACTAAGATTTAAGTGCAACCTTTTCATATTCATCTGTGAATTCTTGGAATTAGTGTGAGTTGAAGTAAAACAACAAATCTAATGTCGATTGTTTTCTTGGTGACTGCTGCCTATTTTTTTGTTGAATGTTGATCAGCCATGCATTTTGCTCATTGGCTTATGGACTCATTCCTTCTCTAGCTAGTGCTGCTTTAGATGGACCTTTTGTTGTTTTTCTTATTATTGTCATTATCAAAACATCATTTTGATCACTGTTATTACCACCACCATTTTTTTTAGGGAGATCAGAAGGTTTGATTAAAGGTTGTTTTCTGAAACCAGAGGCATAGCAACAACCTAATTATTTTACGAGCTTCACAAATTTGGCACTCACTTTTTCTACAAAATGAAATTTGTGTGGTGTAATTAAGTAGTTTCGAGAAATTAATTCTTCTTAGCTTGAGGAATGTGGGCTGTTTGGCTGACTCTTTATTTTCTGGGATGGGGGTTGAAATAGGTTTTTGCTTCTTTTTTTTTGTTTTTTTGTTTTTTTGTAGCTGTGGTGTCTATTTAATGACACCATTTCCTGAGTTAAACATTCATGTCAGATTAAATTTGGAATGTAGACTATAACTGTGTCTACTTCGTGCACAGGCCTGCCATACAAAAGCAGAATATGAGGAATACGGAGCAAGCATTTGCCGCACAAATCCTGTTTTCAAGGGAATGTATTGATGCAAAAACCCAGTTGGGCAGATTGTTTACCAAGCACTTCCATGGCATTGTTCCATGGAGTGCCTCATCATTTCCATCTCTATCACTTGCCATGGTTCACTTCCCTCGGCCCAAATTTACCTGGTCTTCATGTATATTCATGGATTGCTGGAGGTGGTGTAAAATATGGACGCCCAGTCTTAATTTTTAGAAAAGAAGATGATTCCTTGTATCGATTCTTTCATTGGTTAGCTGCAGCCTCCTCTTTAGATGTCTCAATAGGATGCCAATTAATTGTGTTATTCGTAGGTGCCCCCCCCCTGGTGCCTGATGACCATTTAGGAAATATCCTGTAGTTAAACATCATTTTGAGCCGAATTTTTAGTCTTCGGCTCCTTAGAATACGATAAAGATTTTTTTTTCTTTCCCTTTTTTCCATTTGCCTGTGACCAAAATGTATTCATTCGTTTGCATGAACTGCATAAATGGAAGTACTAATTTGAATCAGGGAAATGTTGACCTG
>Ga0307517_10015684_pt1 | contig 10039 bp, 8 predicted proteins | sample 23_EM_MG_FD_194515 | JGI IMG/M metagenome (GOLD analysis project Ga0307517, IMG submission 194515) | Populus trichocarpa ectomycorrhiza microbial communities from riparian zone in the Pacific Northwest, United States - 23_EM | ecosystem: Host-associated > Plants > Roots > Unclassified | place...
GAGGGTAAAATCATATTTTTATTATGCAAAACATTTGAAAAAAACTAACATAAGCCCAAACAATCTTTTAATAACTAATGAGTCTTTAGAAAAAAAAAAAAAACCAAACTATCTTTATCACAAAAACTTCTATTATTTTCATTTAAAGATAAAATAATAATTTCACTGTGGTAGTTCATTCATGTTAATTAGAATTTGTAATTATCCTCCTACAAATTTGTCAAATTGATTCAAAATTGCATCAATTAAATTTTAATTTGTAAATCCATTGGATAAAAAATAATGGTGAAATATTAAACATAAAGAGGATAAAAATTTTAAATATAAAATATATTATTTCAAGTGATAAAGTGATAAGAGATGTGACAGTGGCCTTTTGCTTCATGCAAGCGAAGGGGATGAAAATAATAATTATTTTTTAAAATATTTTTTTGTTTAAAAATATTTTAAAATAATAATTTTTTATTTTTTAAAATCCATGTACATCAAAATAATTTAAAAACACTAAAAAAATTAATTTTAAATAAAAAATAAAATTTTAAAAAACTCATTAAAAATGTTTTGTTAAACAACCCTAAGAGATTTGAGTGGTGGCATAACCCCTAAATTCCTTTAATGATGGCAATTAGATCCTTGTTTGTATCATGGTTGATATTTTATTATTATTATTAATGTGGGTGTTCGGGTTAGCTTACATATATCTCGATTAATCTTATGAGCTCTAAAGTTAATGATCATATAAGTCTTTAGTAGTCTTAAAATTTATAGTACTCAAAGTTATATTTTTCAAAAAAAATTTAAGAACTTAAATTATACTTTTTCGAATTGTATCATGATTGACACTTGACACAGGGAATTAGAGAGAATCCTTTACTATAATTCCAATTGGACCGATGTCATGTGAAATTCGAATTAGGCAGACCGATCAACCTGGTAAAAAAGGATGGAGGATGACGGAAATCGAGGAATCGACGGCAAAAATATGATATGGGTTTTCTTATATTCTTTTAGGGTTTTTATCTTTCCAGCATCCATGAGTTCTTGCTAGCAAAATTATAAAACCCGGATAAAATGATCTGAAATCTTAAGCCACCTAGCTCTTCGCCTGAGAAAAGTTTCAAAAAATACAATTGACTAAATTTTTTTAACATGATTTAATATAATCCTTATGAAAACTCCATTTAATTTTTTTTAAGAAAAAATCTTTAAAAAATATTACTTTAATTTTTTCAAAAAAATAACCCATGACATCATTGCAAAAGAAAAAAAAAAGCCATACGTTAGACAATCATGGAATTCGAAGAGACCAGTCAATAAAAACAGGCATTCGTAAGCAATACCTTATTCTCCCCGAGGGTACCTCAGAATATGGTACATGACAGTCTAACAGCTTGTAATAAGAAATGTGATCAAAGAAAAGCTCAAAATGAGAAGAAGCTTCTAAGGCAAACAAGGTTCTTGAAATCACTGCTGTAAGAACAATCCCAAACCATACGAGAACAGCCAAGAGCATTAAAAGACATCACCAAGAGCAGCTGACACTGCAGCAGAAGGCTTCTTTATCGTTTCCTGTGTCTTTCATCCCTTTCACTACTCCTGCGTCGCTTCCTGTGTCTTTCATCCCTTTCACTGCTCCTGTGTCGCTTCTTGTGTCTTTCATCCCTTTCACTACTCCTGTGTTGCTTCCTACGACGTCTTTCATCCTCATCAGAACTTGGTGAATCTGACTCTGATTCGGAACTGCTGGAATCTGAATCAGATGAACCAGAACTTTCAGATTCGTCATCTGATCCAGATTCTGATTCTGGCAATTGTTCTTGTTGTTGCATGATCATCCTAGGCATATTCTTCAAGTACTCGCGCAAATTTTCTGTTATACCACCAAGCCCAATTGATGTGAAGAAGTTGATGGCAAACCTCGTGTTCTTGGGGTTATCTTTTGGAAAAATTGAATCAAATGAGTCTCGCATGGTTGGATCTGTGAGGCGCTCATTCAGTGTTCGTATACCAAGATGCTCTGACAATTCCTGCACCAGACATGACAACACTGAAATCAATAACTTAATCAAAAGGAAAAGTTCCGTACATATACCATAATGTTCAATTAAAGAATATTTCCTTTAGCCTTTATTTATCCGTTAAATGCTTTCTGAACAAAAAAAAAATAACTTGCAAGGTAGAACATTTGCATTGCCAACTGACATTTCCTCGATGGTTGGTTATATCACCAGGGTCATCAGTTATTTGAAGGCAGTTCACAGAAAACAAGGTTCTTGATCAAATTTATGCAGCAGCTTGTGAGAGTAGCTAACATTTAACATTATGCAAACCAACACACCGCATTGTCCCATCTTGTAGATGGAAACCCAGATGCATAATATTGCAAAACTTAAAACTAAGGAAACAGAAACAACTAAGAATGATATAAAAGTAGGTCTCTCTAATCACCTGGAAGAGAATCTTGATAAAAATACGGGATGAAGAAGTTGTATCCTCCTCAGTCAATCGTATGTAGGCTAAAACATGCCAAGGCAATGCATCCGTGCCAAGTAAATGGGCAAAAAACTTGGCCACATTGCGCAGCTTATTTGTTTCAAGACGATGAATCATCGAGTACTGTTGAACAAAGGACTTCTCAAAATTTTCCTGGTGCACTTTGTTGATCATACAGAATCGCTGCCCCAAAAGACCGTAATAACGAAGATATGTCCTCTCTTGACTGCAGCATTCCAAGAGCATAATGCACAGCTCCATCTACACAAACCAAATGAAGAAAATGACTAAAGTGAAACAACATCCAACATAATAGAACTGACAAGTTAGTGTTTCTCGAAAAGAAACAAAATTCTAAGTCGTTAATTCTTAAGTGTGGCTAGAATTTATATCTTTCTATAACCAATGTAAAAGCCCATGAGACAGATCTCAGCAGTGGATGATGGAGTGAAAAGTGACTTGTTTCAGCCAAATTATGAATAGTCAAAGACTGCTTTGTTGATTTTACACGGATTATAATTAACATTGAAACTCAGGGACTTGGAGATAAATAATAAAAAATATGAAGCAAAAGCTTAAGCAGGAAATCTAGCACACATGAAGGAAAATGAAAAATAAAAACATACTTTAAGACAGAAAATCAATCAACTGGCCAGCATAATACAATGCATTAAGCTAGAAATACTCAAATAGTCCCCAAGCAACCAGAAAAAAGAAAAATGTACCCACGGAACTCAGCTTCAGCAACATCAAGTTGCAGCGCCAGCTACAGTAACTTGAAAATGCTGTCCTAAAAAACTATTGGATCCACCAAATATATAACAACTCTCAAGATTATTGCACTAAGGGGACCAAATCACAAACATTGACAGTTAACAAAATAGTTCTAAATTAGTGGAAAGCCAGTAACACAAGGAAATGAATTGCAAATATGCCACTGAGTCAGAGTTTTTATGGCTCACCTCTTGTCCCGGCTCTAGTTTAATTTTCAGTAGTTTGTGGCCAGCCTCCTCAAAATCTACACTGGACATTATTGTCAGATAGATTGTTCTCCGAAGGTTTATAAGGTTTGTTTCTGTCTGATCATCTATTCGCATCTGCTCTTCATCTTCTTCCTCGGATTCATCTTCGTCATCGTCATCGTCATCCTCCTCATCACCAGAAGCTGCATCAGAACCATCTTCGTCCTCAGACTCCTCACCAAGAAGGCTTTTCTTCAATTCTTCATAGCGCTTCTCATTCTCCAGGAAATTAGGATCTGGTTTGAAGACATCTGAAGAAGAACAAACAAAAAAGATTCACAACCATATATACAAGAATAGATAATCAATCAATCTGTGAAAGACAACTCAGTGTCCTGGACATACCAAGAGTGATCTCTGCAACTATGTCCTCTGAAAGAGATATCTCATGAGTTAACTGGTCTTCCTGGTCTACAAGGTCCAATTCTGGACGAACAGCAGGGTACCCCTGCAAATGAAATTCACCGAAAGGTTGTTCAGCCCACACTTGCCTTATTGAACAATGAACAAATATTCCGGTGAATAATATATCACAGAAAAATATAAGACACAAGAATGCACCTGAAATTTCGCTTTTCTTATAGCAAAAAGGCCTTCAATTAAAAATTGAACCCTCTTGTCTATCTCTCCTTCATGAAGAATTCCACGAAATCGCTCAAAAGCTCCTGTAAAATCACAACACCATAAATAAAAGACTGTAAAAGAGATAAAGGAATGTCATACAACCAGATGCATTTCCTCCCAAAAAAAATGTTTAAAGCAAACCATTAATGGCAAACCCATCAAACAATAAGAACCGAAATTCCAAGGCGTTGAATACCCAACGCAAAATAAGCCACTAAAGCTCCAAACCATATGTTTTCTTAAATAGAACAACAAACTTCAACGTGTAATTTTCAGCTGAAAGAAACAACTTTGCACTATTACCCAATTCATTATCAATCCAGCACATGTCATTGGTAAAGCTACTGGCCACTACGAATGTGGAATGGCAATGTCTCTTTCAAAAAGTACATGATGCAGCCATAGGTTGGTATGATCATGCTGTTATCTAACCTAGGTCAGTATAAAATGAAAACAATGTATAGTTCTAATACAGATGTCATAGTTGTGCCAGAAACCTTACATATAACTAGATATCTAAGGGAGAAGGGAAAGATTCCTTCAAAAAATGTTCATTATGTAAACAAGAAGAGAATTAGTTTTGAACATATTGATATCTTGCCTGTGTCTAAAAAGAGTTATATTAGGAAAGGAGGTCCATGGCACCTATAGAAATGATAAGCAAGCATGATGTCCCCTTTATATAACTTTACATTTCAAAACCTAAAAATAAATGGAACATCATTCCAAATACAGTGAAAATATTAGTCAAATCCTCTGATGGATTGGTGAATGAAAACAAGCCACTGTCAATTGCAGACAGGGATCCCTGAGTTCCACTAAAATACCAACTAAGAGACAGGGTAACCTAATTACAAATATAATCACAAGATGAAGACTAAAAAATCCTAAGAAGAGAGCTATATAGTCCCTAGTCAAACAAGCATATTAAAAGAATTCTGAACAAATGCATATATATGCAGAGCAGTATTTTTACCATCTAAGCCTTTTGGCGACACATCCTGAAGCATTGATCCACATTCTGTGACAAACCCCACAGCCACCTCAACACTGTCGTCAGTGGGATTTTCCAGCAAAACAGCAAGGAGTTCTAGAGCAATAATCTCATGAGCTACTTGCTGGTTTACAAGATGTGCTATAAATTTAACAGCAGCTAACAATTGAGGCTGTAAATATAATAAACAGGTGAAGACAATCAAAAGCAACTCAAAGTATTAACAAATGTTCACAAAAGCAAAAATCCTCCCAGTGAAGTGAGTACGTGCAAACACATACCTTGTCATTCCGTTTGAAGGCTCTCTTTAGCTGCAGAACTATCCTTCTCAACAGAAGATCACCCACCTCAGGGAACTTGGTGTTGACAACAGCAACCAGTGCAGCAAAAACATCAGTGAATCTTGAAGATGCCATCTGTGACTTCATACAAGACCGGCAAAAAAGTCCCCTTCCCCGTATCAAATTCTCGGAAAACAGTTCTGGGATGATATTCTTTATATTAGAAGCATTAACCTTGTTCACAAGTCCATTAATACTCTTACGTAGTGCATCCCAAGTCAGCCTTTGGTACTCAGTACTACTTTTGTCTTCAACCTCTTTCATCATCCTCGCCAACCTAAATGGAGGAATATAAACCCCACCGGTCTTACCCAAAATCGAAGCATCGGCACCCCCATTTCCTTCTTCCACTGCCATTTCTCTCCTAGGTTTCGACTCTTCAGCAGTCCTGCTACGACCCTCCTCTTTCTCCTTCAAATTCTCTGCTTCTTTTCCCATCTTATTCCTCTCCTTACCTCTCCCATTCCGTCTATCACCACCATCATCATAATCTCTATCTATACGCCTCCTATCCCTATTCCTATCTTGCTCCGATTTTGTTCTCACCCCACTATCATCCTCATCATCTAAAGCCCGATGCCTTTCATGCCTGTCCCTCCTTCTATAACTATCCTCAATTTCTCTCCTTCTATGCCCATTCTCAAACCGATCATTTCTCTCTCTTTCTCTCCTCTCCCTCTTCTTCCTCCTATCATCCTCTTCATCAGAACTCCTACTAACCCTTTCCTTTTCCTTCTCCTTCTCCCGATTCTCTCGCCGCCCCTCATGACTTCTATTTTTCTCCACCAACTCTCCTTCTTCCTCAGAACTCTCCTTAACTTCCTTCCTCTCTCGACTAAATATCTCCTCATCTCTAGCCCTATCGATAAGCTTACTCCTTTCACCGCGCTTATCTTGTTTTTTCTCTAATGATTCATCACTTCCAGCCCTATCGATAAGCTTACTCCTTTCACCGCGCTTATCTTGTTTTTTCTCTAATGATTCATCACTTCCAGCCCTATCGAGAAGCTTACTCCGTTCACCGCGCTTATCTTGTTTTTTCTCTAATGATTCATCACTTCCAGCCCTATCGCGACGCCTACTACGTTCGTCGCGCTTATCCTGTCTCTTATTATCTAACGATTCATCACTCTCATCTCCACGGCCGCCCCGAATACGATGACTGTCTGATTTTGAATCTCTTTTACTATCACGAAGACGACGTCTGTCTCTCTCTTCATCACTAGATTCACGGCTGCTACTGCTGTATCTTCTCGGCATAATTGAAATTCAAACCCTAATTGAATCTTAAAACTATACTAATCCTTCAGCAAATTAATAAAAACCTAAAGCTGTTAAGAGTAATTTACTTCAGCGTACCTTAAATCACAAATTGCGGAGAGAGGGAGACGGTGGTGAGATGTGAAGGAGATCGACGAGGCGAGAGTTGGCTGTTTTTTTGAAAAAAAGAGAGAGAGAGGGATCGAGTGGCGATATGGTATTTTTATTGAGATGTCCAAACAAACCCTTGAGTGGACACTGGTTGTGGCATAATTGGCATTCCTGATGAAATCGTCCCTAGACTCCCTACTTAAACGATTGGCCGCCCTAGGCTGAGAGCGAAATTTTCATAAACGTAAAAAAAAAAAAGTATGCAAGTGGCTAGATTTTTTTTAACATGATCATTAATTAAACGTAATCCAACAATTCAAATTTAAAAACTCAGGAATCATTATAAAATTATTGAAAAATATATGAATATAAATAGTTGATTTAACTAATTTTAAAAAAATAATCAAAAAAATAATTGGGATGATTGATGAAACCATAGTTTTAAAATAATATTTTTTTAAATATTAACATGTAAAAATATTAGATCAATCCAAATCAATTCGAGTTAACCCACCAAAACTATGATCTGGATCATGGATTTCTCTAGCTTTAATAATATTTTTTTTAATTTAATTATACGATAACAAAATATAAATATCAATTTAAAATCAACTAAATATAAAAAAGATGAGATTAAAAAAAATTAAAAATCCATTTTTAAAAATAAAATTGTAAAATAAAATAAAAGGCAAGGTTAGATATGCGGGCCTGGATGAGCCAACTTCTTATGCTATGAAAAAATTCTAGGTGCTCGCGTCTAAGGTAGACCCGCCTGCCTAGCCATATTTGTTTTTTAGGAGTGAATGACGCTTTGTTTTTTTAAAATCAAATCACATCTAATTAAATTATAAAATAATTCAATTAAAATAAATAAAAATTTAAAAACATAACAAAAAAGATTTAGAAGTTTCATTATTCATGTAAATAGTAAAGCACCTAGGGTTATATCCCATATTTTTTTAGTTTATAAGTAATATGTTTTAATTTAATTTTTTTTATTGAGGAAATTGTTTTACTTTGGATAATAAAAAAATTGTATTTTGGAATTTTATTTTATTTTATTGTTGATTATTAATGAATTATTTTTCAAATCTTTTTTTTTTCTTCAAAAATTGGGGTCAAATTAATTGCAATGTGCTTTTAGATTTTAGATCAAATATGTATTTAAAATTATGCTATTATTTCTAAAATAAAATTAAGAATATATTCTTAAAGTATATTGATTTAATTTCTTTAAAAAAAGAGACATTAATCATTTAAAAAAAAACATTCAATAAAGTAAAACTTACCTATCTTTTAACAAAAAGTAAATTCCTAAAGAAGGAAAAGGAAAACATTGATTGAATAAGAAATTCCCAAAGGGATAAATTTTAAATAGTAATTGAAAATATATGTTTAGTTTAAATCCTAAAGTATATGATAAATATTTATTTCCCGTAAGAATGTATGGAAAACCAAAAAAAAATTATTAGTTTTCATAATCTCAACACAACTGAATAACAAAAACTTATATATTAACCATCTAGGTGATGACCCAATGATAAAAGTTTGGGACCAAGAGGTTTGCTCCCTCTATGGTCTCAGGTTCAAGCCCTGTGGTTACTCATATGATGGCCACTGGAGGCTTACATGGTCGCTAACTTCAGGGCCCGTGGGATTAGTCGAGGTGCGCGCAAGCTGGGTCAGACACCCACGTTAAACTAAAAAAAAAAACTTATATATTAAATTATTATTTAAAAAAATAAAATTGTGTCTATAAGATTCGGGCTTGCACTCATGGGTCTGATAACTATGCCCGTATGCACATGGCTAGATGTGCACAGGCTAGCGTCAGTGCTTTCTATTTCTCCCTCCTCCTCTATCTGTATTTAATAGGGGTGATTATTTTTAATTTGATTCGGTTTTTATTTAAAAAAAAATAACCAAACCAGAATTTTTTAAAAAGAAAAACAGAAACCAGTTCAAACCGACCGATTTCGGTTCGGTTTTTTAGGACAAAAACCGGTTCAAACCAGTTTGGCTCTGGTTTTTCAGTTTTGGCTCGGTTTTTTTTATTTGGCTCGGTTTTTTTCCGATTTGGCTTCATTTTTTTCCGGTTTTTTTTGTTTGGATTCGGTTCGGTTTTTTCGGTTTCAGACTTATAAAACTGAAACCGAACTGATTGGTTTTTTTAAAATTTTAATCGGTTTAATATATTTTTTTTCACGGTTCGATTTTTTCTGATTTTCTCAGTTTAATCGGTTTTTCGATTTTTTTACTTATTCTTGGCATCTAAAGATTAAACCTTGATATTAATTAGTGAGGCTGGAAACTGAAATAAATGCTCTAAGAAATTAGTGATCGAATTGTGAAATATATTAAAAAATTTCTTCAGAAAATACCATAAAAACTCTAATAATGGCGCAAATACTATATGAATTAAGAAATGATGAACAAGGAAAATGAATTTTAGTTAATAATAAATTGAACTGATGCTTTTGTTGTCATCTAGCTTAGTTTTTTTATTTTCATAAACATGAACATGAGAAAAGCAATCAAAACTTTAAAATACTCAAATGAAGGTTTGACGCCACTTCAGATCTTTTCTAGAGTCTTGTCCTTTATTACAAATATTATACTCCGATTCAAGATGTGAATGACCTATTTTATTGTCTGCTCACAGTTTGTTCCTCTTCAACATGAGAGCTCATGCGTTGTTCATACACAAGCAAACTGCTTTGCAATTCATCAAAGGTGAGAGTGTCTATATCTTTAGATTCCTTAATTGAACACACAGCATAATCAAATTTGAGAGTCAATGATCTCAAAATTCTCTCGTCTCCTAAAGTCTCACTGTTTTCCTTCATCTTATTGACTATTGTAAGGGTTCGAGCAATATATTCATTCACAGTTTCTCGTGCCTTCACGTGGAGAACTTCAAACTCCTTCCAAAGAGCTTGCAATTGAAATTGCTTGAAAGAGGTAATTCTTTGGCTTCAGGCCTTCAAGGTTAGATCTTCAGTTAAGTAATATTTATCTAGTTTTATTTATTAAGGGTATAATAGTATTTTCAGTTTAACCTATACATAATTTCTTTGTATTTAGGTTAACTTAAGCACTCATAATAAACATATTATTGAGAATTCTAGCCTCCTTTTATGTTTCATCTGAATTACTTTAACATGGTATCAGAGCCTAGTTGATCGAACCCTTGG
>Ga0307517_10015685_pt1 | contig 10039 bp, 8 predicted proteins | sample 23_EM_MG_FD_194515 | JGI IMG/M metagenome (GOLD analysis project Ga0307517, IMG submission 194515) | Populus trichocarpa ectomycorrhiza microbial communities from riparian zone in the Pacific Northwest, United States - 23_EM | ecosystem: Host-associated > Plants > Roots > Unclassified | place...
CTTGGATTTGGCTGCAACACCTAACTCAAAAGCAATATTTATAATATTATTAATAACATTAAACTTGCATGACCCAGGTTTAAGTGGGTCTGGCTGCAATACCAGACCCAATAGCTTTGGATGTGGATTTGACTGCAAGGTCGTGTCATAAAAGTGTAATAATTAATAGATTAATTAAAAAGAAAAAACAAAGAAAAAAATCAACATGAAGAAAAAAACTAATGAAGAAAAAGAAAAAAAAATATGAATTAACTGGGTTAACCCTTCAAACCAGGTTAACCCGTCAAACCTGAGATTCGTGTCGTGAAATTTTGATAACTAAATAGGAAAAAAAAAATTGACGGGTTAACTCAGAATTAACTGGGCTAACCCGTCAAAGTCGGGATCCGTGTCATGAAAGTGTGATAACTAAATAGAAAAAAATTTCAATTAAAAAATGATAAGGGAGAAGCAAATAACAATTATAAAAATAAGAACCAAAATTAATATAAAAATTAAATTCTAAGGGATGAAATTGAAAAGCAAATATTCAAAATAATATATATATATAGCAATCAAAAGTTTGAGGACTAAATTTGATATAATCAGCAAATAATATGACATTTCTAAAATTTTCACAACTTTCGAAAAGTGTTTTCCGTCCAAAATAAAAAGAAAACACTTTCCTGGAAACCAAGCTAAATTTTTCTTTGACTGGAAAATGTTTTCTGTTTACCAACTTTTCTAATGGCAAACCAACATAAAAAAATTTAAAAAATGATTTTCAGAAATCAATTTTAAAAAAACAAACACAGCCTAAATTATCACTATTAATACAATATCCGAAATAACCCTAAATGAAAGTGAAGAAAAATATCCTCTTTAAGGTGTACATGCATTAACGATGGGTATTATCTTCGAGCCCTTGTCAAACACGTCTTATTAATTCCATTAACTTGAATTATATTGGTTTTGATACGTGTGTGTGAAAGCTTTAACTTTAATATATTCCTTTGATAACTTACGTAAGTGTGTTATTAAATTCAGGTTTATCCGAAACTTTATTTGAGTTGGCTTTTAACAAAAACCGCATGGGAATTGACATGATTAAAAATTAATTTGAATTAAAAATATTAAAATAATATTATTTTGACCGTTTTGAATTGAGTCAGTTAACCATATAATTCATAATTTAAAACTTAGTTTGAGTCATATTTCAATAAAAACTATATGAAAATTGACATGGTTGACCTGATGAATCAACTAACAATCGAGTAAAAGCTTGTTTGATTTAAAAGAAAATCAAAATGATATTGTTAAAATCTTGTTTGACTTTAAAAAATTTAAAATGATATCGTTTTGGATTAACCTAATCAATTTAGATTAATCTACGTATCATGTGACTCAATCCCTTTCCTGTATAATGTTTAATAACTTTACTATATATATATAATCTCGAATAAAAAAAATGAAAATTTGAAAGATAGTTGTAACATATCATAGGACCATTTCCAATAGGAAATGTGCAACCACTCCAAAGGGTGTGATGATTTGCAGAAATGGCATAATTTTCCATGGTGTCATCATCATCGGTAACTGAAACCCATCATACAAATAATTTCTTAACCACACCATATCCATATTCTTGAAGTCTATTTTAGATCCCCTGATTAAATTAACCACACAATGAAAACTACTTTCTTTTGAGAATGAATGAAATTCGACATCGAGTTTCTTTCAATGATGTCAAGCATTTTGTCAATTCGTCCCTCGTAGTTGATTTGCCCACGCTTGCCTGTTTCTGTGCCTCGATCTTCAAGTCGTCTAGCATTGATCTTTGGCTATGGATTCATAGTCAAAGTAGCTTATAATTGCATAACTTTCAACATCATTCTCTCTTTGAACTTGTCCTAATGTGGAGCGTGGGATAGGAAACATATAATTATTAGCACTTCTTCATAATTCATACCATTCATTAAGTTTAATTGACTCTAGATGAGATTTATTATGCGCAAGTTGTTATGTTGGAAAGATGGGACAAAAATTAAACCATCTATAATGTGAAATTAAATTAAATTAACCCATACTTGCATCCTCTTATACTTTCTTTCAAGTGCAATTTAACACAAGTGAAGTTTTCTAACCATATCATGTTCAATCACGTTATGATACAAACATTTTAGTTGGAGGGATGTAAATATAAAACACACTGATGTTTGTTTTTGCTATCTCTGTCTTTTTCTTTTTTTTTATTATGCTAAAGTGTACAAAACCCTAACCCTAGTAGGCTGCGAAAGATGGTGAACATGGATGAACATATTTTGGTGTACTTGCCCTTTTGGCTCATCTTGCATATGTCAAAAGATGATTAAAAAAACCTCTACACATATTGGATGTGGCATCTGTTTCAATGGCCCTCCTTTTCTCTCCTAAAAAACCAAAAACGCAACTGCTCCATCTCCTCCATTTTGGACCCATCTTACACATGACACAGCACACTGACATGCATGGAGTTTATTTTTCTTCTCCTCTCCCACTTTTCTCGCATAGCCTGTCACAAGTCAATCTTTGAGAAATTTATTTCATCAATAAATTAGGCAACCTCGTTTATCTATTTCACGTTTGACAGCTTCACATCAGTCCTGAGGCAACAAAGACAGCTAAAAAGTGAAGCAGAAGAAAATCCCATCTAAGCATATTTCATGGTGTAATGCTACTAGTAAAATTCCGTAAACATCATGAACACATCCTGTAGCATCATCAAATTTGTACCAATAAATCATAGACCGATTTGTTAATGCTAACTAAAGATTAAAATATAAAGCTGTGGAATAGATGTATGTTAAAATCGTAAAAAGAGAAAGGTTAATGTAGTAATCAGGATAATATAGGTGGAACTGTCAAAACTGGAAAATTCACCACCTTGATTACAGAAGTATGAATTCATGGACTGATTCCCAGATATTTCAGCAGGGGAGAATTCAAGCATATTCATGTTCCGAGAAAGCTTAGTATTTATTCCAGTGACCATCAAAATATTACAAAAGCCTTTTCAAAGACTCCTTTCAAAGGGGAAGAAGAGAAACTAGAGAAACAGCAGGACTAGATGACTCAACAATAAGTCCCCTCCAACCAGGTCGAAAAGAACATGCCTAAGAGATTAACACAAATGACTGAAAAGAAACCCTATGCCCTCCCCCACCACATATTCTACAACCCTTCAACAGCCAGCAAAGTTTAGAGGGAAGAGAAAACGGAAAAAAGAAGGGCACCGAGTAATACCTATTCTATTAGAACTTTTTTCACCATAAACTACCAAGCATTGTACATCTCTACTCCTGCAGCGCACCAACCCCAAACTTAGACCCCCCTCTCAGTGATAGTTACTTCTAAGAGTATAGTAACGACGATGGCTAGAGACAGCTAACTAAAAGATGCAACAAAAATGAGAAAATGGTCCCCGTGAAAGAAGGGAGTAGTCCACAAACACTAGACACCGAGTCCTGTAAATGCTTAAAATGGTCAATTGTTTAATCCCATGCACTGGTCACCCCAGAACCGTAGCCTCCACCACCATACCCGCCTGAAGCCCCTCCATATCCACCACTGCTTCCTCCACCATAATAATCTGAATTGCCCCTACTGGAAGAGGAATCCCTCCGAAAGTCACGGCCACCAAACCGACCTCCCCCAGAACGACGGTTCTTCCCTCCAAAGGAAGCACGAGCTGCATAACGAGAGAGCCAAGCAGGTACTTCTTGATTTGCTTCTTGCATTAGTTCAGATAGTGGCCTTGCCATTGATGCATTGCCCTCATTGAAGAAGGCAGTTGCCAGACCAGATTTTCCAGCTCGTCCCGTTCGTCCGATACGATGGACATAATCATCAATATCGTTTGGGAGATCAAAGTTAACCACATGTGCAACACGAGGAATATCAAGACCACGTGCTGCAACATCAGTTGCTACCAAAATTGGAGTGTTGCCAGATTTAAATGAGCGCAATGCCTGTTCTCTTTCCTGCATGATTTAGAAACAAATTTATCAGAGTACTGTATTACAAATATAACAATAACTTCAAATATGTAACAATCCAATAATGAAAGGACAAAATCAGAAAAAAAACCAAGAACAGATATGAAGTGGGTTTATCTAGGAACCAAACTTATTTCATTCCCAACAGCAGTCTGGTATGTAATTACATAACATCTAGATGTTTGATTTGCTACTACTATCGCCCCCACAGCAGCCCTTTTATCAGCCAAAAGAAAGAAGAAAACAAGTCTTAAAGATTTTGGAAAAAGGAGGGGATGCATCCCCTCACCCCACATGCCACAGTTAATATAAGTTTACAACTGCTAATCACAAACCCTGGCAACACCAGACAGACACCAACCACCCCTTCCCAAAAAGACAAACATTATAAAATTCTGTTCTGAAGCACCCAGTTCAGAGGTGTATCAGTCTGCCACCTCCATTTCCAGAAAATGTCCTCAAAATTCCGTCCAACAAACACTTTCTCTGATGCTTTTTGTTGACAAACGAGAATCTTTCACAAGCTAAACTTTACCAAATTCTTTCAGTCATTCAATTTGTCTCACTAAGACTTCCATTTATAGTTTTGGTTATAACTATCTAGGAGCTTGGCACTTATGGTTGATCTTATTTATCAAGAATAACAAGCTGCATCATCAAAGACAATTAAATAGGAAAAGTTATGAAAGGAAAAACAGCAAAATCAGCTGGCAATGAATGCCCTGTCATCCAAAATAATGAAAATTTTCAAACCCCATATTCTAATGACGTTTTTATATTGCTCTAGAAAGTATTTTAAGAAGTCTGCTTTTGCAATCTTTCTTGTTTCTATTTTGTTACTATTAAGGATGTCACTGACGAGCACTGATTACCCACCTAATCCCTTCACAAGACCAACAGCTTCATAAAGGTCCCAATCAAAGATTTCAGCAATCAGAAACAAGATCACGAGATAAAATGTTTGAATTGAAATAGATACCGTGAATGAAAGAATAACTACAGCAATGATGAAAAATAATACCTGTTGTGATCTATCACCATGGATGCTAGTAGCAGGGAAATTATTAATGCATAGCCAATGCTCAAGTGAATCAGCACCCTTCTTAGTCTCCACAAATACTAATGTCAAATCTTGCTGAAATATTACATAATATATGCAACAGTCAATGGCAGATACTAACAAGGAAACAAGATTTTTCTAATGATTATTTATCTGTGAATAAAGCTTATCTAAGATATATCAGGGCATGCCACTAACAAGTCAAAACATTCCCCATTCTCTAGTAGCAGGAGAAGGAGTTGGGAAGCAAACATTGTTTTTGCCAGTGTTACCTTGCCCTGAACACCATTCGCCCGCTGTGCATAAAGGAGGTCCATGAGGTGACTTCTTTTGTCAGACTCCTGAACAAATTCAACTCTTTGGGCAATCAAATCTGTACTTGAGCCCACTCGTCCAACAGCCAAAAAGACATAACTTGCCAAAAAGTCAGAAGCTAGTCTCTGCATAGCAACAAAAGGTTGAAAGGTATCACTATTATAGAATTTTGAGCATCATAAGCAAATCTTTGACACCATATCCAAGGTGCTTGTGCATCATCTACATCTCAAACCAAATTCTGACTCATTACATGTGGAAAAGATGATGCAGTATACAAGACCAGAAGAGAAGATTTGAAGCATTATAGGTTTGCATGCGTTTTGCTATTTCTCGGATATAACACCTCTTACCCTATCGAATTTAACAACATACACAGATGTAATTATAGGAATTCTCAATCAAATTTCAGAAAATCAGTATCGGCAAGGGTTTCTTGTTTTGGTCATTAAATGCAATATTACCTAATCAAAACCTTTTTTCTTATCAGCAAAGCAAGTATGTCAATCAGAGTGCCAAAGATAGCCCCCACCTTCCATACACTTGAGGTATTCAAAGGAAGTCAAAGCATATTTACTTCTAATTATTTTGTGCATCTACTACCTCACAGAAGAAGAGCGGACTTAATATAGTAATGTTTCTATACAAAAGCCAAAAAAGCTTTGGGATCTCTCAAATTAGTAATGGGAGCTTTCTCCTTCTAAAAGAAACTTTAAGGAGCAGAAAACAGACCTGTATCTCTTTTGGAAAGGTAGCACTGAACAGCATTGTCTGTCTTGAACCAGGTGGAGGCATGTCCATTTGTTCCACAATTTTTCTTATTTGAGGCTCAAAACCCATATCCAGCATCCGATCTGCCTCATCTAAGGCCAAATACTTGATCATCTGCAATGAAACCCTAGCCCTCTCCAACAAATCCACCAATCTTCCTGGAGTTGCCACCAGAATATCAACACCTCTCTCCAGTTCTCGCAGCTGGCCACATAAATATCAACATTTAAAAATAGAATTATTGTGGAAAGTGGCAAACCTAATATCACTGTATAACACCATTTGATGGCATGTTGCTCATTAGATAGCAGATTCTAACAGTTGTATTCAACGCTTTACCAGATAGCACCACTAGTATTGCATGAAAAACAGTACAGCATCCATTGTTTTCCAATCGCAGAGTCGAGAAACATGCAGCAGAAAATGTGACTTCTAGTTGAATATATAAAATTGAAATGAAGGCAAAGCCAGGTCGCTAGAAACAAACAAAAGAGACTATCACTGGGGATCAGGGGGGTGTAAGTTTGAGATCCAAGAAATAGCTTGGATAAAAACAGCATAACACATCAGCTTTGAGAAGGTACACATTAACAGGTAGAGGGAAAACAGATTCAAATCTGACTTCCCGAAAGAGGTCATTGTTTAATTTCACAAAGGAAAAGAGTAAACAGTATAGTTACAGCCACAGAATTAAAGTCCAGCTAACAGTATAGGAAAGTATGGCTGATCAAGGAATGATGCCAGGAGCCAACATAATCAGTTTCAAAAAAGAAATTATGAAAAATAGCAGGCACTAGCATCACCAACTAATACAAAACCTGTTGGTGAATTGGTGCTCCTCCATAAGCAACAACCACTTTAACACCAGTTTGATATGAGAATTTCTTAGCTTCCTCATGTATCTGCAATCATAACCACAACATATTAGGTTTCCTCACAATAAGCAGCACAGATAGAAGCGTATCATATAAACAGCCAATTAACAAAACCCACCTGCATTGAAAGCTCTCTGGTTGGAGAGAGAATAAGAGCTAGCGGGTACACAGTTCGTGCTCCACGAAGTGGCCTTTGTGCACTCTGATCTTGCATTTTCATAATTCCACTAATAATCGGGAAACAGAAAGCAGCAGTTTTCCCAGAACCAGTCTGGGCACAGGCCATCAAGTCCCGGCCTGTAAGAGAGATTGGAATGGCATGCCGCTGCACCGGCGTGGGCTTCACATACTTGCACCTGCGGATGTTCAGATTCAACGCCTCACCCAAATCAATCTCCGCAAAGGTATTTACAGCTGGTGGCACATTCTCCCCACTTGTCTCAACTGGAATATCTTCATACGCATCAAAATTAATGCCAGTATTCTCTTGCTCACTAAATGGCTGCTCTGTTTCGTCATCATCTCCAAAAGGATTTACTTCCCGCTCTCTCCCACGATCCCAGCCACCTCTGTTTCCCCACCCACCAGATCTCCCACCGCTACCACCATACCCACCACGGAAATCATTTCTTGGAACACCTGAGCGCGATCCACCACCATACCCAGAATGATCATTACTCGACACAGGCCCACTATGAGCAGCAGCTGGTGGGTCTGAGGATGGTGCACGGTTACGGAGATGAGGAGGGACGTATGTGGATCGGGAAGGGGCAGCTGCAGGAGTAGTACCTACACTTCCAGTGTTAGCAGAAGAACCAGCATTTATGTTCTCAGCTGCAGAATTTGCAGCCAAATCTGCCCATGAATTCTTCTTATTCATCACAATTCTTCACCAGAACGCAAAAACCCCAATACTTTCCTTTTTGATTCAACTTCAGTCAACACAATTCACCCTTTATGCAATTTTTCTTTTTTGATCTCACAAACTTCAATTTAAGCCCTGACAAAACCATAAAATCTATCATATTCTCAATGTTCAAAGCATATGCTCATCACATACAACAAAACAACAACAGCAACGAGAAAACTACAACAAATCAAACAAATCACCAAAACTCATTCAAAATTCCTTTTTTCTACACACGGCGAAACAAATTCAACCACAAACTTCACCAAATTAAATTCCTCAAACTTACTTTTAACACTCCATCATAACAAACAATAAATCAATCAAAATCTCGATTTTCATCACATTTAAACCATAAGAAAATCTAACAGCTAAATATCAAACACAATCTTATAAAAAACAAAAAAATAGAAAAAGAAAAACCAATTCCTGAAACAAATAAACCTATCAAATCCTCAAAAACACAATCATCATCTTCCATGCAGACAATGCAAAAAAAGAAAAAAAAAGAAAAAACAGACCCTAAAGAAATAAAAAACCTGATCTGCTTCATCAACAGCCAAGATTTAAAAGCAACAACTCTATTCCAAAAAATCCAACCTTTCGAGCGAAAGAGAGAGCGAGGAAACGGAGAGGCGAGAGGGGAGAGAGATTTGAAGGAAAGGATGCGTTTGGAATGGAGAGGATCGAAGAGAAGGAAGAAACCCTGATAATTAAATTAGATAAAAAAATGAAGAAGAGAATAATATTTTTTTTCCTTGAAAAGAAAACGGAAATACAAAAATATCTTTTGATGGGGGCTCTCTGTACACTCTCGCTGTACAAGTTAAGGTTTCCCTCTCTCTCTCTATTCTTGTAAGCAGAGTTTTTTCTTTTTTCTTTTTTCTTTTTTCTTTTTATTTTTGGAGTATCTCCTCTCGTCTCACGATTTTCATCGGGTTAATTGGGTCATGATTCATGAATATTATTTTAAAACCTTCTCTAACCCGACACGTCAATTTAAATCCTAGTCTATTTAAGTTCGAGCTAAAAAAAAATATAAAAATAATAATAATTTAATTTACCCAATTAAAAACCAAGATTCACTTGATTAACTGGTCATCGACCCTTAATTAAAAAATAAAAAATTATTTTTAAAAATAACATTGTTTTTTATTTTAAATAAAATATTGTTTTTTATTTAAAAATATATTAAAATAATTTTTTTTATTTTTTAAAAATTATTTTTAATATCAGCACATCAAAATAATATAAAAACATTAAAAAAATATTAATTTAAAGCAGAGAAAAAAATAAAAATTTTTAATAGTTTTTAAAAATACTTTTAAAACGTAAAAACAAACAGGGTGTAAAATTATTGTTTTTAATATATTAAAAATGCATTATTTTTTATAGATTTTTTTTATATAAATATATTAAAACTATTCAAAAACATTTAAAATGTATCATTCTAATTTTTGTAAAATATAAAAAATAATTAAAAAATACTTCAAAAAATATATTATAACACAAAAACAAATATTTAATAAATCAAGCAAGTTTAATTGAGTCAATTTTCATTCTGATCCAAAATCGAACTAAATCTAAAATCTAAATCGGTCCAGAGTGAGCAAAGTTACTAAATTGGTATGCAAACATTGTCGAATCTTCCTTCTCTTTTTTTTTATTGTTTTTTTTTTCCATTAACAAGAATTAAGATTAAAAAAAAGATTTATTAATCTCAATTCTAATTGATGCCAAGGAATTGAAAAAAATAATAATGGAGAAAAGATCGGGGGGAGGACTTACAAATAGAAAAGGGAGATTTTATTACTAAGGTTTTCCCTAAATTTGAGAACAATTGCCAATTATTTTTCATAGTCGTGATCTTTTACAATCCAACCATCATTCATGTTCATTATTTTGTTGGTTCATATAATTATATCTCAAAGGATGTTGATATTATAAAGATCTTAGTTACTGTTTTAAAATTAAAAAAAAGATAAATATATAGACAATAAATATTTATATATTTTTCTATTTTAAAAATATAAAAAATTACTCTTAAATTGTTATAGAAACATATTTATTTTATATCTTTATTCATATATTTTCAACC
>Ga0307517_10015686_pt1 | contig 10039 bp, 6 predicted proteins | sample 23_EM_MG_FD_194515 | JGI IMG/M metagenome (GOLD analysis project Ga0307517, IMG submission 194515) | Populus trichocarpa ectomycorrhiza microbial communities from riparian zone in the Pacific Northwest, United States - 23_EM | ecosystem: Host-associated > Plants > Roots > Unclassified | place...
CTCTATGTTTCTTTGAATTAAGATTTACGATAAACCCTAAGAATTTATTTTCTTGTGATTTTATTTATTTTCTTATATGACTTTATTTACTCAAGATCGCAAATAATTTCTTTTTTTAACTTGACCCTACAACTAGGTTTTAGAAAAGATAAAGAACTCGATAATAATAGAGTATGCGAAAACTTGAAGATAAAGGGATATAATATGATTTAGAGTCTTTGCTCTGATACCAGCCAATACGAACCTCGTTGATATTAAAATCCAGAAACTCACAGTCAAATCTATTCTTCCTAAAAAGCTAAGATCAAGTTTGAAATTGAGCTTGACACAATAATAACCTGTACCGAGGTATCAAGACTATAAGTAATGGAACCTCCACCCAACACCTATAAAAAGACACAAAAGAGAGGTATAAAAGATACCACAAAGCTTGGTTAATTCTTTTATAAGTCACAGTAGTTCAATAAAAAAAACCAAAAAGTATGAGCAAAACCTCACACGTAATAATAATTGCTGAAATTAAAGTCTGCCCCTCAAATAAATCTAAATATAAGCTAAATAACTCCATTTATAATAAGTAAAAACTTCTTAAACAATGCTGCAAAAATAATAAAAGAATTTTAAATAAAATAAGAAAAGAAATATTAAATCAACTAGGAAACTAATATAATTCTTGTATAGTAGTTTTTGGACCTTATCATAAGGTCTTCCTGATGTCTAATATCCTTGAAAAATTAGACATGAAAATTATAGTAAACTTTCAACGCAATCCAATTGTCAACATGAAAATTATAATTGTTAGAGTAAAATTATGCAGTAGAAAAAATAAGTCTCTAACTGCCAAAATTATTTGGCTCATGAAGTAGATAGACAGGCCCCTCTTGCGCATGAACTGAATTGACTAAGATTTAATATTCTCTTGTTAATGTTGCCTCCTTCAAATTCACCTTGTCCCAAATATTCTAAATAAGCTCATTGAAAGTATCTTTGAACTTCTTTGTTCTTGATCTTGTAATTGATCTAATTGGAACTTGCAATGAATCTTTTGATGTAATCTTGATCATATCAAAACCTTGAGTTATATTCGAAGGGAATTAGACCATAAAGAATTTTACAGTCCTATAAAAAAATAGAAAAAAAGTGGGACATGCAGACCCTATATAATATTACAATCATTCAATCATCAAAACACACAATCACACTGGCCTTTTAATGTCCATAATTATCCATAAAAAATAAAACACATTAATATGAAGAATTAAATACATCGCATGCTTCAATTCAAATTATTGGCTTTATGTATAATTTTAAAATAATATTTTTAACATTTAAAAATATTAAATTAAACTCAATTTGATAATTTCCCAAAATTTATAAATTATATTCAATACATATTTTCTTGAAAACCATTTTACTAATAAAACTAATCATATTAATTTTTTTTATTAACTTCCTAAGTTATTTTAATATCAATTAAACAAAATTTTCTTGAAAAAACATCTTAAATATTTAATAAAAAAAATTAATCATGTTAAGATTATTATTAATATCTTAAATTATTTTATGTTCAATCAAATAAAATTTTCTAGCTTAAAAATTCTATTTATTCTAGAAAAATTATTTTTCTAAAATATTTTAATTAAACATTTTAATTAAATCCTAATCCAATTAGAATATTACAAAAATAATTAGAAAAGGTAACTGATTGGCTCGGGTCATTTAGGTGTGCATGTCTTTTGTAATTCTCTAGATGGAATTCTACAATTAATTTAATTTAGGTTTTCAAGTTTAATATAAAATTAATATTTATATGTAAAGGTGTAGAATTGTAATTTTGCCACATATACCAAAATTGTAATTGGGCATAAGATACAGGATAAAAATATAATTTAAACCTCAAAAATCCTAAAATTTGTTGCAAAGACAGAATTATAATTTTCCCCCTCATCATCTTTCCCTTATTGCTAACAGTGGACTTGTTGCCCACTGCCGGTGATTGTTGTGGTGGCAGCCAACACTGTATCTGGATATATGTTTGTTTTTTAGATAATTTTTGTGGTTATGATTTGAAAAAAATAAATTTTAAAAAAATATTGTTAGTTGAATTTAGATATGTTATTAGGTAAAAATTATGGTTGAGGTTTATGTACAGCGAAAAACATATATAAAATGTTTGGTAGTTATGTGGTTGCGGTTGATTTTCAAAGTGTTTTTTACTTGGAAATGCATCAAAATATTTTTTTATTTTTTAAAAATTATTTTTTATATCAGCGCATCAAAATGATCTGAAAACACAAAAAAAATATTAATTTGAAGTAAAAAAAATATTTTTTTTCAAAAGTACTTTTGAAACGCTAAAACAAACAGAATTATACGAAACTTAATTATAAAAATATGTAAAAACTGCTTCTCAAACTTAATTTTTTAATGAATTTCATAATAAAAAACATAATTTGATGTATTATCAAATATCTTACTATATTTTGTTTCACCACAAATATAAAAACTGCAAGTAAACAAACAAAGCCGCAAGCGCAAGGTTGGTTCCGCGCGTTGCGCCGCCCCTAGCGGTAATGAAGTCGAATGGTACTCAGGCGACACCATCAAAAGTTGTACGGTGTCAATAAAAAAAAAATGAGAGATGACGATATATTCTTATATCTGACAGCTCACACGTGAATGCTGAGTATATTTATAAGATTCTTTCGAACAGTACCCTGCTTGGCAAGGAGAACGCCACCCTCCCGGAGGGTCTAATTTTATTTAATTTTATTTTAATTATGTGAGAGCTTTTTCTACCAAAGTTCTTTTACCTGATTTAGACTTTTGTTAACTTTTACCTACGAAAGAGTTAATGACTTGATATCCTTGTTTTCCAATTCTTAATACATTAATTACTATCTCTAATTTTCTTTTAAAAACTGAAAGACAGGGATTGAAGTCCAAGGTGAGCAATTTATTACATTAAGGGATGATGTTTCAAAATCATATAGCCTACAAACTTTTTACATATACTTAGACTATTTACATAGCTGAATTCAAGGATGTTAAGTCTAGTACCTAACTAAACTCATATGTACTTGAGCTCAGCATTTAACTGAACTCAAGGGTATTGGATCTGACATCTTGTTGAACCCAAAAATATTAGGGCTACAAGCAAGTTAAATCCATGTCATTTGAGCTTGGTTTTCTTCCAAGTCTAAATATATTGGGTTATTACCTTACTTTTGGCTTTTTTAAATATATACTTTTAAGCAAAAATAAAAAAAAAACAAATATATATATATATATATATAAAATAAGTTGATTTTGGCATATTAAGGATGGCACATGTATGGGCCTGTGACCCACTTGCCTTCCGTATTGAAGAAAAGCCCAACAGAAAACAAAAGCCACATGCCCATCAAATTCACAAGGTGTCACAACTCACAACCACACCTTCCTGATGAATACCACTCGTCTGAGGGGCCCCTGACTCCAATATTTAATCACATTATAAACTACAAAAACAAAATTAGTGTAAAAAAATTAAAGATTTTTGTTTCCAATTTCCTGTAATTTAGCCATGCCAAAAAAAATATAGTCAAATTCGAATAGTTTTTGTTACATTGACTAATTTAATAATATAATTATATAAAAAAAAAAACACTAGCATTACTAAAAAAAAAGCAACAATAAAAAAAAACCCAAAAAAATACTCAAGTTATGATTCAAATAGGTTTCATAACCTCGATCAAATATGATAAATGAAAAAATTAGAGGATGAAATTAAAAAAAAAGTTTTATAAATTATTTCAAATAAAAAAATAGTAATCAAAAGAATAAAGATCAAATCTGAAGTAAAACAAATTGAAAGGTTTGGCGTAAAAATCGAGGAGAAAGAAACTAATAAGAAAAAAGATTATCAACATCAAACCAGAGATCCATTAACCAAACACTTCTTCCATGCATGGAGAGGCTGCTAAGGAGGTTCCAACATCGTCTCGTAATTCGATGTTCGGTTATCGTGTGTTATCTGAAGTGCGCAGACATCACCCATACGCTGATGCTTGCAATGCACGCCTCAACTATTTTTTTTAATAATTATTATATTTATTAGATTACTAAATCATCCCTTAGTCAACTTGATAATAATATAAAAAAAAATAACGAAAAAGATAAAAGAACATGTATGCTGTTAAACAAATTTGGCTTTTTAGGGTATTTTAGTAATTTTGTTATGTTTTGGAAAGTAAAAACCCATAAAATATACATGTATTAAATAAAAATATATTTTATAACTATGTGTTTTTATAAAGATTGATCTTATTATCGTGATCGATATTATTGAAATTACGGAGTCTATGAAACCCAGAATTTATACAACCTCGCAAAGGCTAGCTGTCACTATAAGATCTCTAAGTAGTATAAAATTATAGGTGATAATGACATTAACCACTCTTTCCTTTGCATCCACATAACCACATTGGTTGAAGGCTATATAAAGAAAACGTCAGTTTTCTCCATTACCATTTCTAGCTTAAGAACAAGAGAGTCTCTTCTAAACTCAATAAAAAATAAATAAAATAAAAGCATGTTTTGTAGATGCATGTGCTATTAAATGCAGCATTCTAAACTCTCTAGTCTTGCCACATGTTTTGTGGGGTTTTTCGTGAACCCCGTCGTCTTTCCAGTAACTGGGTGAGGAAGTAGAATTTTGGAAGTGCTTTCAAGGAGAGTAGAGAACGAGTCCATATCACGGCATGGCCCAGCTGCTTCACAGTCAGAAAAAAGGCTAGACACCTTTGAAATGTTCCTGCCAGGCTTAAAAACACGTTCCCGTGTGCATCCCAGTTACTTGATTGATCTCGTGCATATGCTTGGAAAGCAACTTCACCGAATTATTATTAATTTTAGCCTAGCTTAGCTTCACGCGCTTCTTGCACTCGATGATCCAATGAGGATCTCTCTATAATCTTCGATTCTGTACTGATATGCCATAAATTTGAAGATGATTTTGGAAGAAAGTAAACTTGCTTCAGCCTTTCAATCCATAATTATAATAAACAGTAATATAGGTATCACAGCACCTGGAACCAATATATTGCTCTTGAAAATTACAAAGCGCCATCATAAAAGTTGGCTCATTCTTTGAAAATGCTTCTGATCACAAATTCAATTAGATAATTTAGGCAAGTGCTAAGTGATTTGTTAGGTGTCGGTGGTCTGTAGGAAGCAAAATGGCTGCTGGTTTCAGCAGAGCAATTCGAAAGCAGACAGGCAAAATTTACATCGCCATTACTAAAAGGGATTAACCGCTGCTTGAGTATCATCAAGCTGGCATCAATTATAGCCAAGGCAAAGATAAAGTACGATGAACCTTGAAGCTGTAACTTGATGTTTGAACGCAGTTTTTTCTTACAAAAGAATTGACCGAAAAACGAAAGAATAGGAAAAAACAAAGCAGAAAAGTAATAATAAAGAAGAAAAACCTTGCATGTGAAAAGAAGCATGAACACTATCTACCCTATCTTCCATTCCCACCTGCAGTCATTCTTCTGTCCATATAACACAATATTTTCTCATGTTGAGTGGGGAATGTATTGGGGTTCTGGAGGGTTGGAGGCTAATCAAGAAAAGCAGCACCCCCAGCCCAGATCAATTTCCCCATGTAATTTTTCCTTTCAGTGATAATCATATTTGTTGTCCACCCATGTCGCCCATGTTTTTATCAGCATTCTATCTGACAAAACCTATCGTGCTTCCTTCACTGAACCTGCTCGCCTATCAAATCTAGGCCAACAAGCAAGAATGATATCCCTTGAAATAGCAAGAAGTAGAAATGAATCCCCTGAGCAGAAAGCAAACTCCTTGCTGAAGCTGTTAAAAGAAGGAAAGCCAGTGCCAACTCTTTCATATATATTCTATTATGCTTCTTTTTCTTCTTGTCCTTTTGATCTTGTTGCATAATTTCTTCCTTCAATTCTTCAAGATTTGGCTCTGAAGAACCCCTTTGATGCTTTGTCTCTTTCTTCGCCAAGGAAACAAGATCACCCTCAGAAGAGCGGCCAGACTTCTTAGTAACAACCCATTCATAGGCACTTCCAAGCTGGAATAGGCCAGAGATCATAGCATTGAACTTGGTCACTGACATAGTGTTTTCAAACAGAAGGTAAGGGACAATGAAAGGGAAGGATTTGGGGGCTGGGAGAATGTTGAGAAATGACATGGTAGCTGGAATGTAACACACAACCCATGCTGGGAGCTCAGCCTCTGGTATAAACATTGTCATGGGGAGAATTATGCAGAAGAGTGTGAAAGAATAAAATGGTAGGATAAGCTTTCTAAGCAGAAAGAAGAGAAAAACCATGTTGAATTTCTTCCATATGCTAATCTACAAAAGACCAATACAACAAAGTCAGCAAATAGTGCCAGCACAAAAACAGGGAAAAATTGTAATTAGAACAAAGAGTATTTGAAAAAATATATACCTTGGATCGAATAATAGCAGGTAAACAGAGTCTGAACAGCTGCATGGGTCCAGAATGCCATCTGTGTTGTTGCTTTCTATATGCTTCATATGATTCAGGCAATTCACACTGACACTGAACATTTTTTTAAAAAAAAACTACTGTTAAACCACATTAAAACCATTGACTACTACTAGTTTGGTGAGAAACTCACTGAAATCAATGACAAAAACATCCGGTAATATAAAACTAAAAAGAAATATTTATTATACCTCAACATCATTGAGGAAAATGAATTTCCAGCCATGAAGATGGGCACGAACAGCAATGTCCATGTCCTCAACAGTAGTCCTCTCTAACCAACCACCAGAATCTTCCAAAGCTTTTATCCTCCACACCCCAGCAGTCCCATTGAATCCAAAGAAGTTAATGAAAATACCATTCACTTGCTGCTCTACTTCGAAATGAAATGCTAAATTAATGTTCTGCAACCTAGTCAACAAGTTCTCATCCTTGTTCACAAAAGACCACCTTGCCTGGACAAGCCCTAGCTCCTCATTACCCTGTAATGCCACATTCAATTTCAATACTTGGGTCTTTAATTACTAGAATGGTTGAATTAGCTGCTTATCCTATTATGCCACAGAATTTCACATAAATCAACTCAAATTCGATCAAAATAAATTGTATAATAAGGAATCAAAGTGAAGTACCTTGAAGTGAGGGACTGTTCTTTTAAGAAAGTCGGGGGTTGGCTGGAAATCGGCATCGAAAATAGCCACAAATTCATAGTCTTTGACATAGCTACAATTCATAGCAGACTTGAGATTACCAGCTTTATAGCCATCTCTAATTACACGATGCCTATACAAAATGTGGGCACCCTCTTGCTGCCATTTATTAACCTCCTCTTTAATCAACAATTGCGTAGTTGGATCATCAGAATCATCTAGAATTTGTACTAAAATCTTCGATTTCGGCCAGTCTAAATTACACACAGCAGCTATAGATTGTTGGTAAACCTACGAGAAAAAAAAACGAATAAAACACCAAGTAACCAAATAAAATTAAAGAGCTAAAAATGTGAAATTTGAAGTTACCTCTTTCTCATTGCACATGGGAATCTGGACAAGAACCATGGGAAAAAATCCATTTTCACCAGATTCAAGATCAGCAACAGCGTCTTGATTTGGGATTGGTTTAATATTCTTAAACCGGATCCAGAAACAACCCAAACAAAGAACAAGCCTGTCAATACTCTGGACAAGGAAGAGCACGATACACGCATTGGCTAGAAATTGCAAAGGAGGAGCAAGATACTCCACACGAAACAAAACCCACCGTGAATACAAGGAATCAAAGATATCTTGAAACCCAAATGGCATCGCTAATAAGTACTGCAATTGCAGATGTGGAGCTCCGAAATGCCACCCCTTAAAATAAGCAGCAACTTCAAATCCTAACAGCAAAACTGACAGCCAAAGAAAAATCTTGATGAAAGTATAGAATCTAGTTTTCACTGTTGGGTTCTCATTTTCCCGGTCGATGTCGGTGGTTTCGATGTCCGTGCGGCCAGAGTGGATGCGGCGCTTGATAGCGGAGCCGAGAGTGACCATTGCGGTGGCAATGGAGGTCAAGCAACCGGCAGCCTTGTGGGCTTTTAAGAGAAGGACCCATGTAAGTTGTTTAGCGTTTTTGTTACGTGATTTGTCGCGGCCAAGCCGACTCGGTGAGTCAGTGATTAAGAAGTCTTCCTCTGATGGACCTTCAAGCTCCACCATTGACCAGTTTGGGTTCTCCATTTTGACTACAACCGGTGTTCCTCTATGGCTGTCCTTTGCCCACCAGTCAAACAAGGGTGCCATTGTCGTTTATTTGAGATTCTGATCTTTAAAACAAAACAAAGTTTTTTTTTTTAAAAAAAAAAAATGGGACTCACAGGGGAAAGGAAGAAAAGCGTCAAAAATCCGATCTTTTTATTTGTTTTGAGGCTAAAAAAAGGGCTATAAATCCTATAACATAATGCGAGACGGAGAACGCGTGGGGAAGGAAGGGGAAAGCAACCAAAGCGAGAGGTCTCTAAATTACGGTGACATGGGGAGACACTTTATAACATAACTATTGTTGAGAGTTTTTCTTAGAAGATGGAGAGGGAGATAAAACAATTTGTTTCTTGAGAGAGGGAGAGAGAGTCAGGAGGGATGGCTGGGGACGAGTCCAAAAGAGCTCTCACTCAATTACAGCTTTCAATGGGATTATAGAGAGAGGGAGAGTGATGTCCAGAGAGATTTGATTAGGGAAAAAGAGAAAAAGGTAACAGCTCAACACGTCTTTTTGCTAGAGAATTGAGAGTTTTTGATTCTTTAAAGGGAATCAAATAATTAATTTTATAGATATTTGGTGAAATGTCTAAGTAGATTAGGTGAGGGAGGGAGGGTCTGCAGCCCCTTTGACTGTAGACCACAGAGAGAGATGAATTGGAGCGCAGACACGCACAGAGCACGTCCTGTGTCAATGTCGAGGGAGCTTCCACTTCCAAGCACTGTTATGGAAAGAAATTAACCATAGCCAGGATTAGGGCATGCTCCCGCGTTAATTGCAAACTGATCATTGCATGCTTTTAGACGAGGATCTTGTTTTGCCTAATTCATTCTCTTCTAACAGAAAAAGAAAAGGGATCGCCATTAACATAGAATATCAGAAGAGTTTCCTTTTCTAAGATTTTCGACACGAGATTCATGCGTTTCCTTTCTATAAACCATCTGCTAATTAATGCCTGACAATCTTTTTTTATGTGTTTTCGTCAACCGCTCTTCTTTTTTCCTATTCTGCTCCTTCTTTCTTTTTTTATTATATAGAATTTTCTGTCCAGGACAAAATTACAATAATAGTGTATTATATTAATTTAACATTTTATTTTAACAATAAAAAGATATTCTCAAGAAACAAAAAAGAATTATATTCGGCGGACACAGGAGAGAAAATACCTGACAGGACTAATTTGGACCTCAGATAAAGGGGTGTTTGGAGCTGCCGTGTTGTATGCTTTTAAAAAATTTTAAAAAAATTATTTTTTTTATTATTGATTCTTTCACACGTTTCATTGTGGATTGTAATGAAATTTTTAAAAGTTTTAAATTTGATTTTTAAACTTTTTTTTTCACATAATTAAACTATTTTGAATCCAACTGCATGTTTTTCAAGGGATGAGGGTTGAATTAAAACAAAATGGATTAAAATGATAAAAACTAGTAAAATTAGTGGTAGGTATGTAATTTATTTGAAAAATTTATTTTTATCTCTCATCTTTTTAAGCAATTAGGTATTCAGTCCCTATAATTTTCAAAAAATATATATTTTAATACCAAATTTTATTTTATTTTTTTAGTTTTTTTTTTTTAAGAGAGAAGAGGATCACTGAATTTTGACTTAAAAAAAAATTGCTGTTAGGAAAGATTTAGGACGGTTCAATATAATGAGGGGGTTAAGATCAAGTGATTACACGTGGCAACAATAGAAACGTCGAGAAAATTCAAAAGGCATGGAATGTGTGCCGAATCATCTAGCAAACAAGCCGGTGCGTACGGGGC
>Ga0307517_10015687_pt1 | contig 10039 bp, 5 predicted proteins | sample 23_EM_MG_FD_194515 | JGI IMG/M metagenome (GOLD analysis project Ga0307517, IMG submission 194515) | Populus trichocarpa ectomycorrhiza microbial communities from riparian zone in the Pacific Northwest, United States - 23_EM | ecosystem: Host-associated > Plants > Roots > Unclassified | place...
TTCATCCTAAGACAACTGTTGTGGTGTCTTACGTATTGTGAAATATCTCTTGATTTCATGTCGCTCACACAACTCCATGAATTTTGAATCTGTGTACTCGATACAATGTCTGACTTGAGGCATTTGATGTTCCTCTTTGTCTTGTTTTCTACTTCAGCTTTACACACCTTGAACTTGACAAATGTTTATGACTTACATCGCATGAAGTAAACCCAAACCTTTCGTGAGTAGTCATCAACAGAAGTCATGAAATACATGTCCTCCTTGTGATGCCACCTTTATTGAACCCTAAACATCTATATTAATATAGTCAAGAATCTCCTTTGTCTTATGTGTGGCTATCTTAAACTGCATATTATTTTATTTTCTAAGAACACAATACCTGCAAAAACTAAGCTTGCATGTTTTGACACCCTTCAATAGATTCTTCTTATAAAGCTCCATCATCTTATGCTCATCCATATAGCTTAATCACATATGCAACAAGATTGTGCTATCTGACTCAGATTATGTAGCTACACCTCCACTTACTAATGTGATACCTATCAGTCTATAAATATTTCATGCTAATTTTTAACCTTTCATCATTGTTATAATACCTTTATTACTCTACTTTCAAACTTGAAACTAAAACCATTACGATCTAAACTGCCTAATAAAATCATATTCTTCCTCAAATATGATATATGTCTAACATCATATAACATTCTAATAACATCATCAAATATTTTAATTTTTATATTCCTCATTCCAACAACTTTACATGAATCATTGTTACCCATCATAATAGAGCTAGAATTTACTGGTCTGAAGATGTCAAATCAATCTTCATTGGGTGTCATGTGATAAAAGCATGCCAAATCCAATATCTAAGAATATGTGAGATGATCTAAATTGGATGAAACATAAATTATATCTTCATCATCGCTTTTTGAGTCTTCTTCTTCCACTACATTCACAGATTTTGATAAACCCTATTTATTCTCCATATCCTTTTTTTTCTCCAAAAATTCTCATCTTATATGCTTTTTTTCCACACTTATAACATTATATGTCCTTCCTCTTCCTAAATTTAGATCGAGCTTTGTTATTACTTGATCCGTTTCGGGACTTGTTTCTCCCAAATTCTTGATTACTCCTTACCACAAGACCTTCACCTTGTGAATTCTCATTGTAAACCCATGACAAAAATTTATAAAATTAATAAGGGAAAATTATATTAACTAAATAAGGTGAATATTTAAATTAAGGGGAAGATGATAGAGATGGAAAAAAAATGAGTTATGAAAAATACCCAAAAAAATCAAACAAATAGAATCACGAATTAAAACAGATGAAAGGAATACATGATGAAAGACATATAAAAAAATGTAGTTTAACAAAATTCGATATGACTTGGTTTAAATTTAATGGAAATAGGTCTCTTAATCAGGTAAAAACTTACCATAGAAAATGAAAGGTATAAAGGAGGGACATGAAAGGAATTAACCAAATTGTTGACAATAAATATTTGCTCTATCTTTACTTCTTTCCTTTTTATAATTCTCCAATCAATAGGAATTGCCTGAGGATATTTTTAGATCATTGATGAAACTTTGATTCCTTTGCTTATGTAGTGGCTCCATTATTATCATATTACAAGGCTACTAGATCAACAATGTTATGAATCACAATTAGTTTAGTGATGCACTTCTTGATTCAAACATCCTCTTTTATTCCCTCAAATATAGAGGTGTACTTAACTTTAATTATAAAATCTATTTTGGTATTTATTTGGAACTTTTCCAACTTAGAAGGAAATGATTTATAGTAAACTATAACCAGATTAGATTTTCTATTTTCAATATCTTATTGAAAGCTAACATCCAAATAAGTATGAACTACTAGTTCATCCCCTCTATAGACCAAAACAAATTCTTAATTCTTCTTAAGTATTTAAGAATACTTTTAACTATCTTCCAATGACTCTCACCAGAATTAAATTGGTATTTACCCATTATGCTCAAAGTATAAGATACTTATGGTCTTGTACATAGCATCACATATATTATGGATCTTATATCCATAGTATATGGAGTCATTTCCTTCTTATCTCTCTCAATATGAGAGATGTATCATATATGAAATAGGTAAATATCCTTCAATGCTAAATAGTTTTAACATTTTGTTTATGTACATGGATTTGGATAATACAAACAATGTTTTTAGATCTATCTTTATAGATCTTTATTCCAAGTTTTCAACTAGTTTCTCTCATATTCTTCATTAAAAAATTCTTGAACAACCATATATTTACTAACTAGAGTAAAGAAACGTCATTTCATATTAATAATATGTCTTTTACATATAATATTAGGAAAACAACTCCATTTCAACTAATCTTTTTATAAACATAAGCTTCATTCGTGTTTTTGATAAAATCAAACTATTTAATTATCTTATTAAAATGAATATTTTAACTCCTTGAAGCTTGCTTGAGTCCACAAATGAGTTTTGATAGCTTACATACTTTATTGACAAATTTCTTATATTCAAAACTTTCAAGTTGTATCATATACACATCTTATTAAAGATTCCTATTAAGGAATATAATTTTGACATTTATTTTTCAAATCTCATAATCATAGTATGTAGCTATAGCAAGTAAAGTCTATAGATTTTAACATAGTTACCGGCAAGAAGATTTCATTAAAGTCAACTTATTTGTCTTTAGTTGTAACCTTTGGCAACTAATATAGCTTTGTACATTTGTACATTGCCTTTCATGCTAATCTTTCTCTTAAAGACCAACAAATATCCAATGGGTTTTATCCTTCAAAATGGATCAACCAAGATCCATACCTAGTTAGTGTACATGAAATCCATTTTAGATTTCATGGCCTTAAGTTATTTCTTAGATTCAATATCAAATATTGGTTCTATATAATTGGCAAACTCATCAAGTATAAGAAACTTGTCATTTTTAACTTTCATGAATTTCCATATCTCATTAGTGTGCATGACATTTCCTACCATATCTACAAAGTTCTTATGTTTATTAAGCTTTAGGTTGTACATCCAATATTATAGCCTCGGGTTTAGGTTCCATTTGAATGTTAGTTTGTGATTCTTGAACTTCATCAAGTTTTATTTTCTTCTTATTGCTCCTTTAAAGAACAAATTTTTTTTCTAGAAAGGTAGCATGTTTTGAGACAAGTATTTTTAATTAACGGGATGATATAAATAATATCTAATAGTTTCTTTTGGATACTCCACAAACTTATATTTATCTTACTTAGCTTATAGCTTTTCAGATATAATACGCTTCACGTAAGCGTCACATATCAAATCTTTTAAGTATAATAAGATTAGTCTCTCATCATTCTATATCTCATATAGAGTCTTATCAACAGATTATGATGGAACCCTTTTTAAAAAGTAAGTAGTATTTTATAGGGCGTGGTCCTAGAAAAAAGAGGAAGGTTTGTATAGCTCATCATGGACTACACCATATCCAATAGGGTGTAATTTCTCCTTTCAAGAGGTGTCCATTATTAGAGAATCTCATTCTATTTTAGATTCTATTATGAGAGAATCTCATTCTATTTTAGATAATCTTGAAAATCCCAGTTGAAGTATTCACCACTTCGATCCGATCGAAGTATCTTAATACTTTTTTCAATTTGTATTTCAACTTCATTTCTGAATTCTTTGAACCTTTCAAATAATTCAAACTTTCATCAAATACACATGACTATATCCAATATGGTCATTAATGATAAAAACATGTATATTCATTTATGGCGTGAATTGTTATTGATCCATATACATTTGTACATATTAGACCTAATAATTCATTAGATCATTCACTCTTTCTATAAATAGTGTTTTGGTTATCTTACATGATAAAAAAAGATTTACAAGTTTTATATCATTCATAATCAAGAGAATTAAATATCCTTCTTTATATAACTTGGTGATCCTTATTTCATTAATATGACCTAGTTTATAATGCCATAAATAATATGAATATTAATTATCTAATTTGTTCTTCTTGTAATTTATATTGAACTTGAACATTTCAAGATCAGGTATATACAAACCATTTGTATAAGTACCAGATCTATAAAAATCATTATTATAGAAGGGACAAAATTTGCTCTTAATAACAATTTTAAATCCATTCAAAAATGGATATGAAGTTTCTAGAAAGTACTAGAACAAAATAATAATTATCAAGTTCTAATATCAGCCTACTTGGTAAAGTTAACATAACAACTCTTGATTCATTACCAACTCGTAGATCCACTTTATCTTTATTCAATCATAAACTCACATGAAGCAGAAGCTTCAATAAGCTTTTTAGTCTTCATGGTTGTAAGATAATCTTCGTAGTTCCTCCTATAGTGGCTTTACTTGCCACAATGATGATAAGTTCTTTTGTCATTCTTGATGCCCTAAATAGGCTTTATGCTTAGATTGCAAGAACAAATGTTGTCCATGAAAAATCCTAATTGGTCTAATTTTTTAAAATAGTCAATCATCATCAATACATGGGTGTTCATCGAGGAACTCATTGTCATCTTGCAGTGGAATAATTTCTTAGAGGTCTCTTACCTCTTAATTCTATACGTCGCATCAAACAACTTTTTGAGATATATAATTATTAAAATAATTGATAATTTTCCAAATATAATAAAATTTATTTAATACTTTTCTTTCTTAAAAAACAATTTTCAAATTTTAATAAGAAAATTAATCATATTAAAGTTCTTATTAACATCTTAAACTATTTTAGAATCTATTAAATAAAACTTTTCCTGCTTAAAAACTCTCTTTATTTTAGAAAAATTATTTTTCTCTAAACATTATTTAACTAAAAATTTTAATTAAATCCTAACCCAATTAAGATATTACAAAACACAAAAAAAAAATTTGAACTAAAAATTTTTAATTCAATCTTAATCCTATTAGGAAAATTAATTCTACAATTAATATAATTTGTGTTTCAATTTTAAAATATAAAATCAATATTTTATATAAGTAAGGGCAAGATTGTAATTCTATCCCAAAAGCCAAAATATAATAAGAAATAAAAGGCATAGGTAAATACATAAATTACACCCCAAAATCTTTTTTGTAATAAATTATAAGTGATAGGGGTATAATAGTAATAATACCCTAAAAAATACGACCATGAGGTAGAATCGTAATTATTCCTCTCTTCATCTTTAATTCTCTATTGTCAGCAGTTGGCTCTCTGCCCGCCACCAGCAGCGTGAGGAACAATCCTTTGCACTAGGGGTGATCATTTTCAGTTCGGTTCGGTTTTTATTAAAAAATGTAACCAAAACCGATTTTTTTTATAAAAAAACCAAAACCGAACCGAAACCGATTCAAACCGACCGGTTTCGGTTTGGTTATTTTAAAATTCTAATTGATTTAATCAGTTTGTTTTTCATGATTTGATTTTTTTAGTTATTTTTTTTTATTTTTTTTAATTTTATTGATTTTTCAGTTTTTTTATCCACCACTATTTTATATTATATAACCTCCTGCGCGAGGCTTCTGCCTCGCAATGAAGGCCATCCACGACAACAACAGCAGGGTCAACAACATGAGGTCTCTTAATTATAATTATAAATTATTATTAACATTAAAAAAACATTTAATAATTATACGTGACAAGACATTATATATGTTTTTCTATTTATAATTATTGATTTATTTTATTTAACTGACGCTTTGAATTTTCGTTTCAAAATTAACTTCTGATATGATCGAAATGTGGATAAGATGATTAGTAATTTTCTACAGAGAATTATGGTCTTTTCACCGAAACAAAAAGGGAAAGAAGTCATGTATGACTCATACCAACACACGTCGATGTTTTGCTCTTCCTTGCCTCCACGTTGCAGTTTCTTTGCATGCAGTGCAGGGGGGGCTCAAAAGCCTGCGATACTCTCTCATTGATATTCCTCCTCCTCCTTCACCACCACTGTACGAGAGCTATTAGCTATGAAAAAAGAAGAATACTGCAACCTAATACCCAAAGCCGATTGGTTCACACAAATAATCTATTTCTATTCAGATACAATCTACAACTGTATCATGGCTCTCTTATCACCTTTCATAGCAATTTTCTCCATAGCGTCAGACTCCTACCACCGTGCCGAGGAGGCTGTAGACGCCGTGGAATCAGTGTTTCTCAAGGCTCCCTCTAAAGTCATCCATGGTACCACCACGCTGTTGAGAAAGATAGGTTTTGGGATTGTTGGTGCTGTACACGTGTGCATGGTTATGATAGTGGTGATGTTACTGGCTGCAATGTTGGGTGTTGGATTAGTTCAACTGTGGATAGAGGAGCCTGTGTTTATGCGAGAGAGTTTATTCTTTGATTACACCGATGCGAACCCTAAGGCGGTGTTTACTTTTGGTGGGTTTGTCGACGATGGGAGCATCAAGAAAGGGCTCATGGGAGTTCCACTTGGGCACACATTCCATGTTTCTGTGGCTCTCTTGATGCCTGAATCTGATCACAATAGGCAAATTGGGATGTTTCAGGTACGTATGCCATATTGTTGAGTATGTATGTATGTGTTTTGGATTTCAGTTAATTAACTTAGTTTTTGAAACCTTAGTTTTCTAAACAATAAGTTGACCCATAACACTTTAATTTGAGTTATTAGCTTTTTGTAAAATATATAGTACAATGAAGTATTTTTTGCTCTTTAACATTAAAAATAACTTTCTATTTTTGTAATAAAATTTATATGATCTAATATGTATATTTATTGTATATTGTAATATACTGTGTGTGTGTGTGTGTGTAATGTCAAGTAATAATATATAAATTAATAAATTGGTAACAATAAATCATATATATGCACTAATATATTAATTAATTTAGCTTTTATATGTCATATCTTGATAAATCCTAGTTCATTATTCTCTAAGAATACAAATATATGTGCGTGTTAGTAATTTATTAATTTCCAATAATATTATATATTTTAAAATATTTTTATTAATATTTATATATAAGAATAATGAAATCCATCTCAGATCTTGAGTTCTTCACGCAAATTATTTTTTGTACTAAAAACCCTAAAGAAATCATAGCAAAGCTGTAGGAAAAAAAAATCAAATATCTCGATTTTTATTATTTATCAAAAAAAAAATTGCAAAAGGCTACTATTACTAGACTTGAAATAGGAAATTAGGAAACCCTGAATAAATAGACATTCCCGGAACTATTTCTAATTTCTTAATAAAACAGTTTCCTAATTAAATAAATGTAACAAAATAGAAAAACCAAAGGAACATTACAGTAAAAATATTGAAGTAAAAAATCACCTCATACAAAAGAGGCTCTAAAAACTCAACCATCAAGTTCAGTATTATCTAGATGGTGATCCAGTGGTAAGAGCTTGGGACCAAGAGGTTTGCTCCCTCTGTGGTCTTAGATTCGAGCCATGTGGTTGCTCATATGATGGCCACTGGAGGCTTACATGGTCGTTAACTTCAGGGCCCGTGGGATTAGTTGAAGTGCGCGCAAGCTGGCCCGGACACCCACGTTAAACTAAAAAAAAAATTTGAACTCTTCCATACTGTCATTCGAGACAAGGATTTGGAATAGAACAATATATATATATATAACCTTTCTAAAAACTCCTCGTGCCTGATAAACTAATTAAATCCAAAAGTATTTTAACTTTTAAATTGAAATTGTCTACTCCAAACAAACTGATTTCACAACCTTTCCTTTGTTCATTCTACTTTTCTCTCTATAGCTTTTACCTTACATGGCACATTGTTAAGGATAAAGCCTATTCTTTCACCAAGTATAGGATTTATTATTTTCAGTTTGGTTCGATTTTTATCAAAAATAATAATCAAATTGTTTTTCTTTTAAAACAAACCGAAACTAAACTGGAACCGATTCAAACCGATCGGTTTCGATTCGGTTTGGTTATTTTGGAATAAAAACCGGTTCAAACTGGTTTGGCTCAGTTTTTGCAGTTTGGCTCGGTTTTTTCCTGTTTGACTCGGTTTTTTTCCGGTTTGGCACGGTTTGACTCGGTTTTTTCCAGTTTAGCTCGGTTTTTTCTGGTTTGGGTTTGGTTCGGTTTTTTCGGTTTTAGGCTTATAAAATCGAACCGAACCGGTTAATTTTTTCAAAATTCTAATCGGTTTTTTTCACAATTTGGTTTTTTCAATTATTTTTTTTTTCTAATTTTCTCAATTTAATCGGTTTTTTGGTTTTTTTCTCACATCTACTAAATATATAGCATTAGGAATAAATCTATCCCTGGACCCTTTTCCATCACAAAATAGCTTCCCTTTAATCTGATTCCATTACTTTGATCAATTCTCCAATACTTGGATCTTCATTGAAAATTGTGACATCAAATCTTTCACGATTATGACTAGCGCAACATCTATTGATATATTTTGGAAACTAACATCAGGATATTCCTAATTTAAGCAAAAAAAAAAACTCTAATAAAAAAAAATAAAAATAGAATTATGGAGCTATTACTAATTTTCTAATAAAACACTTGCCTAATTAAATAAAGGTAACAAATTCTAGAACATCCTAAAATTAAAGGGAGGTTAAAGGATATAGTAATACCCTTTGATGAATAAAAATTAGGGTATTTGAGTTTTCTTCCATAGTTTTTCCTGCAGGCAAACTAGGACTTTGTGATGGTCTAGGAGGCGGGTGGTGTCGATGCAAAGGCATGATTGTCACTCTGAACGGCTCAGTTGGATTTTTTACAAGGATCGGAGAAGATTATGATATTTTGTGTTAGATGCTAACATGGATCATGAATAAAAAAGAGGCTTGCAATAAACCTAGTTATTGTCATGTACTTTTTAATTAGTTTCAATTGAAGATTATAATCGGAGTGAGTATGATAGATTTAATGTCACAACTTAATTTTACTGGATATCCTGCCTTATTGATTGTAACAAATTGATGAAATATACGAGGTGTTGCTTGGGATTTTTTTAAAAAATTAACATGGGTGTCCGGGCTAGCTTGCGCGCACCTCGACTAATCTCACGGACCCTGAAGTTAATGACCATGTAAACCTCTAGTGACCATCATATTAGCAACCACAGGGTTCGAACCTGAGACCACAGGGAGAGCAAACCCCTTGGTCCCAAGCTCTTACCACTTGACCACCTACTAGATTTTCTTTTATCTTGGTCTTAGAAGTGGATGACTTCCTTTTTTATTATTAAGCAGACGTTGCTTGTTCGGAGGTTGCTTGTTGTGCTAAGAATTTGGCTAAAAATAGTGGCTGAAAAATCACGAGATTACTCTAAAAAATTATTTTTATTTAAAGCATATTAAAATTTTTTAAAATTTTAATAAATAAAATTTTCAACTTAAAACATTTTTAAATCAGTTCAAAAACACAAAATCAAAAGAGAAAGAAATTCACTTTTGAGCCCGATCTACTTTTCAAGCAATATGAAAATAAAAACACTACTATCAAACTTCTCTCACTAAATTGAACCCTTTAACACCATGCTTGACTGTTTGGTTGTCGAAAATATGACAATCGACAACTTTCTCTCTTCTATCTTTTTTGGTAAGTTACTCTCAACTAAAAAATAAACAAAATAAATTTTAAAATCAAAATAAAAATTGTCACGAATTTGATATTGGCTATGTCTTTCTTTGTGTTTTACATGCCCCACTAATCATAAGAAACCCAATTGTTTTAGTCTATTGTGTAATAATAGTGGAAAAAGTAAATGACCATGTCAAAGAAGATCAGGGAATTAATGATAATAATTTAAACCAACCATGTGCTATATGTACTGTAAATAAAGAGATCAAAGAACTTCATGAAGTTATACTTATGTGATTACCTATTAGAGAGCAAAGAACTCCGATGTGAGTTTTACTACTTAGAATAGCTTATTGTGGACTTGTGGGAAGTGTAACACGCTATCATTTAATTTTAAGATTTTATAGAATTTATTACCTAAATTTAATTTGGAAAGTGGTTTATTAGAAAATTAATAATAGTTCTAGGATTTT
>Ga0307517_10015688_pt1 | contig 10038 bp, 3 predicted proteins | sample 23_EM_MG_FD_194515 | JGI IMG/M metagenome (GOLD analysis project Ga0307517, IMG submission 194515) | Populus trichocarpa ectomycorrhiza microbial communities from riparian zone in the Pacific Northwest, United States - 23_EM | ecosystem: Host-associated > Plants > Roots > Unclassified | place...
ATATATATATATATATATATATATATATATATATATATATATATATATATATATATATTACACTTTATTCCATTGAAATAGATTAACTAGAAATTAATTTTATTGAATACCATTGAAATTTTATTTTTTTTAATGAAATCATAGCCTCGTTTTGTTTTGTAATATTAATGAGCATTTTTTTTGTAGCACTTGATGATTATTATTTTTAGATTTTATTTGATCGTTTGATTGATTAAATACTGTTCAATTTTTTTCATGAAATTTATAACATTATTTTTCATAGTATTAGGGGGGGTTAGGTAACGGTTTTGACTCATGAAAAAAATTGACCCACAATAAAAGAATTTCTTGCTGATTGCAACACTTTCTGTGTTTTTGCTACAAAAATTTTATACTGCCTGCAGTGTAGAATACAAGCCAATGAACTAGTAGTGTTTAAACTAGATCAAGGTGTGGTTCCTTGGGTAAAGTTATTTGGTCAATTTATCAAAAAGAAAAAATAATTTTGTGATCGATTTCAATATTTGGTTTCTCAAAACTATCCATATTTTCTAGATTTATTATTTAAAATGGTAATCTTTTCTTTTTTAAATAACATAAAATAGACTTTCTAAATTACTCATTATAATTTATGTAGTAACTCATTAGCACTATTGTTTCTTTATTTTTTTTATTATGGGCTGTGAGATAATTGTATTGTGGATTGTTACGATGTAATTATTTGTATTCTTTTTTTATTGAAAATTATATGGTTAAAATTACCCAACTTTTTTTTTTTAATTTTATACTTGTACATTATGTTAACATGATTTTAAGTCTTATAATTTATTTCAATTCATATATGAATTAACGAGAAACATCTCAACATCATCTCAACATTAAATTAAAGGTCAATATTACAAAAACAAATCTAGTTTTATAATTTAAAAAATAATTAAAACAAAAGGGACCAAAGTTAACACTTATTGGAAATAGCTTTTTTGTGTGTTCATAGGCGCAAAAAACTATAGTTTGGTCTTTGTTTTTTAAAATCCTTTTATGTTTAGTCCTTGTTGTTTTAGGATTTTACATTTCAATCCTAAATGTTGAGAGATTAGAGAGAAATTCATCAAATAAAAAAGAGGAGAGAGAAAGTGTTTGATTGATCCCATTTCAGTTATAAAAAGAATTTTTTTTTTGATTAATTTCATAATCAGAAACTATATATTTATGTAGTTATATTTGTTTTCTCAAAACTATCCATATTCTAAAATTTTATTATTTAAAATGTTAATCTTTTTTTCTTTAAATAATATAAAATATACTTTCTAAATTACTCATCATAACGTATATAGCAACTTATTAACACCGTTATTTCTTTTATTGTGAGATAATTGCATTATGGACTACTATAATGCGCGCAATGGTTTTTGTCTTTTTTTTAATTTGTCATTGAAAAATTATATAGTTACAATTATTGATTTTTTTTTCAATTTTATCCTCCTACATTCTATTGACATGATTTTAAGTTTTATATTTTTTTTTAATTTGCATGCTCTAGCATATTCTTATTAGCGAGAAACTTCTTGAAATTAAATTAAAGGTTGATATTACAAAATAAAAGCTAATTTTATAATTTTAAAAATAATTGAAACAACAAGGACCAAAGATAATATTTAAAAAATAGTCGTTTTATTTTTGTTGTTTAGGTGCAAAAAACTATAGTTTGGTCTCTACAATTTTTGTTTTTTTATGTTTGGTCCTTATTTTTTTAGAATTTACATTTCAATCCTAAATTTTATTTTTTTATTCTTCATTTCCTAGATATTGAGATATGAGAGAGAGAATCATCGAAAACAAAGAAAGAAATGAGAAAGTGTTTGATTGATTACATTTGGGTTAAAAAAAAAACCTATTTTGGTGTGAATAAATTTGTCTTGGAGTGGGGAGGTTTCAATTGAGATGGTGACATGCCATAAAAAGTAATTTCTTATGTAAAGTTATTTGGTCAATTTATCAAAAAGGAAAAATAATTTTGTGATCAATTTCATAATCATAAACTATATATTATGTAGTTATATTTGGTTTCTCAAAAGTATCCATGTTTCCAAAATTTATTATTTAAAATGATAATCTTCTTTTTTTTTTCTTTAAATAAAATAAAATAGACTTTCTAAATTGCTCATCATAATATATAATGAATATAGTAACTTATTAACAGTACTGTTTCTTTTATTATAGATTGTGAGATAATTGCATTGTGTGCTACTACAATGTAATTGTTTGTTTTTTTTTGTCATTGAAAAATTATATGGTAACGTTAACTCTAATTTGTTTTTTCAAATTTATTTTTCTACATTATATTGACATGATTTTAACTTTTGCAATTGTCGATTTACATGCTCTAAGCATTTTCTTGTTAGCAAAAAATATCTCGACATTAAATTAAAAGCTGATATTAAAAAATAGAATTTAATTTTATAATTTCAAAAATAATTGAAACAATAAGGATGAAAGTTAACACTAAAAAAACCAACCTTTTTTGTTTTTATTGTTCATGAGCGCAAAAAACTATAGTTTGGTCTCTGCAGTTTTTTATTTTTTTATGTTTAGACCTTGTTGTTCTAGGATTTTACATTTCAATCTTAAATTGTTTTTTTATGTTCAATCCCTGTGTATTGAGATATGAGAGATAAAATTATAAGAGAGAGAGAGAGAGTTTTTTTTTTTAAATTACACTTTATATACCACTCCATACATAATTAATAACATTATATAGTAACCATCTAGTAGGTGGCTCAGTAGTGAGAGCTTAAGACCAATGAATTTGCTCTCCCTGTGGTCTCAGGTTCGAGCCCCGTGATTGCTAATATGATAGCTACTGGAGGCTTACCTGATCGTTAACCTCAGGGGTCCATGAAATTAGTCGAGATACGTGCATGTTGGTTCGGACATCCACATTAATAAAAAAAAAAAATTAACATTATACAGTATAAAAAAGTTTTTCTTTTTAATCCTTGTATCTTTTTCTTTCTCTTTTCTATTAACGCAATCACACCAAAATAAACTCATCAACAAAGAAGACAAATAATAATGCTCAAATAATAAATCCAACCAGAAATTTAGGATTCTTACTACATATCACATAAAAAGCTACTACTTCTCTTATCCAAAATTGCAAAGAATTGAAAAAAAAAGAAAAGAAAAAAAAACCCCATATTTAAGCTCTACTTCTCCTATTCAAATTTACAAATTTAAACACTAACCACAATTGATGACATTCTCCATTCTGAATCTAATTTCATGGAACCTATTACTTAGTGCAAATAATGTAAACAGAACTTCAAAAGAATACAAAACCTTTACCTTGAAAACATGCCACCTTTTGTCTTTCTTCACATTAATGACCGACCCACCGTCAAAGATTAAATATTTTTTTTAATAATTTACAAAAACAAATGGAGGTGTAAATAATGGAGGTGGAGTTTGTGGCGCTTTCCACACAAACCCATCAACACAGATCAAAATGTTTCTGTCACTGTCATCACCAACACTACAAGAAAGCCACTTCCATGACTAAATTGCTCTTAGAGGCTTGATGTGTCCAACGTAAATTTCAACATCTTAATTTTTTTCAAATCAAAATGTTGAAAATTAGGATTTTATCTTATCTAAGAACGCGTAATAAACTGTCAACAGAGAGGATGTACATCATTGTTTGGACAAGTTGGACTCCATTAAGTTGGTGATTGATTTATTTTATTTGCTTAATGGGGGTGTTTGATAATGGTAAATATTATTTTTGAAAGTATTTTTTATTTATAAATATATTAAAATAATTTATTTTTTATTTTTAAAAAATTTATTTTTAACTTCAGCACATTAAAACGATCTGAAAATATTAAAAAAATTAATTTTAAACCAAAAAATATATATATATTGATAAACCTTTATTTGAGCCACATTCCCAAATACAAGTTAAATCGATTGATTTGAAGAAAGAGAAGAAAAAAAAAGAGAGAAACCGAGACTAATACATTGACCTTGCAGTGCATATGAATAATTTTATATACATAACTTTTTTTTTTTATAAATGTAATTGTATAAAAGAGAAAAAAGTATATAACAATACGAGGAGTACCAAGGAGTATAAAGGCTTGTTACTCGGGTCAAACTGACCAAAAGCAACTAGAAAAGAAAGAAAAAGATAAAAGAAAAACAAAAGTGTAAAAAATAGACTGCCTAGACAAATAGCTTGTTACTCGGGTCAAAGTGACCAAAAGCAACTAGAAAAGAAAGAAAAAGCTAAAAGAAAAACAAAAGTGTAAAAAATAGACTGCCTAGACAAATAGCTTGTTAACTAGTCAACTGGTTTCTGGAAAACCCAAAAGCAATCAACCGGTTGTTCATGCAGAAACCCAGAAAATAAAAAAACCTAGGAGACGGTTGACCGGTTTAGGGAAATCACAAGACCGATTGATCTGTTCTGCAAGACAGTGAGCTAGAAAGCAGGACCCAAAGAGCAGCAAAAGCAATGAAACCTCAAGACATTGGAAGGCCCTGGAAAGACCTGATGGCAACTGAAATCTAATACCTTGGTTCAAGCTCACTTAAACGGGACCAAATGAGCAAAAAACTCTCCTCACATACACTATCAGATTTAACAGTTTTATCGATGAAATTTTTTTTTCGGTATTTACACTCACAATCTGTCGGTAAGTATTTTACTGACGGGCTTATGGATGGAAAAGGCCGTAAAAAAACTCTCATCTGTAATTTCTAGTATGTTGGTGAGTTCTTCAGTAGTAAATTTTCCAATGGATTTAAAGACGGACAAAGCGCGCCAAAAAGTTTTTTATTAGCTTCATTCCTTCAATATTTTCCTCGGGAAGTTTGCCAAATAACCGACGGAATATTATATGCAATTTCATCGCTGTTTTTATTTGTCCATCAATATGTCCATCGGTAAATATAATATATCACCAACAAAATACCATCTGTAATTCTGTCAGAGAGTTAACAGTAGCAGTGATATTTGCAATAATTCTTTACCAACTCTCTGGAATATACAGACGAGTGTGGTTTGTCGGTAACCCCGTCATTAATATTTAAAAATATATATATTTTTGTAAAAGAATTTATTGAATAGAAGTAGAAAAATAAATAAAATAAATAAAAATCAAATATATAAAAAGAAATTAAAATAATATAAAAATTAAATATTTATTACAAATTTAGACATTTATTCGTTCGAATACAATAAATCTAAAACAGATGCGGCGCTGGAGGAGGAGATTGGTCGTCGTTGGGACCGAGGGGCCAATAACGAGGAGCACATGGACCATCCATGTGTGATCTCATCTCCATTACCACTCGGTGAAGTTCTTCATAATCCATAGTGAGTTGTTCATATTTTTCATTACGATTGGTCGTCCGATCCTATACTCATTGGTCTAACATCACCTCGAACTCGGGAGTTTGAGTACTTAGAATCGATTGCGAGCATCCAACGGTCGAAACACTACAAGTCATCCGCAAGTTCTCAGTCATAGTTTTAGAGAGTCCGTCCACCCGATTTCTATCGGGCCCACCAGACAATCCTGCCTCTAACCACAAATCCGGATCAAGATTCAGATGGGTCAAATGATCGTCCCTGTATCTATCATTCAAGGGATTGTTATATGTATCCTGGAAAGAAAAAATAAATTCATCAAATTAAAGGAAATTGTAACTTAATAAAAAAATGATTAAAAACCAACATACCACAAAGTGCAAAGCTTGGCTATCTGCAAACTGTTGCACCCTTTTTTAGCGATCATCACTTTGCACATGTGTTTCAATAAAAAGCTCCATCGAGCTTTGCTCGCGTCTAAAAACCATAGCCTACAAGATAAAAAATGTTGTCAGTTAAATATATTTATAAAAATTAACAAACCAAAAAAGGAAGTAATAAAAAAAATCTTATCATCCGCTTCCCATGTGAAACAAATGGAACGGATCCACCAGTGTGCGTGGTAACAGAACCATGAACACATTGGTACCAGTTCTTTGCATCAGATTGTAACCGTCGATTGAAACGCGGATGTCACGTGTTGAATGTAGTCTGCCCATACATCCTCCGAGATATATGGCGGTCTAAAATCCTTTCAACTGCTATGTCATTCTAAGCTGAAAACTCGCTTTCTCTCACATATTGTTTTGCTTTCTTTTGCGCCTCAAATCAAAAATCACGTAACCTAACTGTTAGTAAATGAAAAATAAAATTTTAATAATTGGAATAAAAAAAATTATCTTGATTTTGATCTTACTTAGTTGCAGTGTGATTCTCCCAAACTCTCATCGCAACATTATCAACAACTCTCTCTCATTCAAATTTTCCCCTATAATAAAAATTTATAAAAGGAAAATTTCAATAATTTCAATAAACTAACCAAATTAACATAATAAAAAAAATATTTAAGTTAATACTAACCTTAAACCTTGAAAACCATGCATTGACCTGCGGTTTCCATTCAAGATATTTGGAAACCCGGCTTTATTGAAATAATAAAATTTCCATCAATGTTTAAAGACGATGTTACTGTTCTTGTAGCCTCAATGTTTGTAAACCTGAAATTGCATTTGTTCAATAAAATTATTTTTAAAAATTATTAAACATGCCGTTGTGAAAGCAAATCAAACTTACATTGAAAGGTCATCCTTTTATTGGGCCTCGTACTTGCAGGTAAATGGATCCCACTATGAAGGGACCCCTCTTGATATTATAGCATCGCACTCGATCGACGACCCCGTGTTGTGAGTCGATGCCTGTTCTTGGTTGGCACCTAATAACTCGTGGTTGTCAGCATCAGAGCTAGAAGAATTAGAAGTGATCTTGTCCTCACGACATGCAATAGACTTTCCCCTAGGCATTTACATAGATTAACGAAAAAAAATTAAAATAATTTAATTTCGAATAAAATTCTCATTTTCTAAGTGGTAATCTTTTTAATCCTAAATTTACAAAAAAATAATCTAAATTAAAAAAAAATATTAATTAAAATTAATCTTACACATTTAATTGAAATTGAACAACAAAATTGGAAAAAAAACTAAAATAATGAAAACATTATGTAAATAACCACTAAAATTTAACAAAACATTGAACAAAAATAATGACAAAAACACAAAACTAATGCAAAAAAAAAAAAATATAAAGAAGAAAAAGGAATGAAAAAATCTTACTTTTATGATGTGTATAGTGTCGGCTGAGCATTAAAAAAAACAAAAAAATGAAAAAGAATTCTTAAAAAACCCAGAAAATAAATAGAAAAATAAAAAAGACAACATACTTTAGGATGAGAAAAGAATATAATGCTTGATTTTGGCTCGGGTCGTGAACAAAAATAAGAAAATGAAGAAGAAGAGAAAGAAAAAAGAGGATGAAAGAAGAAGAATGGAGAAGATGAAACCCTGTATGTTGTGCTTGTGGTCTTTTATGTTACATTTTATTTACATAATATTAAATATTAATATCTTTAAAATTTCTGTCGGTGATTCCGTCTGTGAAGTCAAGTTGAAATTTTCAATTCGTAAGAAAAATTCCAGAAACCTCTCCAAATATTACCGATGACCTTTTCATTTCATCGGTGATTCTGTTGGTAAAAGAGTAAATAGTCAAGAGTAAAAAAGAACATTAATTACCAATGCTTTGGAATTCTCATTTCGTCAATGATTTCATTGAGGAATGTGTACCATAGTAAAAAAAACATCATTAATTGTCAGCACGTTGGAATTCTCATTCTATCGGTGATTCTGTTGGTAAAAAAAACATTAGTTATCAGCGCCTTGAAAAGTGAACAATTCTCATCACCATTGAAATATATCAACAAAAACATTCGGTATATTCGTGTGTAATTAACACCATGAACAGTGCCAGGAAGAAGAGGAACAATTCCCATCACCACTTGAATATACCGATGGACACATTCCATCAGTATTTCTATCGGTATAAAACAGTGTCTGAAGTTAGATTGTATCTATATTCCCTATATATCCATCCTGTAAATACTTAAATCCACAGTTGCATCCATAACATAATAACACTAGTTCACATCATAATAATAAAATAATTTTTTTCTTGTCATTCAATAATATATTAACATAATTGTCATTACATTGAAGTGAATTTTGTCCATAAATATTACATTATAGTTTATGGCATTACAAATTCATGGTGTGAAAATTAATCAGAATTGTCTTCTTCTTTGTCAAATGACTCGTCCTTATCTTCATCGCAATTTTCTACGTTGATTTCGTCGCTATCATCATCTTTATCGACTTGTGTATGTCCACTGGAGCTCAAAACATCATTCAACTCCTCAATGTCAACATTAACAAAAATATTATCGGTGATGCAAAAATTTGAATTTTTTTCTAAGTCATTAGATGGAGCAACTTGATATGGATCAACTAATTCACCAAGTTGAAAAACATCATCTTCCATAATTAATTCATCGTTCTCATCCTGAATAACCTCAACACGACCCCTAAGTTTGGTTTTCACTATGAATAACCAATCAACTCTTGAATGATCATTTCTAAAGAAAGGAGTGTATGTGTAATAAACTTTTTGGCATTGCTTGATGGAAATAAAGATATCGTCGACGTTGTAGAGTCTAGCCTTTGAATTAATTTCGATCAAACTATGATGAGGATCTGCTCTGATTCCTGTATCAGTGCTGTCATACTAATAGTATTTGAATAAAAAAAAACTATATTTTGTTCGCTATGATATTGCAATTCAATTATCTCTTCTAACTTCCAATAATAGTCAACTTCAAACTCATTAAAAGTCCATCTATTAGCACAAACATCACTGTTATATGTCTTTCTACTTGCCTATATTCTTCAGTATGAAACACATGTTCATTGAAAAAATACTCATTATAGCATTTCACCTTTCTTTTAAGACCCAGACTTAGTAAAGACAAAATAACATTAACATTCCTTCCTAATTGATAAATATAGTACATGAAGTACAACCATGAACATTTAATGAGAAATGTGTAATGACATTAAGTATCCCGAGGGATGAGAATAAGTAAATAGTACTTACATGTGTTCTGAACCATATGGAAAATTATTCATCTTATAATTGAAAGATTTGGGATTCAGTCAGCTGTGAGTCTTGGGATAATAAATATTGATGATGTTGCATTCGAGAAATTCAATAATGTATCATTTTATGATATTATAAGAGATAAATTGTTAAAAAAATAATGACATGTTAAGTAGCATACTTATTGAATAAAAAGTCATAGTTCATCATAGTTAAATAACACATAATTATGTGCTTGTTTGAATTCTATTTCAGACAAATATCTTTCCTTTACAATATTTTTTGGTAAGTGTCACACCTGGACATCGCGGTGATTAAATAAAAATTTTATGATTATTTATCGGACAAAGAACATATATCTGCCTTCTCGTTCTTTAGGGTATTGTCTAGTTAAATGAGTTGCCACCTAGTATTATAGTCACTAGGAACTTTAACTGGTCAACATAGATTCTATGGTATGAGACTGGTTACACGAAAGGGAAAATGTTATCACCCCTTATGCATCCTAGCTAAAGCAGACTGCATTGCTGATTTTATCTAAAATTACTAAGAATTTGTTCTTTCTTTTTTTTTCTTTCTATCATGTTCCTGACTCTGGCGTCAGTAAACAGTACCTATGAATATTTCCAACTCTGACGTTGGTAAATATTGCACAAAGCAATATTCCTAATTTTGATGACATCGAATAAGTTCTCAAAATTTTGAATTTTTAATGAAGAATGGGGATTTGGCCCGAATAATCTAATCCAGCCAACCTTGCCCGGCCCAGTTACATGGAAAACAAGATCTTGCTACAGTGATAGTGAATTAAGAGTGTGTTTGGTATTGCGGTAGCTGTTGTGGTTGTGTTTTGAAAAAAGTTATTTTATAAAAAGTACTTTTAGTTGAGGTTGGTTTAAAAAAATAGGTGTTTGGTTAAAACTGTGGTTGAAATTGAGGTTGAACAAAAAGTAGTTTAA
>Ga0307517_10015689_pt1 | contig 10036 bp, 10 predicted proteins | sample 23_EM_MG_FD_194515 | JGI IMG/M metagenome (GOLD analysis project Ga0307517, IMG submission 194515) | Populus trichocarpa ectomycorrhiza microbial communities from riparian zone in the Pacific Northwest, United States - 23_EM | ecosystem: Host-associated > Plants > Roots > Unclassified | place...
GAGCATGGCCGACGGGGTGTAAAGGCATATCTGGCTAACCTGTCGCGCAGCAACGGACTGGACGATCTCGCGCTCCCAAAGGGAAAGCGTTGCCAGGCTTGAGTTCCCTTTATGGGTAACTAGTCGACTTTCTTGTAGTCTCATTACAGCTGTTTTTCAGACGATAGATACACTCGGCTTTTTTTGTTGTAAAATCTTTGTTTACATCTGTGGAGTCCAGATCCGATAATCTCAGATCCGTAAAAACTTATTTCAAACGACTCCTTCTCATGCGAGTCCCATCCCCAGCTGTGGGCGACCGAAAACATATCCCAATTCAAGCCAAGGAGAAGATTATCGTCACGTCACGTCTGCGGAAGACCACCATTGCCCGTAACCTGCGATGCAATCGCAACGCCATCTACAGGGGCGTTGGCTCTGGCCCAGGGTCGTTTTTCAAATTTCGAGTAGTTAGTCAAGAACACATGCGGTGCCCCACAAATAGCGTTACCGGAGCTCCAAATGTAAACAAAGATTGTGTACGAGTGAGAAGCACGAGTGTCTCTTTCGTCTGTAAAACAGCTGTAGAACTCGTCGTTACACTCTGTAGTCGATAACGAAAGATAACAACCGATTAGATTAGATCGATATCAAGAAATTAAACAAATTAATATACGACCATACTCTCGGATCCATAACTCCTCCCTGTGCTTCCCCCTGCGCTCCGAGCCTCCCATCAATATCGTCCGAGAGGATGCCTGCTCGTGGGAATTCCCTTCCTGGGCATCCCTCCCTTCCGGATACCCACCCGGGGGATCCCACTGCTCATATACATATTCCGTCCATATGTTTTATTTAGTTTATATAAGCACAATATAGGTCGATCACTGTGGCCGAATCTCTCCAACTACTACCACCAACGTCGTAGTCTGCCCACTATAAAGCTACATCCCTTGTCGGTGATCGTCAGTGATAATACGTGGTGTGCTTGAGGAGACTACCAACGTCGACAACAGTGATGATCAGCGCCACAATTCCCACAAACCCCTTGACGAACAAATCCCGGTCGAGTTTCGTCCTCTCCGGCGATGGGCTGCCCCCTCGAGATGGCCAACACCCGCATACCAATTGCCGGCAAGCCGCCGCTCTTCACATTCCTCGCAACGTGTCACATTGGAAGGGGCTTAGCAAAATCTCGACCTACGTGTGCCTTTTCCCGTCGGACGACGCGTACTACGCAACGGGCGACTTGCCCGTCCGCCCCACCCCCCAGGTTTTCACTGCAACGTGTACAAATCCTTGCCCTTCCAGTTCCGGACACTCGAGTTTTATATTCCTGTTACGCATGGTCACAGAGCCTCTCAGATCAGCCGACGGGTACTGTTTTCCAAGCCGGTATAATAACCGACTCCGAGTGATTAGTTCCTAACACACCGTTATCCTCTTTTTCATTCCAGGGGACGACAGTTTCGTCGAGACCTCATTGGAGGCGGCTGCACGTGAGCTGAAGAAACGGTTTAACGAGAGACTAAGAGCAGGAAACTCAGCCGAGGATCAATCGATCGTACGCCATATCTCCGTACGCTATCACCACCTTTGTCAATCGGCATGGAAAGCAAATGTATCGTGTCGGGTGAGTCCCGCTTCTGGTGATCCCTCTCACCTTCACAAGGGTATGCGAGTGTGTGAGTGTTCCCGTTCTGACCCCTTGGATACAGATATCGGGCACTCCCTCCGCCAGCCCTCTCCAGCGAGGACGTCGATCGACAAGCTTTATGCCACCCTGATTGTCCCAAAGCGCCAGCATCGCCGGGTCCAGCAGTTCCTCCGATCCTACCAAGCGTTGATCTCGCGTGAGCGTGCATACCTTCCTACCACCGACGATACGCAAGGGGAGTGTCCATTGATGCAATGGAGCGGCGTGCAGAAACATTCTCAGAAACAGGTTCCTGTGACGATTCGTCTGATTGCGGCTCCAGATATGGCCCTCGGTACGGAGGGTTTGGTTGGAGACCTGACTTGAACGTCTCGGACAGCGGAGAATGCTCAAACTCACAGAACCCGGGTACTCAAGATTGCATCAAGGCTTTGGGGTAAGGATTCTGTTTGGGAGGGGTGCCCATTTTGACCCACCGGTGATACGAGGGGGAGGTCGAGGCGGGGGAAGGAGTTGGAGCAGATACAGTGGGGAGGGTCTAGAGGTGGATGCGGACGGTCACGGGAGTTTAGGATTGGATATGGAGGGAGAGAATGGTGAACTATGCACTCGTCCGTGGGATCGAGGTCGCTGGCATGATATCCTCAAGGATCGAAAATGTTGTCATGGTAAGCTTCCATCTTTACGGACGGTTTCTAGCCTAAGATTTACCGGTTTGGGGAAGGAGAATTCCATGTGCGAAGCAAGGTTCGAACGTTCAAGAGTTGGACCGGCGGTAACGGCATCGCCAAGGAATATGACGACCACCTGCTTCCTGGGCGGCTCTGATATAATCCCATTACTTAGCATCGCCTGGAAGGATCTCATCGTGGTCAGTCCAGCTACTGGGACCTCAGCGTACGGTATCACTTGCTTCGACATCGATGGACATTCGCCAACGCATCCGATCTTCTACCACGGCCAGAAACCGACCTCCACTTCCACGAACACCCAGATCGATACCCTCACCTTCCAGAACTTCCGAGGCACCATCGACAAGTGGGTCTAACTCTTTACCTAACCCAAGGATTTGAATAACACCGAGTCTCCAGTCACGCGAACTACACTTGCATGCGCGATCCTTGCTGGTGAGTGTTTGAAGAAAGGGTCCCAACCGGACGAGCTGGATGACCCCTCGCGTCAGGTTCGGCATAGCACGGGGGTCCGGCAAAGAGGTTGCGGTTCTTGACCTGTATCCGGGCACAGATGGGGTCTATCTCGAACAGGGGAGGTGTGGAACGAAAGCTTACGCGTTGATTCATACAGCCAAATCCAACGCCGCGAAGTCCATTTGTACGAGCACGCTGAGCGGTGCGTATGTGACGGTAATGTGCAATTCTGCTGTGGTGCGTTCTTACCTCCATGCTTGGTGCTCTTGAACTTGGGGGAGGTTCGGTTCTCTGATTGCGTGCATGTGGCGACAGAATGTGTAGATCTCGACTGAAGTGGGGTTCAAATGCCGAAACGGCCTCTTCCAACCCGCTACAGCGGTGAGACGAGCAAGAGATGAGAACAGGGGGTGCGAAGAAAGGTGGACGACCCCGGCACCGATAGTGTCAAGTAGGTTGTTTGTATATAGATCTTGTGAGACTGTCAGACATCAGGGTTTCCGACCCAATAGGGACTTCTGAAATAGGAAAACCCGAGTTGTCGTACTGGAGATATCCAAGGGTAGATTCCCGACCTTCCTCTGTCGTCCAATTCAGCCTCCCGCAAAGTCCTGATAGCCGCAGCCGCACACTGAACTCAAGGGCTACAATTAATGCACGCGGCATGAAAGGTGGCTAGGACTGGAAGTGACACGGAGGCCGCGGCGACACTTGCCTCCTACTTCTATGCTCGCATGCGACTCGCTGACACGCAAACTCGACGCCCCAGGAAGCTAGCGAAAGGATTGCATTGATTGGGTTGTGCTTGCAGCAGTTCTAGTCCAACGGGTACCACGCTGGGACTGCGAAACGGTTGCATGACCAACGGCTGGCATCGGCTCGAGCTCGTTTCTGTGAACCCTCAGGCTCGAATGAGGATATCGTCGCGATTCGGATTGGTCCGTAAGTCGCGCGAGGTCTCACTCAAGGCTCGAGGTAAACACGCAGGAAAGAACTGTTCGAAAGCGTCCTTGTTTCTCTACCTAGTACAGTTTCTTATATACAGTTCGTAGCTATTGGAAATATGATAAACTTGTCCATGCGTGTGTTAGGTGGACCACGCGGTGGGAATTTCTATCTACGCCGCACGCCGCGCTCGGGCTGGCGCCCTCGCTTACAGTTTCGGAGAACATGACGGCAAACAAAGACTCTCGAGGGGGTCTTCCCACGGTGGTCTCACCTGAACTCCACCTCCTGAACCAACAACACGATGCCACCAACGAAGACCCCGACGTCCTCGTTATCAGGTAGCCATACTACCCACGTCTCGTCGCTCCATTTAACCATATGTGATCCCTCCAGTGATCGAGTTGCTCGCCAAGCGAGTTTGGTACCGAACCTTAGCCAGAATCCGGAAAATGCGGTCAGGGGGTGCTTCTCCAGAGACCTCTACGACACTCTCGCCCCCCGCAGTCGGGCTTCCCCAGGAAATCATCAGAAGCATTATCAACTATATTGCTTACGACACATACACTCTCCGTGCATGCACCCTGACCTGCTACTCATGGTATATCGCCGCCGCCCCTCATCTCCACTACGCCCACGCAATCGAAACACGCTCTTTAGACCAAAGGGTTTGGCGGCCCAATCCCCTCTGGTCCATGTATATGCTCGGCTTGCTCCCTTTGGTCAGGAAGTTACAGGTCATTGATAATGGCTACCACCATCATGTCTGGCTTTCCAAAACATTGTTCAATCGCTGTGTCCTACACCCGTTTCTCGCGTTCACCAATCTCCGGAAACTCGAGATGGACTTCCTGGACATCCCCAGCTTCTTGCCAAACATCCGACGGTACTTTGGACATTTCCCACCCACAGTCCGATCTCTCACTCTGAGGGAACCCAAAGGGTCCCGTCGGGAGATCATATACTTCATCGGATTGTTCCAGCACCTGCAGGACCTCGGATTCAGGTACGGTTGGGGCGGATCCAAGAAGGAACCAGCGGACGACACAACTCTCACTCCACCCTTCATCCCTCCGCTGCGGGGATGGCTTACGCTATGCGGTTTCGCGAGGATGGGACTCCTAAAGGACATGATCAACCTGTTTGGGGGAATTCGATTTCGCTTCATGAGTCTTCACAGCGTATGTGACACGAGGATCCCGCTAGATGCTTGCGCGGAAACGTTAGAGGTCTTGTTGTTGGAGCCAACCGACCCTTATGGTGAGTAACCTCCCTTGACATGCGTCCGAGTTCTGGCCAACAATTTTGCAGCTCAGTCCTTTCTTCGGGACTTCGACCTATCGCAGAACAAGGTGCTCCGCACGCTCAAATTCCCGGCGTCTCCCATCAACTACGTCATAAATGATGGTCCACCCACGACCTTGAGTTTCCTCAAATACGTGCTCTCCACCATCACATCACCTGCGTTCTCCCAGATCATTGTTATTTATCAGAACTACGATTTTCATGGTATCAAACCAAGGGGCTCAGACTGGCCTCCTTTCCGCGAGCTGTCGGAAGCTGCAAGAGCGGAGGAAACCTCGCGACACCGCCGGCAATTAAAGATGTTACGCAAGCTGCACAAGATACGGGACTTTCAGTTGGTGCTGAGTGCAAGCGTCTCAGGTTGTGTGGCGGAGTACGCGACGCGAGTGTTGAAAGAGGCGGTAGCGGAGGAAAAAGCGAAGAATGGGTTTGATAATCACTTCCCCGAGCCGGTGGTGTTGTACGACCCACACAGGATCCAGCGCCCGGGTCCGCGGATCTCTTTGACCTGACTGTACAAATTAGTTAGCGAATGAGATCCAACTGTAGACGTTGTAGGAAGGGACCGATGGGTGTGCATCTCAAACGTAGATCGTCCTTGAAATACTATCAGGCTACCTGCAGTCGCTTCAAGTACTGCGTCGTCCCGAAGGTGAATCTCAGTTCGTGGTCTGAGATGATGTGGCGTTTCCGTTCTCGTATAAATATACCGGCCAGGGTGGGGAATGGGGTAGACCTGTGTCCTCACCAGGGCGCGACCAGGAGAACCGTGTGGGAAACCCAATTAGGCGCTTGTGTCGACTACTCAATTCTCGACCGTTCAACGTTTAATTGTCGCTCGAACGTCTGTCGTGCTGGCGTGCTGTGACGTTTACTGTGTGGCTGGGATGCTGGGGCGCTGTGGCGTTCTATTTTTGTCCGCTGGGACGGAGCCATCCGGAAGTTACCGATACCTGGGATTTCGGACTTCGGAAATGTGAAGTCCCCAAGCAGAGGGCGGAGACCTGCCCACCCCCCTACACCATATGCGCTCCATCGACTGAAAGGCACCTGCCCGCTCACGGCAGCCTCACCTCAGAACGGTGGAGCAACGCCCCCGGGATCCTTCCAGCCCTCCTGCTCACCACGCCCGCACTCTCCATTCATGGTCTTCCGGTCGTCACTGCCGCATGGATAAATGCGGGCAGTTGAACTTGTTCAAAATGTTGTCCGCTTGGGCCTGTCGTGGGACTGGACAGATCGTCGGGTCTGTACATGTGTCACTTGTCCCTCCTCACGGGTCGTTGCCTACTGTCAGATCCCTCCGCCTGATTTTTACTTCGAACCTTCCCTTCAGACGTTTGTGGCCGAGCATGTTCCTTTCCCCTTCTTGGGGATCTGGTATTGTTTTCTCTTGCTTGCGGGAACGAGGGTGGTAGCCGGAATGTTCCCCCAATCTCACCCAAATCTAGCGGGTTCCTTGAACAGACACCGACCGAGGGGTTGGGGGGTTCCAAACGAACGAAAGGCCTGGTATGAGGCAAATTTTACCATTCTCGTGCCCGCCATGTATATGTAGTTACCGTATTTTACAAGCGATAAATTTATTTCTTAACTAAATTCTGGCCAATCACACTCTTTCCAGCACCACAGCAAGGCGATGGTGAATAAGCCGCTGTGGTGCTGTGAGACTACTGTGATCGTGCTGTGGGCGAGGGGGGTATGCCTGTGGCGATCGATCACCACAGCACCACAGAGCCTCACAGCAGCGGGATCGTTTTGCTGATGTATTTTCGTCGGTTCATACGAGAATCGGTCGGTTAGTATCGCACACCCCTCTCCCCGTTTCTTTCCAGCCGCGGGCCATAGCCTGAGAAAAACCGAAGCAGAGCACGCAAAAAAAATAGACTTCTCCGCTACCCGCTTTACCCTCGTCTTCTTCACCTCCACCGCTGACGTACAAACGGCAATACCTAAACCAGTCCGATACCGGCGATAAGGAATATGGCCGACATGCGGCAGCGCCCGGGATCGGCACTGTCGTCGAGAAGTCATCCAACACAGAAAGGAAGGTACTCCCGGATGTGGTACTAGCATCTCCCTCACAGCGTTCGGACCGGTGGGGTTGAATGAACAAGTGGAGGAAACCAGATTACCGATGGCAGGCTGCTGAGGCCAATGCCCGAGCTGACCGATGTCGCGATGCCCGGATTCGAATATAACCAAAAGTTGGGGTCGTATCGGGAGCACATCCGGGGATATATTATCTAGGCTGCAGAGCGGCGCTGAGCCATGACGATTGTTAAGGGAAGTCGTGTTATTTGGGGAAACAATTAACTACTGTACTTCCGGTACGCCTACCGACAGGAATCCCTCCCGTCGCTCTGCTCACCGTACGCCTCCAGCCGTATCGTCTCGACCCCGTCTGTTTGTTCTCCAGGAGAAGTCGCGAACGCGAGGCTGATTGACGCCCATGTTGAAACACCTCTGGGTATCGCAGCTCGTCTGAGGTTCAGTATAATCTGGCAACATACGATACTGTGTGCCACTCGGAAGGGAAGAACCATGAGTGGCCAAAACTGAGGCTGCGGGGAGAGTGAATGATTATCGGGAGGTTGTGGGAATCCGGCTTACCGGTCCCAGGGTTTGAACAAGGATTGTAGCGAGAGTCACAGCTGCATTTCGCCGGTTAGCGTTGAAGCTACGATTCGAAAGATGGCTTACCGAATAGCCCAAGGAAGAAGGCGACACCTGACAGGCGCATTGTCAGTGCGTTCTTGGTGAGAGAGCGTTGGTGTGTGACTCACTGTCTCGGTATAATACCTTCAGTAACGGGGTCTCCAAGTAACCTAATACGGGAGTTGAGTGACACAATCGGATGAAGGGTGGATAGACGTACGACCGCCGAGCGCACTGCCGATGGTCAAAGTAACGATGACTGTAATCCGTATCAGCTTGTAGCGACAGCGCGAATGGTGAAACCATAACCAAGTTGAAAAGCGAGGAGTATCAAAAACCTGGGGGAGGAGTTTATCGAACCACTCTGTATGTAACAATACCCAACGAACAAGGTGTTGGGTAGTTGGGAAGCTGACTGAGCAGCATCAGTCAGGCATATCGGACATTCGAGCCTGGATTCACTCACGGACCGTTGCGTGGAGATCATACCAGGTAAGTATGGTCCCGGCCACTGTCCCTACCTGCGCATACAGTGAGCCGCATGCTACCACAGGTTCTCCCTGGAGACAGACCACATAAACGGCGGATAGAGGGACGGTGACGAGCCTCGACCTGGAGTATATCGCGACGGTTCTCAACAGGAGGATGGCTGGAAGCGATCATGGAATAAGTGGCGAGAACAGTGAGCGCTACATCCATGCCTGACATTCTGGGATGGTGACTCCAATGTAGCAGTTCCCTGTGACCAAACCAATAAACGTTAGATATGGACGAGCTCCTCCGGGAGTAACATTTTTCACTTACAGCAAGTGATTTTGTAGAGAGTGAGACATGTCTGAAGCGTTTCTGTTGGTCAGCGTGCGGTAACGAGCAATATTGCACCAACGTCATAATTTATCGTGTCATATGGAGCAGTGTACACTACGAACGACGGAATTCCTGTCAGCGTTCCCTCCATTCCAGCGATACACGAGGACGAATTCTGACTCACAGGCAATCGTCATAGTCATATCGAGAAATATTGCATACCGAGCTATAAGAAAGAGTACCTTGGGTATGCTCCATTCACTTTGCCAAACGTGTTCGACTTCGCGGTCGAGGGATGTCAGCCAGTTGTGTGTCTTAGTGATCGATGGTCGTATCAGACAGGATGATTGCGGGTGGTTGAGTAACCACCTCTGATATGACAAGTGCAATGGAACGAAGGGACCCACCAGGAGTGCCAGCATAGAGACTTGGGCAAGGGAAATTGTCGACGAAAGGATGAGAGCGTTGAACGCGGGATCGCAGGTTTGAACTTACGCCGGACGTACTGTAGAATCGAAAATGGTGTCGGTGAGGTGTTGATGTGGGTGGGAGCACAGCACGAAAGGCGCACTCACGACGATGGCTTGCAGCTGAGGAGCAGAAATGACAGCCTTGGGATCCGTGACACTCTCCATCCGACGTGCAGTCACGGGAAATAGAAGAGCGGGGAGGGAAGGGGAAGGAACAGTCTTATGCCGTCACGCGTGATGCAGTGATGTGTAAGCTAAGAACCGTTCAGTCGGTGCGGGACGTGCGCCTGGTAGACTCGTGTTACGGTGGGAACACATCCCCTGGACGTGGCCGCCGGGGTCACAGCCACTGAGTTTGATCATCGACCTTGGTAGAGGTGATTGATGACATCGATCGAGGGCAAGACGCGCGAGTAGACGGGCCGTCGCTTCCCGGCCCCGAGACGTCAGTGGGACCGAAAAGGTGGCAGCGACAATGACTAGCCCAGATTTTTGCAGGACAACACGCAAGACCGAGGTCTTTCGGTCCCGGGAATTACGAGATGGATATTACGCGTGAGTTGGTTTGCCGTCCCCGACGCGTTTCGTCCATAGCTCCAAGTCCGATCCGGTAACAAAAGCAAAGATCACCTCGGTGAATAAGGAGGATCCAGGAGATAGTGCGCCGGACCCATGTATTCGAACACTCACGCGCTCGCGTCTAACCATTTTTGCAGTCATCGATCACATAGGTCCAGACCTCTTCGCCAGAATCCAAGGCGGCCCTACTCGCGTCACCTTATGCGGACGTCGACCAGGAGAACGAGGGGAATAGAAAGGCACAAACAGGAGATATCGAGACACAGACGCAACTGGGCACCAAAAAATATTGCAGCGCCGGATTCCCTGACACCCGAGGAGTAAGGGAGACTGATCAGGAAGTAGATGAGATGATTGAGGTCGAGACAGAAACAAGGTGGGGGTCAGTGAGTTGAAGTTATCACTAGCTGACTGCTTGTGCCCATTAACACCTCCGGAGGACGGTATAGGAAGGGACAAGGGTAAAAACCAAACCACAGGACGTCGTC
>Ga0307517_10015690_pt1 | contig 10036 bp, 7 predicted proteins | sample 23_EM_MG_FD_194515 | JGI IMG/M metagenome (GOLD analysis project Ga0307517, IMG submission 194515) | Populus trichocarpa ectomycorrhiza microbial communities from riparian zone in the Pacific Northwest, United States - 23_EM | ecosystem: Host-associated > Plants > Roots > Unclassified | place...
GCGATCTCCTTTAACCAGAACCAAAAATCTGCGTGGTTGGGCTAACCTGAGATCCCGTCCGGCGATCCCCTTTAACCAGAACCAATATCCTGTGTGTGGTTGGGCTAACCTGAGATCCCGTCCGGTGATCCCCTTTAACCAGAACCAAAACCTGTGTGGTTGGGCTAACCTGAGATCCCGTCTAGCGATCCCCTTTAACCAGAACCAAAACCTGTGTGGTTGGGTTAACCTGAGATCCCGTCCGGTGATCCCCTTTAACCAGAACCAAAACCTGTGTGGTTGGGTTAACCTGAGATCCCGTCTGGCGATCCCCTTTAACCAGAACCAATATCCTATGTGTGGTTGGGCTAACCTGAGATCCCATTCGACGATCCCCTTTAACCAGAACCAAAATCTATATGTTCTTCCTGATGACAGGGTTTGAACTTTCTTCTCTTGTTTTGAGAATTTCCTAATCGTAAGGTTCTTCTCATTTTTCTTCTTGATGATAAGGTTTGATCAAACTTTTCACTTGATGCTTTTTTTCTTTTTTTGATTTTTGTGATTTTGCAGGACTGACATCTGTCCTTCCTAATTACAGGGTTAACATCTGTCATTCCTGATGACTGAAATTAACTGGATTTTTCTTGATGACAAGGTTGGAAAACTTGGTGCTTCCTGATTGCAGGGTTGACCTGAAGACTCCTCATGATGACAAGGTTGATCTTTTCATTTCTTTGAGATTTTCCTAACAGTAAGGTTTATCTCATCTTCTTCCCGTTCCAGGGTCACAACCATGATTCTCTGTTATTATCAGCTCAATGATTCTTTTTTTTTCAATCTTGCTGGACTTCTTTGAGGATTTTCCTGTAACGAATATAAAATATGTGTGCAATGCTTTGAGATTAGATGACATGCATCCATCCTTACCTGATTTGAAATATAGGTCCCCCCTCTTTGATGTTTCATCGTCATAGGGTGTCTTTGTTTGCTATCCAAAAACCTTCTTTGCTCTTCCCATGTATTGGTCCGTTCATGTGCTAGTCATCCACTCCACTGTAAATGCAGCGCCTATCTTAGGCTGTCTTCGATGATTATTGGTTTCACTGTTTATCAAGCTTGACAATGCCCCCAAGTGTGGTGTTGCTTGATTCGTCATGAAGGAGCTTAACAACTCATTTCATCTCCTGGATTCTTTCGAGAATCATTCTTTGATTAGCTGTGTGCATCCTACCAGCACTCATCAAGAGGTTTTCTAGTGGTATCCTCATCTTAGATTGCTAATTAGCCATTGACTTGCCTTTAGTGCTCGTTCATCTGATTATCTTCCTTTCAACACCATTGTCCTCAGCTTCACTGATTCGTTAATCATTTTTTTTATTGCCCCTAACTAATCTGAATACTCCTTGTTTTTCCTTCTCAGGGTCTACTGTATTGCCCCCGGCTACTCGACTTTTCAAGAAGTGTCGAGAAGTATTGATGTCACTTCTGTCAAGGATTTTGCAAACTCGATCGGTGCTCTTTTTGTTTGACAATCTTTCTTGTTTGGGAATCAAATCTCATATTTCAAAGATCATGTCTATTTCAAAGTCTAATTGTTGAAATGAAATTAGAGAGATGTCATTTTTTTTTAAAATTCAAGCTTCTTTGGTCAAAGACCCAACACGCCCCATTCAATAACTGTAGTCCTTTGATTATCTTGTATTTTGAAAACATAAATTGACCCGTTGAAAGATCAAAATGGCTTTTTCAATGGTTCTTTGTGTTAATTTTAATCTCTGATCTTAGGTATATTTTTTTGATAGTCTGTGAGGAGGTGACCTTTTTGTGAATTTAAAAAACAAGATGCTAAAGTCAGAACTCAAGCTTTATCAAGAAAGGTTGTTCCTTTTTTTCTTTTTTTTAGCACTTATTTTATCAGCATGCATAATAACAAGTAGTTTAATCCATGAAGCCAAGACCCTTATGAGAAAAACTCTTCAAGCTTTGAGAGCGCCATTTATCGGTTCAAATTGCTTACTTGATTGAAAAGGGCTTTTAAAAGCACGTAATGTAGGCTATGGTTTATGGCTATGAAAGAAAGGAATTTTACAGGCTCAAAAGGTGTTTGAGGGTTTCAAAAACCTAGGATCAACATCAACTGTTCATTATTTCTTTTTATCTTGTTGTCTTTGTAGAGAAAGCGACTTACAACCTTATTAACCTCAAATATCAGAATTCTCATAGGTCATAATGCAAATCCAACTTTTTCTTTGATAAATAACCAATCTCAATATGATAACATCAGGGGCTTTATCATGGATGCCAAAAGTCATGTTTGTAGCTCGTGTTTTTTTTGTTGTTATGGTATCGACTTTTTGACATTTGTTGTGTCTTTCCTTGATTGAAACTTCTTTTGTCTTTCCTAAACTTAATAGGCATTCTCCTTCCTTTATCTTTGACTTGCCTTTAAATGGAGGTAATTTTTTTTAATAGCTTTCACATAGCCTTTCTCACGGTTTTTTTTTAACATGCCCCCAGTCTAGGTCTTCTTTCTTTTAGCTCTCTCTCAAATGTTGGACTTTTGTTCCAAGCCTTCCCTTTCACTTTTGTCTTCTTTTATTTGCCCTCAGTGTGGGGTGTGATCCTCGTCAGGGTTTCTTTTGAAAAGAATATTTTATCAGGCTCAAAATGGGATTGCAAATGATATATTTCCAGTATTGTGAAAGGATAAAACAAAGATGGCCTTTTCTCATTTCAAGCAAGGTTGGTGTAAACCGATAAATTTTGACCTCGTCCAGTGTAATGATTTGGACTTGTAAGAACTTTGATTCGCGAGTCCATAACTACTGAATCCATTACACGTCATTATGCATACTGCTAAAACTTAGCTACATGGTGGGTGATTCAGTTTCATGTGTGAGCTCAAAATTTGTTTGGGCACCCCATATCATTTTAACAAGCATCGAATCATTTCTGCAATCAAAATACTTTTAATCTTTTAGGATTGATTAGCCTTAATTGCATGTTGGAGTTCGATCAAAATATTTTGTCAAAAATAAAATGCTAAACATCTCCTGACTTCAAAACAACAAAGAAACAAAGAAAAAACATGTTTCGTTTAAAGAATGAGATGTGATCCCAAAACAAAATACAAAATGGCAAAATTCCATAACAATATAATTGACACTTCATCGTCATTCTTGGACCAGCTTTTCTAGCAAACATTTTCGATCACTTGTCATTCTGAAGATGTTCGGGGGACAATATAGCTAATGACATCACCTTTCACAAACTCAACTTGCCTCTTGCTCATCCACCTCCCGAGTCATCTCTCATCATTGTTCTGGAATCCATGACAGAACCTTCAATCTTTCCCCTCTTCATAGCTTGTTCGATTATTTCAGCAATCCTCACAACTTCATGGAAATTTTGAACTGAGCTTCCTATTAAATGCTCATAATAAGGGGATTGAAAGGTGTTGGCAAACAACATCACCATTTCTGTATCTATCAGTGGAGGTTGAACATATGTTGCCTTATCTCTCTATCTTTACGTGTAAGCCCTTACTGACTCCTGGCTCCTTTTTTGCATGGACATAAGGCTTGTTCAATCTTGAGCAATTTCCAAGTTTGAACTTATACTGCTTAAGAAAAGCCTCCACCAAATCTTTTCATTTCTTAACTTTAGCATTGTCCAACCTCATGTACCAGCTTAGGGCAGATCCTGCCAGACTATCTTGGAAAAAATAGATTAGCAGCTTATCATCATAAATCACCTCGGCCATTTTATTGCAGTAAGATCGAAGGTAAGTGTTTGGACATTCCAATCCATTGTATTTGATGAACTCTGGTATCCTAAAGTTCTTCGATACTATGATGTTTGGTACCAAACACACTTCAGCTACTCGCATGGAATCAAACCAATCATTACCCTCAACTGCTCTTAATCTTTCTTCCAAAGCAGACAACTTGTCGTAGTTCATAAAATCAGTGGATCTATTGTCAAGGGGTCCATCTGCTATTAAATCCACGGTGATGGGAGCTTGACTTGACGGGATATGAGCGATAAACACAAAATGTTGTTCTGTCGTTGAATCTGCCCCCAAGTTTTGAGATGTCCCTGGGACATGGATTGATGGTGTTTTCACAGGAGGTTGTGCAAAAATCCCTTTTCCATTTTTGGAGCTCAACACTTGTTCAAGAAGATTTGTAAGTCTAGCTACTTCACCTTTGATGCTCTCAATTTCATTTTGATAATGGGTCTCCAATTGAGCTCTTTCTTCATTTTCCATTTTTCAGGTATAACAAATCTTGGGTGAGGGACCTATGTTTCAACCTAGCAACATGTATGATAAATGCATGAGTATGTTCTTATATGATGAGTTCGCCCTTCTAGGGTTGACACATAGTCGTAACCCTTGTATTTTGATTTTTGCTCCATAGTGGAAATTTCTCGAGTAACGGTTATTGTGTCAACCACAAGTCTTGAGTTCAAGATGTTTCAGGAAGGGTTTACTTTGATGCAAAACAAAAGGTAAAACACACAACCTAAGGACATGTTCTATTCATTAAGTGAGACAAAAGGTAGGTTGACTATTTAGTCTCAAAAGGGTCTCATATCTGTCCAGTGATGATCTTTGTAAAGACAGTGTGGGGGCGTTGTAAGGAATAATTAAGGCACGTATACCCACCATTACCAAGCAGGCACTCAGATATGAGTTGGGTGTTTCACGCATTTGAACCCTGACCAATGGTCATAGGGCAGATCGTTAATTCCCCACCTAACTTACAAGCTTGTGTGTGCCTTTTTTTTAAAATAAAATAAAATAAATGTGATGCATAAGGTAGTTCTATACAATGCATGAACATATATGTACGTAATTTAAAGCATGTAAAAATAAATAAATAAATAAAATAATCTTATTAACAGAAAACACGCAAACTAAACAAAACACAGTTATCAAACAAAAACAAAACTTAGTCCACAAAGTCCCCAGTGGAGTCGCCATTCTGTCGCATGTGTGCGGCGTCGCGACGAAAACATCCACCCTCAAAATCATGTATCTAATGCGTGGAAATGTGGGGAGACAAGGAATTCTTATCTTTTATTAGTGGAAAAATTAGAATGGGAGTCGCCACCTAGTATTTTAGTCACTAGGAACCCTAACTGATCTCAGAGATTGGGTACGGGGACTGGTTGCGTAAAGGAAAGGTATTAACACCCCAAATACACCATACCTAAGGTAAGCTACATTGTTTTATTGTCTGATAAAATCTAAGGTCCTGTCATGTTTTCTTGTTGGTGGTCCGTCTATGGTTTAAGAAAAGTCTTTCTCGGTAAGGAGATCCTTATCTTATCGGGTAATTCTGACGTCAATAAAAGAATTTAATATCCGAAATACGTCTTACGTATAAGGTCGTAACCCCAGATGTTAAAAGAAAAAAAAATAATTTTTTTGGAATTTTTGAAATATTGGCCTAGTTCTTGTGACTTTAATAAACTGGTTATTAAAGCCAAAATGCATGCTAATACATATTTTTGAAATTTTCTTTGTTATATGAAAATACAATATGATTTTTTTATTATTTGTTTTTGAGAGATTTGGCCATATACATGAAAACAAAATATATTTTTTTAATGTTTTTAAGAAAACGGGGTATTTTAATACCGAATTTGTATCTTTACAGTAGAAAAATACAAACCAATACTAAGCAAAATTCAGTAGAAAATTGTGAGGGAAAATAAAAAAAATTTTGAAATAATTTTTTTTTGAAGAAAATTTTATTTTTATGCCCCATAATTGGAGCAATTTGCTGCAAAACATATCCCTGTTTTAATGCTGAAAACGGCTTTCTTTGAAGGAGACAATGAATGGTGGAAACGACGCCTTTTCAAAATTTCAAAATGAATATTTTCGATTTGGTCCTTGGCTGTTTTGACAATTTTGTAATCAAGCTCCCCGTATGAATTGTAATTGAATCCCTTGATTTTAGCGCCTTTTCTGGTTTGGTCCTTGGTTTCGGATTGTTTCAATTAAGTCCCTAATTGACCATCAAACTTCAATAATTATGCAATTAAGCCCCTGATTTGACCAAATCAACTCTTCAAAATTATAATTGGACCCCAGAACTTTAATTTCTTCCAATAAAAGCCTAAATTGACTTAAAAATCATTTTTTCTTGCAATCAAACCCTCTAAAAATTCAATTAAACCTTAGATAAAGTTTAATTGAATCCATAAACATCTGATTTCGAACTTTTCTTTTTCAAATTGAATTTTCCTTGTCAACAGGGCTCTTATCAGTCAAAAATATACTGTCAAATTTCACTCTTTTGCATTTTTGAACCTCTTCAACCAATTTTGGCATTTTTTCAGCATTTCAGTATCCTTTTTTCGCTCTTATTATTTTTTGGATTTCTTGCGAATATTTTTTGATATATATATATATATTTTCTCTCTCTTTGTTTTTTTGGAACCCAAAAATGGGTAACAACATCACTCTCCACCATTTAGATTACATGCATTTCACAAATCATAAGGTCTTTCTAGTGGATGTAATATGGCTTGATTCAAGGTAGGAAATCTTTGGTAAGGTAGCTTAAAAGCTGTAAAAAATAATGGAACAAAATACCCAAAACAAGACATAAAATTTTAAGAACTCCCTCCAACCATTTTGAACTTGGAGAACATTAAAGCTATATTACCTTTTTTATTGGAATATTCATCGTTTAATAGAATAAAATTTTGGTTCAAACTAAATGACGATCTTTTTCCCTTCTAAAACTTTAAACCTTCACTAGAATTGTTTTTGGAGGAATCAAAGATATAAAAATTAGAAAAAATTCCTTAATTTGCCATCATAATATAATGTGGCTTACATTGTTTTTCAAAGTAAAAGCTTGTTCCCCTGCACTTAACATAGCCCCTCTGAATTTAAGACACCCTACACTTATTTCTTGTATTTCCATGCTTGTATAATTATGTATGATGCTCTATTAGTTCTACAGCTTGGGTAAGACATTGTTTGGTTTACGACTTGTAATGCGGGATTATAATCAAAGAAAAAGTCTATCAGCTTAAATAGGATCTCAAATGGAAAATTTATCCAAAGATGGGTTGCTAGGCTATATAAGGTATATAAAAAAAGAATGTCTTAATCATGTTCATGTATGCATGTAAAAGTATGGTCTTGACGAGAATTAGAGCAAGTTCTAGAGAGAAACAAAACCAATGGAATAAAATCACACATGAAAGGAAAATAAAGACCAATATGGATGTGTCGGTCATAAGACTAAAAGTCTCACAAGCTTGTGTCTGCTGAATCTAGTTACTTTAGTCGTAAAAAAATAGCTTGACTAAACAATCTTAAAAAGCAAGATCACCATTCAATCATGTTATGATTTTTTATGAACCCAATTTGAAATTTATTAATGATATTAACAATCAAGACATTGAAATAACATTACCACAAAAAATATCTCGATCCCACAAACAAGAAAATTATGTTTTGCAACAGACATCTCAGTAAATCCTCCCAAAAAAATTAACATCCAAAACATTTAAAAGCACCACATGTCAAAAATTTCCATTCAAATATGCTGAATTTTCAAACACAAATTTCTGCTTTACTAGAAATGCAACACAACCACTTAAAGACTAAATTGCTGTCAAGATGCAGGTATATTTAAAATGCCAAAATAAATCATATTAGAAATGCAACAATAGATAGCCCCAAATCCCTCATAGTTAATATGGACATTGTCCTTAATAAATGTAGCAAAGAGAGATGGGGAAATAAAGAAAACTTCTTTGAATTTTTGTGTTTGATGACATGTTGGGTTTGCACTAGCTATAATGTGTTTTCATATTTTTCATAACCTGCTGGATTCTCCTCTATTTGTTGTTGTGTTGCCTTGTTCTGCTAAGGAGTGGTGCAATATGACATAGTAAAGAAATGGTGCTGGCAGGGGTGCTTTTGCTGCTGGAAGCTGCACAAAAGGTAAGGTAGTAAGTCAGATCAGATGTGAAAAGAAAATAAAATTGAAAAGAAAATTCTGTATTTTGCAATTTATAAATTTTTTGTGTGTAGATTGTCTCTATGTTTGGTTGCCTCCCTAAAATGCCTTTCTTTATTGTCTTTGGCTAGACAAAGTTTTTTTCATGTCATGTATCCTTATAGATTGGATCGACCAATTTTACTTCCTTCTCAGTAATGCCTTCAAAATTCTCAACAAAAGGCTTAAGTTTGTTGCCATTCAATTTGAAAACCTTGTTAGTTTCAATATTTTGGATTTCCATAACACCATGAGAAAAAAACATTTAAAATAACAAAAGGTCCAATCCATCTAGAACATAATTTTCTAGGCATGAATTTCAATCCAGAGTTGAAAAGTAATACTTTCTGCCCAACAAAAAATCATTTGCATTGCAAAAACGTATCGTGAAGATATTTGGTTCGTGAACAAAAACTTGCATTGTCATATGCTTCCAATCAAATTTCTTCAAGTTCTTCCACCTATAATTTTCGTTCTTCTCCTGCCTTTTTAGCATTAAGATTGCATTGTTTCACTGCCCAGAAGGCACGATGTACAATTTCAATCGGTAAATGACATAACTTACCGAAAACCAACCTATCGGTGACAGCCCATGTCGCACGTCCCCGCGTGGTGTCAATGGCGATTTTTGTTCGTTTGTTTACTGATTTGGGAGTCGCCATCTAGTATTTGATTGAAGGTTACTAGAAAACTCGAATGTACTGGTCTTGTCAGAGATTCAAGGGTAAGGGACTGGTTGTGGCTAGAGAAGGTATTAGCACCCCTAGCACACCTTACCTGAGGTGAACTGCTTCGTGATTTTGATATGTTATAGAAGTTTTAAAGGTTGTCTTTTCATCAGATATCAAGAGTACGTCTTACATATAAGCTCGTAATCCTCAATCGTGAGCAAATCAAAACATTAAATTCTTATTTTGTCTTTTTTAATGAATTTTTTTCCTTTTAGTTTTATCATAAAAAAACACAAAAAAAAAAATACAAACTGTCGCACATGTGCGACGTCACGGCGAAAACATCAACCCTCAAAATGTATTATATCTTATATCTGGCAAATACGGGGAGACAAGAAATTCTTGTCTTTTATTAGTGGAAAAATGGAATGGGAGTCGCTACCTAGTATTTTGATCACTAGGAACCCTAACCAGTCTTAGAGATCGGGTACGGGGACTGGTTGCGTAAAGGGAAGATATTAGCACCCCAAATACGCCCTACCTAAGGTAGGCTGCATTGTTTAATTGTCTGATAAAATCTAAGGTCTTGTTGTGTTTTCTAGTTGTTGGTTTGTCTGTGGTTTAAGAAAAGTTCTCCTCGGTAAGGAGATCCTTATCTTATCGGGTAAAACCTAACCGTTCTAATGTCAACAAAAGAATTTAATATCCGAAATACGTCTTACGTATAAGGTTGTAACCCCAGATACTAAAAGAAAACAAAATAATTTTTTTTGGAAATTTTAAAATTTTAGCCTAGTTCTCGTGACTTTAATAAACTAGTTATTAAAGCCAAAATGCATGCTAATAGATATTTTAAATTTTTATTGTATGAAAATACAATATGATTTTTTTCTTTGAGATATTTGGTCGTATGTATGAAAATAATTTTTTTTTTGTTTTATAATTATTTTTGCAATGTTTTGACAAAAACTAGGTATTTTAATATCGGATTTGTATCTTTACGGTATAATAACACAAACCAATATTAAGCAAAACTCAGTAGAAAAATACTCGGGAAAATCACAAATTTTTCGAAATGTTTGTTTTTTGGATTGGGCCGAACCCAACCCAACTATTTTGATGTGGGCTGGGCCGGCCCAGTTATGCGGGCTGGGCCAGAATTGGCCCAGCCATGAACAATGGCTCTCCACTATTCACATGCTACGTGAACAGTGGAGAGTGAATTATAATTCACTTTCCACTGTTCCTTAGCCGAACAGTGGAGACCGAGTGAAGAAGAAGAAGAAGAAAAAGAAGAAGAAGAAGAAGAAGAAGAAGAAGAAGAAGAAGACGAAAGGGACGGGGAAAAGG
>Ga0307517_10015691_pt1 | contig 10034 bp, 7 predicted proteins | sample 23_EM_MG_FD_194515 | JGI IMG/M metagenome (GOLD analysis project Ga0307517, IMG submission 194515) | Populus trichocarpa ectomycorrhiza microbial communities from riparian zone in the Pacific Northwest, United States - 23_EM | ecosystem: Host-associated > Plants > Roots > Unclassified | place...
GACGGTGCCCAGGCAGGTGCCGGCCAGCCAGGCGGCCTCCAGGGCCTGCGCCCGCGCCTCGCGGTCGGCCGGGTCGGCGACGATGCGGGGCAGGGCGGAGGCCATCAACCGCACGGCGCGCAGCGCGAGTTCGTCGGTGACGGGGTTGGCCTGCGGTGCGTACAGCGCCTCGACGGCGTGCGCCATGGCGTTGATCCCGCTGGTCACCGACAGCGGTACGGGCAGGCCGAGGGTCAGGTCGACGTCGTACAGGACGGTGCCGGGGCGGATCCCGGGTGCGGAGCGGGTGGTCTTCACCCCGTTCTCCGTCTCGCCGAGCACGGGGGTGGCCTCGGATCCGGCGTACGTGGTGGGGACGACGATCTGCGGCAGGCCGGTGCGTACCGCTAGTGCCTTGGCCAGCCCGGTGGTGGACCCGCCGCCGACGGCGACCAGGCAGTCGGCGCCGGCCTCCTTCACCAGGCCCAGCGCCTGCTCGGTGACCTCCACCGGGGTGTGCATCGCGGCGCCGGTGAACCGCCCTGCCGCGAGCGGCCCAAGCACCTCACCTGCCCGGTCGGCCAGGTCGGCCTGGTGGGGTGTGGTCAGGACCAGGGCCCGGGCGCAGCCCAGCCGCTCGACCTCCTCGCGCAGGCGGTTCAGCGTGCCCGTGCCGAACACCACCTGGGAGGGATGGCTGGAGTAGGTGAATTCCCGCATGTGGCTCTCTCCGTGTCGCGTGTCGCGCGGCTCGCACGTGGGGTCGAGTATCGGCGCGTACGCGGCGGGATTCCTGCACGTACGCGCTCTGCCGTCGGCACGAAAAGCGCATCCGCGCGCAGGAGGTCAGCCGGAGCGGCGCAGCGCGGCCGGGGTGGTGCCCAGGTGCGCGCGAAGGACCCGGGTCAGGTGCTCCTGGTGGGAGAAGCCGCAGCCCGCCGCCACGTCGGCGATGGGCAGGGTCCCGGTGCGCAGCAGCCGGGCGGCCTGCTCCACGCGCAGCCCCATCAGGTAGCGGTGCGGGGGCCGGCCGGTGCGGGCCTTGAAGCTGCGGGCGAACTGGCTGACGCTGAGCCCGGCGGTCCCGGCCAGGTCCTCCAGGGGCAGCGGGTCGGCCAGCCGCGCCTCCATCAGGTCCCGGACCGCCGCGAACTGCCGGTCGGTGAGCCCGGCCGGATGCGCGGGATCGGGGCGCCCCCGGCTGGTGTGGTGCCGGGCGAGCTGGGCGGCGACCATGGCGCACAGCTGGTCGGCGTACGTCCGCCCGGCCGGCTCCCAGCGTCGTACGAGACCGTCCAGGGCCAGGACGAGCTGTTCCAGCAGCGGGTCGGTGGTGCCGAACTCCTCGGTGAGCCGGACCGGGCGGCCCTCTCCGGCGGCCTCCTGGAGGGCGCTGTCCCCGAGGTAGACGTGGACGGTGTCGAGCCGCCCGCCGAGCTCGACCTCCAGGGCGGTGTCGGCGGGGTGCAGGAACAGCCCGCCCCGGGGGACGCGCTGGGTGGCGGTGAGGCCGCTGCGCCCGCGGCGTACGGTGACGGGCCCGTCGAGGTGGAGGATGAGCAGGTGGCTGGGCGCCCCGTCGAAGCTGTCGCGGTACGGCCGCTCGCGCTGGGCCGACAGGTAGAGGTCGGCCCATCCGAGTCCCGCACTGGTACGGACCGGGGACACTGACGGCAGGCTGAGGATGCCCTGGGTGTCTGCCAGCCCGAGCTCCCGCATCGCCTACGCCTCCAGCCTGTCTCCGCAGTCTCAGCGTGCCTCGCGCCACGGCGGTCGGGCAAGTGCGGCGGTTCGCGGCGGCCCGCTGGTCGCGGTGCCGACGCCGACCTTGACACTGTCCGCCCTCTGCCCACACGATCTCCCGTGTGTGGCGAAAATTCGCCATCGACCCGGTGTTCGCACGACGGGTCGATGAGACTGCTCGCAGCCCGGACAACGCTGCGGTGCGACTCCGGAACGTCTCGGTCCACTATGGGCCCCGGCGGGCTCTGCAACAGGTCAGCATGACCGTCGAACCCGGTGAACTCGTAGCCGTGGTGGGCGAGAACGGAGCCGGCAAGAGCACCCTCATCGGCTGTGCGACGGGCGTGGTCTCCCCCGACGGGGGCAGGGTCAGCATCCTGGGCCGGAGCCCGGCCGTGGCCCTGCGCACCGGGGAGATGGCGGTCGTCTGGCAGGACCTCGCGCTGTGCGACAACCTGAGCGTGGTCGCCAACATCTTCCTGGGGCGCGAACTGGGCCACGCCTTCGTGACCAGCCGCCGGATGCAGACCGAGTCGGCGGCGGTGCTCGCTCGCGTCGGTCTCAGCGTCGGTGACCTGCGCCGCCGGGTCGGAGAGCTGTCCGGCGGCGAGCGCCAGGCGGTGGCGATCGCCCGTGCCCTGCTGGGGCGTCCCAAGGTCCTGGTCCTCGACGAACCGACATCGGCGCTGGGAGTCAACGAGACGCTGCACGTGGAGCGCCTTCTGCGGTCCCTGCGCGGTGAGGGTGTCGCCGTCCTGCTGGTCTCGCACCGCATTGACCAGGTGTTCGGCCTGGCGGATCGCGTCATCGCGCTGCGCCACGGCCGGCTGGTCGGCGACCTGTCCACGGTGGAGGTGCACGCCGATGACGTGCTCGCCCTGATGTCCGGCATGAACGTCGACTCCGTCGCACGCCGCCATCTCGCGCGGCTGTCCAGCCTCGTGGACCAGCTCGCCGGGGTCGAGCCGTCCGCTTCTCTGCCGATGATCGTCTCGGCGATGTCGACGGCGTTCGGCCACCAGCAGCTCTGCGTGCACCTGGGCGGAGAGCGCCCCGCCGACCCGCTGCTGCTCAGCGCGTCGGTCGGCCTCGGCGATTCCGTACTCCGGCAGCTCAAGAGGGTCCGGGTCGGCGCGCGGGGTGGGCCGATCGGCCGCGCCGCCGCTTCCGGTCTCCCGGTCGTCGAGGAGGATCTGCGCGGCCACGACCTGGGTTCCGGCTGGCCGGTCAGCATGTGGTCGGTGCCGATCCAGGGCAGCGGCGGCCGGTACGGGGTGCTCTCCGGCCTGGCCGATGTGCCCGGCCGTCCGCAGGACGACCTGCTGCGACTGGCTTCGGTGTACGCCAGCCTGGCTGCCACCGCGATCGAACGCGAGCGGCTGCTGAACGACCTCGCCCGCAGAAACCAGGTGCTCGAAGCCTTGCGTGGGGTGCTGAACGCCCTGGCGGGCCCCGAACAACTGCCCGCGAGCCTGGAGTCCGCACTGCGGGCACTCACCGAGGGACTGTGTGCCCGGGCGGTGGCCCTGGTCGAAACGCAGATCGGCGAGCACACCACGGTCACCGTGGACGGCGATGACGGTGCCGAGCCCGCAGACCTCGTAGGAGCGCTCGTGGCGGCGGGCGAGGACGCGCACTGGCGGCACGGCGCCCGCCGGATCCGGCCCAGCGTGTGCGCGGTCCCGTTCCAGGTGGACCAACGGCGCTTCGTCATCGGAGCCCGGTGGACGGATCCGGACGGCGTATCGTCCGATGGCGCCCAACTGCTGGAGAGCGCGGCCCGATCGCTGCGGCTCGCGGTGGAGCGCGAGGCCGCCCAGCGGGCCCAGGCCGAGGCCAGCGCACTGCGGCGCGCAGGCGAGTTGCAGCGGGACTTCATCCACCGGCTCAGCCACGAACTGCGCACCCCCCTGACGGCCATCACCGGATACGCCTCGACGCTGCGGGCCACTGACCTGGACTGGGACCCCGATTCCAGAAGCCGCTTCCTCGACACGATCGCCACCGAGGCCATCCGCATGAGCCGGCTGGTGGGCGATCTGCTCGACACCTCCGCCATCTCGGCGGGCGTCCTGCGGATGCAGCCGGACTGGTGCGAAGTGGCCGCGGTCCTGGAGGCCGCCATCGCGGCGGTCTCCCGCGGCGCCGTGGACATCGTCCTGCACACCGACGAGGTACCACCGGTCTGGGCGGACCACGACCGGCTGGAACAGGTCTTCGTCAACCTCCTGGACAACGTGGCCCGCCATGGCGGACTCACCGCCGTCGTACGGTGCTACGCGGACGACCGGCAAGCGGTGATAGAGGTGACCGACGACGGCCCCGGCATCCCTGCCGGGATGCGTGGCCAGGTCGTCGAGCCGTACGTCCGCGGGGACACCGATTCGTCGGGAGCCGGCCTGGGGCTCGCGATCTGCAAGGGCATCATCGACGCGCACGGTGGCAGTCTGCACTTCCTCGACGCGGCAGTCGGTACGACCGTTCAAGTGGTTCTTCCGCTCGAACCCGACGCGAGGGCATCTTGATGGACGACGAGGGCCGGACCTGTGTCCTTCTCATCGAAGACGACCGCAACATCGTGGATCTGATCCGCAGCAACCTCACCGCGCGCGGATATTCCGTGATCGTCTCGATGGACGGGGCGGACGTCCTCGGGCTGCTCGAACGCGAGCAGCCCGACCTCGCACTGGTCGATCTGCTGCTGCCGCGTACGGACGGATTCACCCTGTGCCAGCAACTGCGCCGTCATTCCACGCTGGGCATCATCGTCGTCTCGGCACGCTGGGAGGAGACGGACAAGGTCCGCGCGCTCAATCTCGGCGCCGACGACTACATGACCAAGCCCTTCGGCATCGAGGAACTGCTGGCGCGCATCAACGCGACCCTGCGCCGCTCCCGGCCGCTGCCCTCAACGGAGGAGGCTCCCGCCCCCGTTCGGCTGGGTGATCTGGTGATCGACATGGCCGCCCGGTCGGTGACCAAGTGCGGGGTGCCGGTCCGGCTGACTCCCACCGAGTTCGCGCTGCTGCGCGAACTGGTGCTCCACCGGGGCAGTCTGGTGTCGCACGCGAACCTGCTGCGCCGGGTGTGGGGACCGGGCTACGCGACGCACACGGAGTACATCCGGGTGTATGTGCGCCGGCTGCGGGCCAAGTTGGAGACGCCGGGCAGCTCGCCGCTGATCCAGACCGAGCCGCGCTCCGGGTACCGCCTGATCGCCGAATAGCGATTTCTGGAACGTTAATAGCGGAAGTCCGCTTGTTTACGTTTCGTTCATGGGGCGCCCCGTAACTTCCCTCGCACCGGTCAGGAGAAGAAGGGTGCGTACCTCATGCTGGAGATGCAGGGGATCGGCAAGGCCTTCGGAGGCGTCCGCGCGCTGCGCGGCGTCGATCTGACCATCAACCCCGGTGAGGTGCACGCCCTCATCGGTGAGAACGGCGCCGGCAAGTCGACCCTCATGAACATCATGTCCGGGGCGATCACGGACTACGAGGGGAAGATACGGCTCGCGGGGCTCGAAATCCGCTTCTCGTCGCCCCAGGCCGCGCTGAGAGTCGGTGTCGCCACCGTGTTCCAGGAACTCGATCTGGTCCCCGGCCTGTCGGTGGCCCACAATCTGTTCCTCGGCCAGGAACCCCGGCGTTCGCGGATCTTCGTGGACAACTCCACGATGTACCGGCGCGCCGAGGACGTGCTCCGGCGGGTCGGCGGAGGTATATCCCCCCGCACCCTGGTCGGGAACCTGCGCCTCGGGCAGCAGCAGGCCGTCGCCATCGCGAAGGCGCTGGCGGTCGGCGAACCGCGCATCCTCATCCTGGACGAACCCACGGCGGCACTGTCGACGCACGAGGTGGAGCGCCTGTTCGACATCATCGGGCTGCTTCGCTCCCGAGGCGTCGCGATCGTGTTCATCTCGCACCGCCTGGAGGAGATCCCGCAGATCGCCGACCGGGTCACCGTCCTGCGGGACGGCCGGACCGTGGCCACGGTCCCGGCCTCGACGCCCCAGGAGCACCTGGTGTCGCTGCTGATCGGCGAGTCCCTCGGGGCCCTGTTTCCCCCTGCCGGCACCGCCACGTCCAAGGACCGGCTGAGGATGGAGAACTTCTCCTACGAACCCCTGCGCCCCAGTCCGGAGTGGCAGGAACCGCACGGCATCAACCTCACCGTCCGGGCCGGCGAGATCGTGGGTCTGGTCGGCCTGCTCGGCGCGGGGCGTACCGAACTGCTGCAGGTGCTCTACGGCACCGCGCCACCGGGCCGTCAGAGCGGCTCGGTGAAGGTCGACGGCAGACCCCTGCGGATCGGGTCGCCCGTGGAGGCCCTGCGGCGCGGGATCGGCTTCGTACCCGACGACCGCCGCGGCAGCGGTCTGGTCACCACCCGCAGCGTCACCGAGAACCTCATCCTCGCCGACCTCAAACGGCTCTCCACCCTTGGCGTGGTGCGCACCGGCCGGGTGCGTGAGGCTCTGCGGTGGGGCCTGCCCCGCCTGAAGATCAAGGCGGCCGGCGCGGACGCCCCCATCCTCAGCCTCTCCGGCGGCAACCAGCAGAAGGTCCTCATCGGCCGGATCCTGCTGCGGGAGCCGGACCTGCTGCTCCTGGACGAGCCCACCCGGGGCGTGGACATCGGGGCGAAGGCCGAGATCTACCGCCTGGTGCGCTCGCTGGCCGCCAACGGACTGGCCGTACTGGTCGCGTCCAGCGAGCTGCCCGAACTGGCCGGGTGGTGCGACCGGTTGGTCGTGCTGCGGCAGGGGCGGCTGGTCGCCGACCTGCCGCCCGACACCGATCCCGCCCGCGTCCTCGCCCTTGCCGGCGCCCTCGCCGACGACACGAACACCCCCCAGGAGCCGTAGTGAGCACTCAACCCACCGAGGCCGATGTCGACGCCGACCACGAGGTACTGACGGCGTTCGATGACGGCAAGCCGCCGGCCACCGCCGGTGTACGCAAGTGGCTGCGGTTCCGCTTCCTGATCCGCTTCCAGAGCCTGCTCGGTCTTGTCCTCGTCCTCTTCGGCGGCATCGTCTTCTCGCCGCGGCGCAATGGCGAGATTCTCTTTCTCAGCGCGGACAACCTCGCCAACATCGTCCGGTCGGTGTCCGAGACGGGGATCATCGCCGTCGGCATGACGTTCGTGATCATCGCCGGTGGAATCGACCTGTCCGTAGGGGCCGTCCTCGGCCTCTCCGGAGTCCTGGTCGCCCGCCTGATGATCGACTGGGACTACGGGACCGTTCTGGCGATCGTCATCGTGCTGATCGCGGGTCTGCTGTTCGGAGTGTTCCAGGGACTCGTCTCGAACTACCTGCGCATCCAGGCTTTCATCGTCACGCTCGCCGGACTGCAACTCGCACGGGGCCTGGCGAGAATCATCTCCGGGGACCAGTTCATCAACATCAGCTTCGGGAGCAAACCCAAACAGGCGCCCACCTCCTTCTCCCTGCTGGGCGACCGGCTGTTCGGCGGCGTACTGCCGGTGTCCGCCCTGGTCTTCCTGGGTGTGGGCATCATCGGCTCGGTCGTGCTCAACACCACCCGATTCGGCCGTCATGTCTTCGCCGTCGGCGGCAACGAACGCGCGGCGAGGCTGTCCGGAATCAACGTCCGCTACGTCAAGATCGCGACGTTCGCGATCTGCGGTCTCACGGCCGCACTCAGCGGAATCCTCGACGCGGGACAACTCGCCTTCGCCAACCCGGATTCGGGAACGGGATACGAACTGACCGCCATCGCCGCGGTCGTCATCGGCGGCACCAGCCTCTTCGGCGGCGAGGGGACGGTCGTCGGCACGCTCGCCGGAGCCCTGCTGCTCGGCTCGCTGAACAACATCCTTCAGCTGAACAACATCAACGCCAATCTGCAGTTGATCGTCACCGCCACCATCATCGTGCTCGCCGCGGCGCTGCAGCACCTGGCGAGCCGTCGAAGCAACACCTGACCCCCGAAGACCCCCGAAAACCCCCGAAGACCCCCGAAGGAAAGCAGAACAACCATGCCAAGAAATCCCGCACCCCGCCGCCCTCTCGCCCTGGTCACCGTGGGACTCCTCATCCTCGGCTCCGCGGCCTGCGCCAGCACCGCCGCCACCTCCGCCGGCTCACCGGAACACCCGGGCGCGCTGGCGAAGAACTGCGGCACGGGCAAGAAGTTCAAGATCGGCTTCGCCCAGGCCAACAACGCGGAGCCCTACCGCCAGCACGTCAACGCCGAACTCACCGAGCTGGCAAAGGGATATCCGGACTTCGACATCACCATCGCGGACGGGCGCGGGGATTCCAACAAGCAGATCTCCGACGTGGAGAACTTCTCGACCCAGCAGGTCGACCTGCTGATGATCTCCCCCTTCGAAGCCCAGCCGCTCACCCAGGCGGTCGCCCAGCTCTACGACAAGGGAATCCCGGTCATCGAGCTCGACCGCCAGACGACCGGCGACAAGTACACGGCCTTCGTCGGCGGTGACAACCAGGCCATCGGCAAGGAGGCCGGGACGTACACGGCGCAGAAGGTGCTGGCCGACGGCGGCGATGTCGCCATCCTGGAAGGCCTGACCAGCACCACCCCGGCGGTCCAGCGGACCAAGGGCTTCACCGAGGGCGTCGCCGTCAACCCGAAGATCAAGGTGGTCGCCGTCCAGCCGGCGGACTGGCTGCCCGACAAGGCCCAGACGGTCTTCGACGCGATGCTGCGCGCCAACCCCGGCATCAAGGCCGTGTACGCGAACAACGACCTCATGGCCAACGGGGCGTACCTGGCCCTCAAGGGCCAGAACAAGGTCGGCGATGTGGCGATCATCGGCACCGACGGCCTGCCGGACCAGGCAGGAGGCGACCAGGCGGTGCTCGACGGACGGATGACGGCCACCTTCGTCTATCCCACCGGGGCCAAGGAGGCGCTGGAGCTGGCCAAGAGCATCCTGGTCGGCTGTGCCAAGAGCGTTCAGCGCAACACCGCCGTCGACACGACGTTGATCACCAAGGACAACGCACAGGCCGCCATCGACAAGGCCAAGAGCTGACGGAAAGGCCGTTCGGCATGAACACCGTGGTCATCGGCGAGGCAGTGGTCGACCTGGCCTGGCGGGCGGACAGCACGCACATCTCCCTGCACCCGGGCGGCAGCCCCGCCAACGTCGCCGTGGGGCTGCACCGGCTCGGCCGGCAGGTCACCCTCATGACCTGCTGGGGCGACGACCTGCCGGGCGAACTGGTCCGCGCCTACCTCGACTCCACCGACGTGGAGGTGATCCGCATACCCAGCACCGCCGGCCGCACCACCATCGCGCTGGCCTACCTCGACGAAGCCAACGGCAGTGCCCGCTATGACCTCCTCGCCACCTGGGACCAGGTCGACATCCCCATCCCGCCCTACACCACGCTGCTGCACACCGGTTCCCTGGCCGCCGTGGCCGAACCGGGCGCCACCCGCGTCATCGAGGCGTGCCACGCACATCGCGGCCGACCGGGCCACGCCGTCTCCGTCGGCCTCGACGTGCGGTCAGTCGTCCTGCTCGACCGCGGCGCCTACCGTAAGCGCGCCGAACGGCTGGTCGCCGCCGCCGACCTGGTCATGGCCGGCGACGACGACCTGGCCTGGCTCTACCCCCGACTCACCCCGGAAGCCGCGGCACAGGCCCTGCTCGGCCTCGGCCCCCGCCTGGTCGTCGTCACTCACGGCGCCGGGGGCGCGACCGCCCTGACTGCCCGGCACGAGATCACCGTCCCCGCGCCGAAGGCGCCCGCCAGCGACGGGACCGGTGCGGGGGATGCCTTCCAGGCCTGCCTCCTCGACGCGCTCCTGCAACCCGACGGCACCGTTCACCTCCCCACCACCCCCACCGAACTGGAAACGGTCCTCCGTGCGTCACAGGCCCGTGACACTCCTCGTGACAAACGCGACAGACCCGCGACGGGCCCGTGACAGCGATCTCCGAACTTCCCCACGGCGCGCCACATCGAAAGTGGTGTCCGGCGCAGAACCGGACGGAAGACCGGAACACAATCACTGGGGGACCCCATGTCGAACCGTCGCGCGAACCTTCGCCTCCGTAAGAGCGTCCTGGCCCTGACGGGCGCCGCCGCCCTCACCGCGCTGCTCACCGCCTGCAACGGCACCGTCAACGGCGCCATCAGCGACACCTCGCCGAAGCCCGTCGCCAGCAACACCGCCACCACGGGCGGCACGACAGGCGGCACGACGGGCACCACCGGAACCACCGGCGCCACCAAGGGCACCTCGTCGACCGGGGGCAGCGGCCAGAGCACCGCCAAGAACTCCGACGCGACGGGCAAGGGAACCGAGGAC